>ERZ791932.961-NODE-961-length-11363-cov-2.868765_pt1 | contig 11363 bp, 9 predicted proteins | sample MGYA00510126_ERZ791932 | MGnify/ENA primary metagenome ERZ791932 (study PRJEB30046, sample SAMN00993244) | human gut metagenome | study: EMG produced TPA metagenomics assembly of the A metagenome-wide association study of gut microbiota in type 2... | reverse complement strand
TCATTTTTGTATATTTTTACAAATATATATTTTAATATTTATTTACTTTTCACAAATTTCTTGTTGTATTTCCAACTTTCAATTCTGCATCCAAGAGAACTTTTTTGTTCCTATATGTTTTCCCATTAACTAGTCTTGAAATTAATCTTGCAGATTGTTTTGCTAGTTGATCAATAGGCTGTGCAATTACTGTAAGTCTAGGTTCTGTCAAACCAGTCACAAAGGTTCCATCATAAGCTACTATTTTAATTTCATCTGGAACTGCTATATTTCTTCTCCTGGCTTCATTTAAAAATCGGATTGCAATCTGATCAACGCCAAAAACTCCGTCTACCTCTAATTTACTTGAAAACACATCTTTCATTACCTTTTCATAATAATCTGCATCAAAACGGTTCCATTCTAATTCATAATTATGCACTTCTACACCACTTTTTTTCATCATCTTTGCAAACTCAGTATGACGATCCAAATATGGTGATTCAATTGCTTTTGATCCACAGAACTGTAAAACTGATTTACATCCACAATTTAACAACTCTTCTGCAGCTAATTTTCCACCTTTTTTATGATTTACAGCAACTACCGGAATATCTTCTCCTAAAAATCGATCTAATGCTACAATCGGTTTGTGAATCTTCTTATAAACCTCTACATCCAAAGAATGTACTCCTGTAATTACCCCATCCACTATATGTCTGTTTAACATATCTAGATATTCCAATTCTGCATTACCCTCTTTCACAGTATTACACAGCATTGTTTTATATCCATAAGTATAAAGCTCAGATTCAATACACTCTACGAATTCTGCGAAAAATGGATTAGCAACACTCGGCACAAGAACTGCTATAATTCCTGTTTTTTTATGAAATAAATTACGAGCCAACTCATTCGGGATATAATTTAACTCCTCCATTGCATTTTCTATTTTTTCTCTTGTTTCTTCAGATACATATCCACTATTATTTAAGACCCTAGAAACAGTAGCTGAACCAACATTTGCTTTTTTAGCAACATCTCTAATGCTAGCCATACTTTCTTACCTCCTCTCTTTATTTTTAATCATTTTATATTTCATATAGATATAGAACCACAAGCCTACTTTCTATCAGATGGTGTATGCTAGATTACACTTAAAACGATATATCATCCTTCGATCAAACGGTTCTTTGATATTTATCATAACATATTAGTTGCTTGTTTTGGCACATATTTTTTTAACTTTTCAAAAAATGTATATACTAAAACGATTATCATCTCCATTTATAATAATCACCATTTTCCCATAACTGTCTAAGATAATACATAACATCACCAAAATTCCTTATATATTTAACCGAACACGTTCCAATAGAAGTTATGGATAATCTTCATCGACATGTCAATAATAATCGCTCCATTCTAATTCCACACAAGCACATCGCTTACTTAACAAAAACTTTTGATTTGTTTTAATAAAACAAATACTGTTTCCTTCAGACATAATAGAATTTGCCTAAAGTCTCCAGATTACTGTACTTTCCGCATCTGGCATAAGGATAAGGAATATAGATATTTAAAGTTTCTTTCTAAAAAACATAACTCTTATTGTAAGTAGGTAATCTACGCATCCAGTATCCCATTGTAGACGCAGGAATTTGGTTTTCCAGGCACCATGTTTTACAAGATTGCCCACTTGCTTGAAAAGCATGAATCCGTCCAGACCACAATGCAAGTTTTTCCTCTTTTTTCATAATGATACAGTTCCTTTCTTATTCTGAGGTGATTGTATCAGAAAAATGTAGTGCAAAACAGATACGGATGATTACCTACTTACGGTCATTTGTACTCTGTGTACAGGTTTCTTTTCTCTTGTCATAGTAAAAGGCCTCCTTATGATAATTTATTTTATCATAGAAGATCTTCTAAAACATTCTTTACAGAAAAAGTTTCACACTCTCGCCTGTCTTGTGCATCCGTTGTTAGAATACTTGATAGTTGATTTTATATTAAGTTTACGGCAAATGCGTAGCACACGTTTATCATTTACATCAATACCATGATATCGTTTCAAATCATCTCTGATCCTTCGATAGCCTTTATCCGGTGAATCTGTATGAATCTTTTCTATCTCGTTGGCAATAAACCTATTCTTTTGCTTACTTTTAGGAATTTCTCTGTGTAGCCATTTATAATAAGCTGCTCTAGAAACATTACCAAGTTTACAAAGTGCAGCGATTGGATAATTATGTTCTTTGTGTTCTTCTTTGATTGCCTGATATATATGTTCATGACGGACCAGGCTTAGCCCCGCCTCCTCTCTATTTCTTCAAGTTTTTTTAAAAAGATGCCTCCATTTCAACACGTTCTTTTTCTGCTTTTAAAATTTTAACTTCAGCACGCAGCTTTTCTAATTCACTCATCTCATCGGGACGTTTTCGTTTGCCATGGTTATCTCTTAAATATTGACATAGAACCTTTATTATTTCACTTGTTTACCTAGAAGGGAGCATATCAATTACTTAGTGCGACAGCCCCATATCAGTGCGCTATCACTTTCATTTCTATTATCTTTTAATAATAAATATCTTCAAGAATAAACAAGAAATAGTTATCCAGACCTTCTCCTGCAGTTGCAAAATCAGCTGCAACTGCCATATGTTCTTTCGAGAATTTATTTAAAAATTCTACACTACGTACATCTTCTGGTTTCAGGTTGTTGTCATGCATATATTTTACAAGTTCAACCTGAAACTGTGGTGTATAAACCTGAGAAGGCATTGCCCATCCTGATAATTTTCCTGTCATACCAGCATCTTTTGCTTTTTCAGTAATCATATCATTAATTTTTGTATAATCTCCAAGATCCTCTGGTGTAATTTCCAAGTTAAGAACTGTTGGATATGCCTGTGTTGGTGTTGGACAACATTGTTCCGCTACGATAAATTTAAGTTTAAATGCTTCGTCAAGAATAACATCATACATTGGACAGTTTGTTCCAAAAATATTAGTGTCTGGTCCATATTTTTCAATCTTCTCCATGGCATAAAATTCAGGATGTGATCCTTCTGTTCCAAAAATAATATTTTTCCATATTGGACTTTCCAAAAACAAACTTGTATTTGCGCGATCTTCTGAAAGATAATACAATTTTTTATCAATCAGCTGTGCAGTATTTCCAGGAGTCAGCTTTTCCCCTTTATACCACACATCATAAAATGCCTTTCCGAGTCCAAATAAGCCTTCTGAAAATTGTTCTTGTCCCTGACCTGCAAGACCTGTAATTCCAACAATCTCACCTTCATATATTTCGAAATCTTGTCCACTTCCTTGAATATTTTGATATCGCATCAACACATGATCAAACTCAGTTTTCTTCTTACGGATAGCCTTAATCACTTATGTACCAACCATATCTTCTGCGAAATGATCTACAGAAAACGCTTCTTTTTCATAGTCAGAAATTAGATTTCCATCACGAAGCACAAATACCTTATCACATATCTCCATAATTTCCTCTAGGCGATGTGAAATAAATATAACAGCAATATTTTTTGCTGCAATCTCCTTTATACAATTTAGCAATTTTTCTGTTTCTGTAATATTCAGTGAACTGGTTGGTTCATCTAAAATAAGCAAGCGTATATTTTTATTATCTAACTCTCGTGCAATCTCTACAAATTGTTTTTGATTCAATGATAAAAAATCAATACTTATCTCCGGCGAAATATCTGATCCTATCATATGTAACAATTCTTCTGCTTCTTGCTCATTTTTCTTTTCATCCAAATATGCAAGTTCTGGAACCAGAAAGCCTTTATGTTTTACATTCTCTTTATTAATTTTAATATTCTCAGTTGCACTCATACTACTGAAAAGAGCCAACTCTTGATGTACCATTGCAATTCCACACTCAATAGACTTCAAATGGTTATTTATAAGAACTTCTTCTCCATCTAAAAAAATCTTTCCTTCGTACCCTCCAGATTTTGCGATTTTTTCATGTCCATTGAGAATGTTCATTAAAGTACTTTTCCCTGAACCATTAGCCCCAATCAATCCATAAATCTTCCCAAACTCAATGGTCATACTTACATTATTGAGAACATAATTTCCATCAAATTGCTTTGATAAATTTTTTATTTCTAGCATTTGTACTCAAATCTTCCTCTCATTTGTTCACACTTTTTTCACATTTAGGTTTAGTTTATCAAAAAATACTCTTATAAACAAATAGATTTTATCTATAAATAATGATTATTAAAAAAACAATCTTCTACAAACAGCAAAATATTGCTTCCCCTTTTGTCCGTAACCACTGATTCATGCTCCAATTCCCCGCAATCAACACTACTTCCACCACGAGCAAAAAGAAATAAGGTGTCACCAATGCACGTAGTATAAAGTACATTCCACCAAGTGTCACTATAAAAGCCCAGCTTCCAAACAATGTGATTGTAACACTCATCCCTTGTTTTACTGGTACTGCTTCATTGGTCCACAGAAGATTTGGAAACTTCAAATTACATACTAATCCAAATTGTGCATAAAAAATAAAACTAAATATAATAATTGTAAGTATTCCCAAATCCAAAACATTCAGTTTGAAAATCAATTCTCTATACTCCGTTTGAATAGTGCACCTTTTCCGGGAATTCAGAGCAACTAAATCCGATATTTTAGAGCAGGTATTTCCGCTCTATGGTGCAATCATCAGACTACATAGTCTGAAGTTCAGCAAATTTGCAAGATCAACTCATAGTAAAAATACGATAAAAATGCAATCTGTAAAAATCGCAGATTGCATTTTTGTTTAATATACTATTTTATTTAGCGCTTACATATGATCTCCATAAAAACACTTTCATTTGTGTACAGAACAAAGTTTCCTATAACATAAAAATCCCCGGCGGACTGTTTCTGATATGCTCATACTCAAGTCCGTCAGGGATTGATTCATTTCTGACAAAATTTGTGCTTATTTACTTTCCATCCATTATCATTATAATAGAAATTTTATTTCCTGATCTGATTCAGCCTGTCATTTATTGCAAGCAATTGTTCTTTACTCACTTCGTTTATTTTCTCTGCTTCTCCGGCCTTGCTTGTCATCTGACTGGTAATCCCCATCATATTGATCATTCGGAGTACCGTGAATCCACTCAGCATCTTCATCATGCCACTGTTCATTCCACCGCCTTGTGCCTTTGCCTGTCCAAAGCTCTGAAACAATTCCTGCATGACTTTATTTCCATCCTCATTCGACATAATATCACCCATCGTATCATTTAACGAGAAGAAACCATCCGGTGCCGTGATATCAAACCAATTTAAAACAGCACCTTTTTCTTTCAGACGGTACGCTTCATTAAACTTCTCAACTTTTTTGATAAAGCTTTCATCCCGGCATTCGCCTGCCACTGCTAGAAGCTTTGTCTCACCCTGCTTCGGATCTGAGGTATGCCAATTCAGTGCTTCACATCCATATTCACTCATGCCGATCGGGATCTTTGGAAACTCTTTGTGGAATTCATCCATCCACGGGCCATTCATTGAAGTGTCTCCACCATACCATCCATAATAATGATTATAAGAAACTACATCCGAGATCTGAATATACGGATTATGCATGTCACACATCGAAACTACCGCCATAGTTGTCAGCCTTCTCAGACTCATTCATTCTTTTCTTCATAATTCATTTTCTTTAAAAATGTCATTGGCGACATATGATAATATTTTTTAAAAGCACGATAAAAGTTACTGTACTGTCCAAAACCACATAATGAAAAAATATCCGTTGGTTTTTCCCCACTGATCAATAATTGTCTTGCCATGATCATCCGTTTTTCCAGAACATACTGATATATGCTCTTTCCTATTGCATTTTCGAAACTTCTGGACAAATAAAACTTGCTGATATAAAAACGGTTACACAAAAAATCCAGTGTCAGATTCTCTGTATAATGTAAATTGATATACCGGATTACCTGCTGGATATTCGCATTTCCTGCCATTGTATTCAGATTTAAATGTCTCTCCAGTAAGATAAGCAGATGTTCTACCAGCGAATCACACATAATGTCATAGCCAAATTCTTTCTCATGCATTTCATAGCGTAATTCCAAAAGCATATTTATGATTTTTTTCCGCATTGCCGGATCTTCCCGGAGCAGATATCCTTTCTTCTCTGCCGAAACAAAACACTGGTTCAGATTAGTTTTCCTGCTTGAAATGCGGTTCAGATACCATGGATTCAGCCAAAGGATCACTCTGTCTGCTTCCCTCTCTGAAATTATTTCCTGATGTTCTGTCATAGGAGGAAGCAGCACAATATCTTCTTTCTCTAATTCAATTTTTTTGCCATCGACTGTAAATGTTATGTTTCCGTCTAATGCACAGTAGATTTCAAAAAAATCATGCCGTTCCACTCCTGCATTTTGTATCGCTGTGGTACAAAAACGATGCACTTCCATGCTGGAACTGATCATGACTTGATACCCTAAGTATTCATCATATAGTTCATTATTTTTCATCTCTGTATATTATTATAACGCCTTCTTTTCTGTTTAACGTAATCTCAATGACACCTTCTTCGCGTTCTATAAATTCTGCCTTTTTACCATCTATTTCAACATCATAGTGATATAGCGAATTCATGACAATCAGAAGCACGCCTGTATGTGTTCCTGTGGTACTGTATACAATTTCTGCATGATCCACATCCTCAGAAATTTCTTTCTTTTCAATCCAGGTATCATATCCGGTTGTTAAAGTTCCTCTCTTGTAGTACGCATTATACCATATAGAAATTGGAGTAGAAAGTCCGCTAAACTGGTGAAACCAGCCGCCACGTTCCGTTTCAATCTGTATCAGTTCAAATGTATTATAACTGAATTCAATCTCCTGCTTCCAGGAATTCAGTCCTCTGTGTGCAATATCAAATGCAAATTGTCCCTCTCCTATATCAAGCATTGCTTTCCATAAGAAATACTGATACGGACACCAGACACTTCCGTTCCAATAGCCGTTATCGTAATAATAGCTGGCAGACATATCAACCGTAGAAATTCCAACCGGGGACCACAGTTCCTCTGGAGATTTCAGGTGCTTTAACAACTGTTTTTCCTGCTCTTTTGAGCAAATTCCTGCGATCAACGGCGTAACACCATCTACTCCCTTGTTATAATTTTCTCCTGCCTCAGTCCGCAAAATATGGACTCCCTCCTGCCCCTGCACAGCATAGCCAAAATATCCGCTCTCTTCATCCCATGCATATGCCAGCAATGCGTTCTTTACACGTTCAATATCCCGCTCAAATTCCGGCAGATTCTCCTCATATCCAAATGCCATTGAAATCTGTTTCATAAATTTTGCAATACGGATAAAATGTACATTACTGCAGACCGGTGATACTACCTGTTCCATATTCTTTCGATGTAACTCCACCTGCGGTGGATAATCGTCCATTCCACTTGCATTGTAAAAATAGTCATATACTGTCAGAAGACCATTTCCAAGTCTTGACATTGTGGATCCTTCCGTCCTGCCAGCCATATAACGATAGTAACGTAAAAACATCGGATAGTATTTCTTCAAATTTTCCCGTTCTTTTGCATCCGCCCGATTTAATATCTCGTAATACAAATAAAACTGTGTTGGGACAAGTGAACCATGTGCCACAAATGCGAAATCTGTATTATCTGGTTCGGATAAGTAAGTGTCCATTACATATTCTGCAAGTTTTGAGGAATAATCTAACATTCCAAGTCCAATAAATCCGGAATCCCACGTATACAGACTGTCCCATCTTTTTCCCGGTGTATAATGCGCAATGTATTCACCATGCCGCCTGATTGGATACACAATATTACTATATAATGCAGATTTCATTATCCGTCCTGTAAATTCAAATGGATTTCCCTCTTCATTGGCACAATTTTCTTTTTTTACAATGCTTCTGCATTGTTTCCAGAAAATTTCTAATTCAGCTTTTGAATAATTACGTTCTTTTGTACTGATGTATGCATATTCCGTTCTGACACTTTTTCCGGGAACAAATAACGCTTCTGCAACATTAATATGATAAAAGCCTTCATCCGAATGTTTATCCTGAAATGCACCCGAAAAACTTCTCGTCAGATTATCATAAGTGGCATCTGAATTTGCAAGGCGTGATACTAATGCATCCTCAATACAGCCTGAATACAATTTTCTGCTTCTGACACGCTTGCTTAAAATGCTAAGATATATTGGATTTTCCTTATAGTTGTACTGATATTTTATATGATCATTCTCGCACTCAACTTTTGGGATTACATTACGAGCCTCTTCTGTTATTCCGACTTCCTTTTTGTCTGATTTTTCACAAACACATAAAAAATCAAGCATTATTCCATTACTCTGTTCGCTGAAAGCTTCCATTTTAAAGATGAACTCTTTATCTGAAATCTTTCCGATTGGAACATAGCAGATTCCACTCTCTTTTGTTGCAGCAAAATGGATTGTTCCAACATTGCTTTGAAAAATTACATCTCCCTCATCCTGCAATGTACGATATCTTATCGCTAACACTGCATCCTGATACGATTCCTTTAATTTTACCTGATAAGAAACTTTGTCGCCCTGATTGCCACCAAACGCTTTCAATCCAAGATAACGCATAAAGAGTGCATAGTAGGACATTCCCAATCCATTGTCATCCGTAAATCCATCGACCAGAATCTCTCCCTTTTTCATGGCATCCAGATTCAGGTGTTCCCATGGAACTGCTTTTCCAAACTCCAAATTTTCATAATCGACAGCATTCCACGCATCACTTTTTTCCGGTACTTTTTTCGTGTATACTCTGCTTTTCGGATATTCCTCTGCGGCAAAATAATTGATAAGGCAATTCTGGTTTTTATCCGTATTATTATGGAAGGAAACCCGGATTCCCCAGGTTTCCTCCTCAATCTCAAAGAAATCTACGTCTGCATATAACTTATCTTTCCAAAGAAGCTCATAGCGATATCTATAATATTTTCCATTACTATCACAATCCCACGGATGATACTCAGATGGGATTGTAACGTTTGGAGCCGGTACATTGCTGTTCGCATATGTCGGATGTATCACAAAATCAAATCTTGCTCCTGGAACAGCACTCTCCTTCATAATTCTTGAAATACCCATATACTTTTTCGAATATGGTCCCCACAATGGAATTATATTTTTATTTTCGTCTCTCATAATTATGCCTTTACAGCATTTTTCTGCTGTGTTTCAGCAATGCTGTCCTCAATCTCCTTCATTTTTTCACCAGTCAATGGATAGAACTTCATTGCAATAATAGAAGCAATCCATCCCAAAATCGGCATGCCACAGAATAATAAAATTGTGATCATCAGAATTTCAGGTGTGCTTGCATCTCCCACCTGTGGCACTGAATTTTTATATCCTATGACAGCTACAAATGCTCCAACAGCTGTAGTTGCAAATGATGAAATAAGTTTATCAATAAAGGAGTATACGGTTGCAATTAGTCCCGGCACATAATGTCCACTTCTATACACTTCATAATCGGTGCAGTCTGCCATCATTGGAATCATCATATTACTTCCGATATTACGAATTCCATTCAATGCAATAATAAGAACTACAAATGCAATATTCATAAATCCAAAGGACTTCAAATCAATCTTCGTTGGATCACCAAAAATCAGAAGCAGTGTAATTGCGAGCTGAACAACAATACATCCATATACAGTCGCTACATACGTCTTTTTCTGTCCGGCTTGTCTTGCTCCCATAATACCTATTACAAGTAAAATAATGTTTGGAATCATTGTGATAGCAGACAATCTTCCCATTACTGCATAGTCACCAATAATAATTCCATAAAGCATAACACCTACGATGGAATTTCCTGCAATACTTGATGCAAGTTTATCTGTAGACTCGGAAATAACTAACATCTGAAGTGCTCTGTTGTGTTTTAATACTTCCCAATAAGTTTTGAAGCTGACTTTTTCTTCCTTATTTTTTACCATGCTGTTGTAGTATACCGGTTTATCTTTTGGAGCAATGGCAATCAGTGAGCAGATCATTAATACAAAAGCAATTGCAATTACCCAGACAATGATCTCACTGAAGAATTCAAGTGTCATTCCGCCATATTTCGGAACAAGGTAATTGGAAACAAGCATTATAATTCCGGTCTGTAAGAACAGCATAAAAAAGCCTGTAAAGAAACCGTAAATCGGTCTCTGTTTTGGATCGTTTGTAAGTAAAGTCTGTGCAGAAGTTGTGACTGTTCCCTGAACGGTATAACCAATAATGTAAAGTGCATACACAACAATAAAATATGGGATCTGGAGTGCTTCCGGAACTAAATGCGTGGTCTTATATAATAAGATCATGCTTAATGCAAGAAGCGCATTGCCGACAACAAGGAATGGGCGGAATTTTCCAAAACGTCCATTGGTATGATCGATCAGCCATCCAATGATCGGATCTGTAAATCCATCAAAAATTCGCATAGCAGTTGCCAGTGTAGATACAAATACTACAGACATTCCTAAAATTCCATTTGCATAGTAAGATACATACATCATTAAAAACAGATACATATTTGTTGACATCATATTTAATGCAAACAATGCGATCTGCCATGTTTTCGCACGGTTATATTTCGTTGCTTCGTTCATTGTAATTCCTCCTAAAAACATTGTTTAACATTTTCAAATCATGATTTTAAGTGGATTTTAGCATTGAACTTTTTCAGTGTACATTGCATATATTTTCTATAACATTGCGATTATTGCCTTGACTCTCCAAGAATTTACTCCACGATCACATGATATTTGAAAATCTGGTCATCCAGATTCTGGAATACGTAACCGATCTCCCCTGCCAACATTGCAACGGTCTTTTCTGCCATGTCGCTACCACCGTAGTAGATGCTGCCGCCCACCGGCTTTAACAGACCTTTTAACAGCTTTACAAGAGTCGTTTTTCCTGCGCCGTTCTGACCGATGATCGCAGTTGGTCTGTGGTCAATTGTAAGGTTTATGTCCTGCAGAACCGGAACATTTTCGAGATATTGAAATTCCAGATGTTCAATGTCAAAAACATTTTTCTTACAACTTATAGTCAGTTTCATGCTTTCATCTGTAGTTACAGAATCTTCAATCTGCCCATTCTTATTTTTCATATCTTTATAAAGTGCGTGAGCTGAAACGGAAACAGGAAAATCTCAATCAGTATCTCGGACGGACGCAGCCCGATCCGGAACAGGAACAACAGGAGAAAAAGATACTCCGAACCTGTAAATTGGCAAAAAATAAAGGTGCGCAAGGCGCCCCTATCCTAAACCTCTTGCAAAATCCGCAAGGCTGGTT
>ERZ791932.921-NODE-921-length-11781-cov-3.555773_pt1 | contig 11781 bp, 9 predicted proteins | sample MGYA00510126_ERZ791932 | MGnify/ENA primary metagenome ERZ791932 (study PRJEB30046, sample SAMN00993244) | human gut metagenome | study: EMG produced TPA metagenomics assembly of the A metagenome-wide association study of gut microbiota in type 2... | reverse complement strand
GGGGTCATCCGCCAACTCTGAGGAGGGGGATGACTCCGGGAGAGGGACCGACTCAGATGGAGCGGGTTCGATTGAGGGTGCACTTTCTTCGGGCAGAGGCACAACACTTTCTTCTGGAGCAGGGCTAACACTTTCTTCTGGAGTGGGTACTGCGCTTTCATTCGGCAACGGCTCAGTGGTTTCAGGCAGAGTGGGAGCCTCCGTTTCGACAGGAGGTGTAGATTCTTTCATGGCACCCTCTTGTTCAGGCATCATGGGCTCCTGTGTGGCTACACTTCCCTGGAGCTCAGGTAGGTCACCAGCCATTCCGACCGGAACATGAGAAGAGAGTGCGTTGGAGAGTTGCTCTGGCGTTCCTGTAGACTCAGAAGTTGGTTCATTTTCACTGGGAATGGGATTTTCCGACTCGAAAGGCAGGAGTTCTTCTGGCCCCCCTGGGACCGGCGTTGCAGATTCGTCTGGGGCGGGAAGCTCACTTTCTTCGGGAACAGGAGACTCTGTTTCTGTTGGGGGCAGATTTCCACTTTCCTCCGGTAGAGGTGTCTCCGTCTCAACAGGAGTCGGAGTATCGGTCACTTCGGGACTTGCGACCGGTGTTTCGGTCGGTAGTGGAGAGATGTTTTCCGGAGTAGGACCGCCCTTATACTTTTCCAATGGGAGCTTCTTTCCGGCGAAGCCATATGCGTAGTCACCAATAATCGCCTTCTGAGGTCGCATACCAGTAGCAGTCTCAGAGATAATATACATCCAATCTTCCCTGGAGAGTTGGTGGCCGGTAACTTCCTCGGCCTCCTCATCCGGATTATCAATATTATCTAGGACCCGGGTTCCATAGAGATAACCGACAAAGTCCGCCAGGAAGGGCTCAGGATCGGTGGTATCCCCCGGCACCAGCTCGACCTCATCACCAGTCCATTCATCCCCTTCCGCCATCTTGTAGAGCGCCAGACTGACAGGTTGGGATTGTTCCAGGGTATAACCAACCTTAACCAGAGCGTTGTTACTCAGGTTTATGCCGCGATAGAAATAGTTGGTCATTTCCCCGTTGCTGTAAAGAGATATTTCCTCAGCATTGAGGACATTTTCCATGGTCATGTTCTTGAGCTCTGCAACTGTGGGAGCATAGTCGGGGTCTGCCGCAAAAGCAGCCATCGGCAACATCCCCAGAAGGAGCGCCAGGGTCAGGGTTGAAGCAACAACGCGTGAGAACCGTTTTCGTGCCTTCATATGTATACTCCTCTCATATCGTTCTGATAGCCCGACTTCCTTGGGACACCAGAAACTAGCCCCCTTTCCTTTTCTGAATATTGAAAATAAGTTTCCCAAAGAAGTCCTTCTATATATTGTAGTGGGCAAAAACGCAAAAATCGTGACATATAATATTAAAAAATTTGTCAAATTTAATATTGTAAAATAAAAGAAAGAAGCAAATATGATAGCTCGAAATATTCTTTTAATAGTATCATTTCAAAAAAATATTATTTAAAAAAGTATATACTTAAAATTATGATAAAAATGATTATTTTAATCATCCTACCGATAGATAGAAATTGGCTATCATATTATGGTAGGTGGTGATATGATGGCAGACTATCCCAAACAATTAAGGGAGCGGATAACCAAGTTTCGGGAACAAAAAGGGGTATCGGAAAGCAGGATGTCCAGAGAGCTGGGACAAAGCAAATGTTATCTGCAGCAGATATCTTCTGGAAAAACGCTGCCTTCCATGGGAGCATTTTTCAGGATATATGAATATCTTGAGACGCTACCGATAGAATTCTTTTGGGATGACGGAATTGATTCGATATATATGCATGAGCTTCTGGGGCGTGTAAAAAGTATGACAAAGGAAGATGCCGACTACTTGCTCATGTCGGCAAAATATTTGAGCGGCCGGGGATATACTTCAAAAAATCAAATCTGATTTTTCAAAAGCGACCTGGAAAGGCGCAAAGTGCAAGCCCTTGGAGGAACATTCTTCCGGGGCTTGTCTTTCTGTGTGTGTTTATAAAAGGGTGAGGCTTAAATGAAAAAGAAACCATGGAAGAGGTTAAGTCAGTCAGATTCTGAAGCTGTGATGCGGTTGGTGGATGAATATCAGTCGAGCATAAAACGGATCATTGTATCCGTCTTAAAAGGACAATGGCCAGATGCAGTGGATGATATACTTCAAGATACATATGAGGAGATATGCAGACAGCTCAATTTGATTGAGGAGGCAGAGAATCGGCGCGCATATGTGTGTAAGATTGCAGCCAGACTGGCGATTCAAGCGCACAGAAAATTAGGGCGGGATCTTCCGTTGGACGAAGACGTCCCTGCACCGGAGGATTTATCCTTCAACCTGGATACGATTCTACCCTGCAGCCTATCTCCATCCGATAAGAGATTGTTGAAAAGAGTCTATGAGGAGCAGGACAATATCGTAGACATTGCGAAAGAATTCGGAAAGAAGGATACCGCGCTTCGACAGCAGTTAAAACGGGCCCGCGACCGAGTCAAAAAGATTATTATGAAGGAATAAATTTAAATAGTATGTCACGTTTTAGAAAATAGGACCCACTAATAATAGTGAGGAGGTAGATAAGATGTTGCAGCGGAACGGTGAGGACATTGCTTCTAAAAGCGTCTTCAACGAAGCTAATTTGAAAGAACATCTTAGGGGAAAGACCGCAGATGAACTGATTGAGGAGTTGGAAAAACTTTATGATGAGGAGGAACTGACTGGGGAAGAATTTGATCCGCGGATTGTAGAGATCTATATTGAAGCCATGGAGAAGGTAAGCCCCCCAGATCCTGCCGCTGAACGTGCGTTTGATCGATCTTGGGCGCTGTTCCACACGAAGCATCGTGTCGAAAAAGAACCTTCCAGTTCTCATAGAGCTGTAAAAATTCGATGGCGTATCGAAGCTGCCGTGCTTATAGTTATTTTCTTATGCGTATCCGCTGCAGCATTTGGTTGGAAGGATTATATTATTACATGGAAAGATGAACTGTTTGGAACAGTGCCGCACATACCAGGGACTATGGAACTTAAGGAACCGAATGTGTCTGGCTATCGTTCATTGAAGGAAGCTGTTCAAAAGTATACTGACATTTCGGTCGTGCCCGGATGGATTCCTCCTGGGTATACGATTGACGAGATCTATGAGATGGAAGTCGAGTCAGCTGACGTTATATCGGCAACATATAGAGACGGACAGAAAAGTATTGTTATCAGAGTATTTTGCTACCGAAATACGGAAGATATTTCGGATTTGTGGGTAGAAAAGGATTCTGGTCTGCCGTTGTTGCGCAATTACAGTATAAAGACACTTACCAGACGCACGGAATTGAACATGCCATCTCAGAAAATTATGGACACACGCAGATAATGTGGAGAAATGGTCAATGCACATGTAGTATTACAGGGGATATTTCCCGAGCAGACGCTGAAAGAATGATCAATTCTATCTATGAAAACGGGGGATAACAATGAAAAAAAGACTTGGAACTGTACTTTTATTAGCACTCTTTGTCATTTCCAGTATGATGCCTACCTCTGCAGCCACAGCAGAGATCTGGAATGAAGCAAGAGCCAGCCACTACTTTGATGCATATATGCTGGGCATATCCGCGAAGGGAGGGGGCGAAATGGCGGTTTCGTTCGGTGTATTCGGGACAGATACTATGGATAAAATTGGAGTATATAGTCTGCGGATTGAAAGCGAAATCGCCCCCAACAAATGGATAGAAGAATTCACTGTATACGGAAGCAGTGATCCGGACACTTTCTATGCTATGGATACAATACAGCACGGCGGCGATTTCTATTTTGACGGAATGCCGGGTGTAAAATATCGTGCTGTAATGGTGGCATATGCTAAAAATGCTTCCGGCTATGAATATAGCAAGGAGATGGCATGCACAGGACGGTACTGTGAATAAAAATATTTACATTTCTGCAGGTAAAGTTATATATCTCGAACCTTTATCTAATATCTAAGCTGGTCAGTGCGCAAAAAACAGAGAGTAGGAGTATACCCCTACTCTCTGTTTTAATTTTTATATGGGAAAATAAAGTACATTAAAGCAAGGGACAAAATATGGTGGGGACGCTCAACGGCGTATGCCAACGAGATCAAGCGGCTCTTTTTGCGTCCATCCAGCTCTTTGGTCGAGTTGGATGGACGCTTTTTGTTTGCTGACATAAAAAATCTCGAAAAAAGTTTTTAATCCGGACATGAGCTGTCCGCTTTAACCTGTATGATTCGGCCATGGAGGTAAAAGGGGGGGAGTGTGTGAGGATGAACGATCGGCAACAGCAGCTTATCAGCCTGCTGTGTCAGCGTCGGAGTGATAGCATTCAAAATCTGGCGATGGAACTTGGTGTCTGTGAGCGAACGATTCGCCGGGATATTGAAGAACTCACACTTACTTACCCAATCGAGACTGTCCGTGGCCGATATGGCGGTGGGGTCAGGATGGCAGACTGGTACTTTCAGGACCGGCCAAAACTGACTCCCAAACAAACAGCGCTGCTCAAACGCCTAGCTATTGGGCTGCATGGTGAAGATTTAGATGAGATGAATCGAATTCTCACCCACTTTGCTTCCTGAAGGAGCCTGACTACAGGCCCCATTGTTCTTTGACAAGTTCATACCAGCAGCGCGGAACACCACACAGACACCAGATCCAATGTGCGCCAAGACCCGGAGGCCCCTGCGGGGCCTCGGCGAGCGATACCACAGCGGATCGGACGGCCCCGGCAAGGTCGTTTTCTCATTCCCTGGACTGAAAGCAGTAGAGGTCCCCGGAATGTGTTTGTGAAGGTCTGCCACACCTTTTCCGTGCTGTTCCTAACTCACCGGGGGAGCGAGCTGCAAATGCGGTGAGATGATCAGTAACCAAACAAATGATATGAGGATTTGAATGATGGAAAAATGTAACTACAGGAAAGACCCTCACCAAGATATTGACCATGTCTTCCGGGACTTGCTCCCGGCTCACGGGATGGTGGAGCGTCCGGCACAGGTGGAACTGAGCCATCAGATGCTGGACACCATGCTGAATGGTAGCATTGCCCTGTGCGATGCCGGGACAGGCATTGGAAAAACATACGCCTATCTGGTAGCAGGGGTAGTGTTTCGGCGATACCGGTCACGTGCCGGCCTGCCGAACCAGCCCCTGCTGATCTCCACCTCCAGCATCGCACTCCAGGGTGCGATCATCCACGATTACCTTCCGTTCCTCTCCAAAGTCATGATGGCTGATGGTATGTTGGACAGTCCGCTCCGAGCAGTGCTGCGGAAAGGAAAATCCCACTACGTCTGCGATGCCCGCCTGATGAAGCGGCTCCAGACCGCGAACCTGGATCGGAAGAACCCGCTGGCAAAAGCGGCACTCCTCTCCATGAGAGACCATTTGGACCTGGACATGGCCCCTCATCTCAGCGGATATGACCGTGAACGGATCTGTGTTCCTCCAACGTGTGACTGCGGCAAGACTGAATGCCGCTATCTCTGCTATCTGGATGTGTGTGCCTCAGAGAGATATGCCATCCAGGTTTGTAATCACAACCTCCTTCTGGCCGACGCCATTCACCAAGGGAGTGGGAAACGCCCCATTCTGCCGGATAGCTGCGCCATCGTAATGGATGAGGCCCACAAGTTGCCGGAGACCGCTCGGCAGATGTTCGGTATTACACTGGCAGCAGGAGAACTGCATACTCTATGTAGAAAACTGCGGAGGGAGCAGTTCCTGCTGGCGGCGGAGACCTTGGAGGACACGGCAGGGCTTCTGCTGTCTGAGATAGCCAAGCCCTGGAGCGGAGACAGCTCCTTTTCTCATTTCAGCATCCCCCTGGATGGGGTGGAACGTACCTTGTCGGTGATCCACCGACAGATCCGGCGGATGCTGACTGCCGGCACCAGGATGGAACTGGAGCGAGTGCTGGATAAAACGAAGCTGTTCTGCCTGCACCAGCCGGACATGGTGTATTACACCGCTGAGGACGAGACTGGCGGTTCCATGCTGTGTGCCTCTGCTACGGATCTTACAGCACAGCTCCGGCAGACGCTATGGCAGCAGGACCGGCCCATGATACTGGCTTCCGGCACGCTGGCAGTGGGCAGCAACTTCCGGCGGTTCAAAGAGGAAACTGGCCTGCTGGCCGAGGGGAGAGTGCGGGAGCATATCGCACCCTCTCCCTTCGACTACCAGCGAAACTGTCTGCTGTACCTGCCCCCAATAACGCCCAGCCAGGCCGACAGCGATTACTATGACGACCTTGCGGAACAGATCGTCAAGCTGTTGGACGCAGCTAACGGCCACGCCCTGGGGCTATTTACCTCCTACGCGGCCATATCCGCTGTGCGTGAACGGCTGAAACAGCGGGACTTGCCCTATCCCGTGTTGACTCTGGGCCGGAACGGCGGACACACGATGTCGGAGTTTATGGCTCATCCAGGCAGTGTTCTGCTGGCTGCTGGAGCGGCGTGGGAAGGTTTTGATTTTCCTGGAGACTGCGTATCTCTGCTCATCCTCCCCAGGCTGCCGTTCCCGATGCCGGACGCAGTGAAGGAACAGGAGCGGATGAAACACGCCACGCTTCATGATTTTCTCCGGGCTGTGGTGGTGCCGGAGATGCAGATCAAACTGCGTCAGGGATTCGGGCGGGCGATCCGCACTGAGACAGATACCTGTGTGGTCGCTATCCTGGATGAACGTGCTGGGAAGAATCGGCGCTATTTCCGGGACGTGCTGACTGCTTTGCCAGAAGTGCCGGTCACCCACAGCCTGAAGGATGTGGAGCGGTTCATACGGGCTGTGAAGCCGGAAGGCTACTTCCTGGAGGGCGCGGCATGAGCAACATCAAAACAGAACTGCAATACCGGATCGCCCTGGGTATCCTGGGACAGATGTGTTCAGCTGGCCTTGTCAACGACCAGGAGGCAGAGACCATCCGGCGGCTGGCAGCAGAGAAATACCGCCCGGAAACTGTTCGGGGATTGTAATGGATATTCCAGCCCAAGTGTGGTAGTGTTGGCGTTGACCAAACTGGCAGAAAGGAGTCAGCACGATGGAATACGCATTTTACGCCGAGCAAATATACCGGCTAAAAGAAGGGATTGTCCAAGCCAGAGTGCTGCCTGCCCAGGAGGCGGAAGCACTTGGCTATGAGGACGGTTATACAGCCTAGAAGCCGGAGGGCAGACTGTATGTAGATGGCTTTGACAGCGAGACCGCAGCCAGATACCATCTGGAGGGCCTGACAGACTGTAGGATCATGAATTGAGAGGAGTTGAGACGATGGCAGCAAATGTGACCTACATACCGCCCAAGGCGGCAAAACCGGAGGCCCTGCGGGTTGCGGCGTACTGCCGTGTCAGCTCCGATTCCAGCGACCAGCTCCACTCCTACGCCACCCAAATCAAGGCGTACACGGAGCAGATCGGCGCCCATGCGGATTGGGAGCTGGTGGACGTGTATGCGGATGAGGGCCTGACCGGGACCCGGATGGACAAGCGGGAGGACTTCCAGCGCCTGCTGGCCGACTGCCGCAAGGGAAAGGTCGATCGTGTGCTGTGCAAATCCATCTCCCGCTTCGCTCGGAACACCAAGGACTGTCTCGCAGCCCTGCGGGAATTATCCGCCCTGGGCGTGACCGTCTACTTTGAAAAAGAGAATATCGACACCGGGACGCTCACCAGTGAATTGATGGTGAGCGTCTCCGGCGCTCTGGCCCAGCAGGAGTCCATCTCCATCTCCCAAAACCAGCGCATGAGCTACAAGCGGAGAATGGAACGGGGGGAGTTTATTACCTGCAAAGCCCCCTTCGGCTACCGCTTGGTGGAGGGGAAAGAATTGGAGATCATCCCGGAAGAAGCCGAGCGGGTACGATGGATATTCGCATCCTATCTTTCAGGAAAAAGTCTGGAGTGGATTGCGGAACAGATGGAAAAGGCTGGAATTCCAACTCCGGACAATGCTCCATACTGGCAGAAAACATCCATTCTCTATATCCTGACCAACGAGAAGTACATCGGTGACTCCCTGAACCAGAAATACCTCTCCGGTGGTTTCCCATTCCTCAAACGGAGAAACCACAGCGAAGCCGACCAGTATTACATTGAAAATACACATCCCGCTATCGTGTCCAGAGAGACATTTGAAAAAGTACAGCAACTGCTCCAACGGAAGGGCGCACGGCAACGGATGGAACACCCCCGTTCCTCCCTGGTCAGGAAGATCCGGTGCGGCCAATGCGGGACTGTGTTCAGCCGTAGGGCGGGGCGTAGCGGTCTGGTGACTTGGTCTTGCAGAAAACACGACAGGGATGCGGCAAGCTGTCCAGTGGGCCGGATACCGGAAACAGAGATCTACGCCGCCTTCGTTCGGATGTACAACAAACTCAGGGCCAACGCGGACATCGTCCTGAAACCGGCCCTGACCCAACTGGATGACCTGGAGCGCGCCCTGCAACGGGAAAACCCCGCCATGTTGGAGGTCAACCGGGCCATTGCCCAGGCCGCCGAGCAGAGCCATAACATCAGTAAGCTGCAAGCAGCCGGGCTGCTGGACACGGATGCCTGCGCCGCCAAGCTGAATGCCATCAACATCCAGCTCACCCAGCTTCGGAGAGAACGCCGCCGCCTGCTGGAACATGACGATATCGAGGACACCATCGGCAGGCTGCATCAGACGGCGGACGCCATAAAGGCCGGGCCGGAACGGTTGGATACCTTTGACGAGGATCTGTTCGAGGAACTGGTGGAGGAGATCGTGGCAGAGAGCCAGACTCGCATCCGGTTCCGGCTCCATGGCGGAATTGAGCTGGCAGAGAAAGTCGGGAGGGCAAAACGGTGAGCTATCGGAAGATACTGTATGGCTATCAGATCCAAAACGGAGAACTGACCCTAGTGCCGGAGGAGGCCGCTGTGGTCAATCGCATAGCGGGCCTCTACCTGGACGGCCTATCCTATCAGAAGCTGGCCGACCTGCTGAATCAGAAGAATATCCCCTTCAGCCAGGAAGCGCCGGCATGGGACAAGCACAAGGTCAAACGCCTGCTGGAGAACCCCCGTTACACCGGACAGAAGGGCTATCCGGCCATCTTAGACGGTGGGACTTTTCACTGCGTCCAGAGCCGCATTCAGGAAAAAACGGCAAAACAGACACCCAAAGCAGAGCGGCCAGCCCTCAAGTTGGTAAGCCGTCTGCACTGTGCCGCCTGCGGCGCGGCCCTCCATCGGATGGGCGGCAGGAACCGCCAGAGCGACACCCTATACCTGAAATGTGTCCAATGCGGCGCTGTCATCACCATGCGGGACGAAGTCCTGCTGGATGAGATCGCCCGCCAGACGGCGGAACAGGAGCGGCCAGAGCGGATATCCTACCAGCCCTCCGGGGAGGTCGTGCGTCTCACCAACGCCATCAACCGGGGGCTGGAGCACCCGGACGATCCACAGGAGATCGTCTCCCTGATCTTGCAGGGGGCCGCGGCGCGGTACGCCTGCTTCCCCGACATAACGGAACAAATCGACCGCCCGCTGGATGTGTGCTTGGACCATATCCGTCTGGCGGTTTCTCATATCAACTTATCGGAAGAAGGTACGGTGGAGGCGGCATTCCCATCCGGCCACCGGGAAAGGACAGAACATGGAGCAGACTGTACAGCGGCGGGTGCGGATCATCCCCGCCAAGAGGGATACTGACACCCCGCAGCCGGGGAAAAAGAAGCACCAGAGGGTAGCGGCCTACTGCCGGGTATCCACCGACAGCGAGGAGCAGATCACCAGCTACGAGGCGCAGAAAGCCTACTACACCCAGAAGATCGAGGAGAATCCAGACTGGGAGCTGGCCGGCATCTTTGCTGACAAGGGACTTTCGGGGACCAGCATGAAAAAGCGGGAAAACTTCAATAAGATGATCGCCGCCTGCAAGCGGGGCAAGATCGACACCATCCTGACCAAATCCCTCTCCCGCTTCGCCCGGAACACGGTGGACTGCCTGGAAACAGTGCGGATGCTGAAAGCCCACGGCATCGGCGTCATCTTTGAAAAAGAGAACATCAATACCCTCACCGAGTCCAGCGAGTTCCTCATCACCCTGTTCAGCGGTTTCGCCCAGGCAGAAAGTGAGTCCCTCAGCAAAAATATCATCTGGGGCAAAGAGGAGAGCAAAAAGGCAGGTAAGGTGCCCTTCCAGTATAAGAAACTGCTGGGTTACCGGAAAGGGCTAGACGGAAAGCCGGAGATCGAACCGCAGGAGGCAGAGACAGTGCGGCGCATCTATCGGAGGTACCTGGATGGATGTAGCCTGTCCCAGATCCAGCAGGAGCTGGAGGCGGACCGTGTCCCCACTGCCCAGGCTGTTCAGCGGTGGTCGTATCAGGTGATCCGCAACATCCTCACCAACGAGCGTTACATTGGGGACGCCATGCTGGGCAAAACCTTTATCACCGATTGCATCAGCAAACGGGTGAAGAAGAACAACGGAGAGCGGGGCCAGAGCTATGTGGAGAACAACCACCCCGCCATCATCCCCAGGGAGCTGTTCTACCGGGTACAGGAGGAGATGACCCGACGGGCCAGCAAGCGGAAGGTGATGCAGAAAACTGGCAAGACGGAGCTGGGCAAATACTCGGCCAAATACGCCCTCTCCGAGCTGCTGGTGTGCGGGGAGTGCGGAACGCCCTATAAGCGGGTGACCTGGGCCAGGAACGGAAAAAAGCGGATCGTTTGGCGGTGCATCTCCCGACTGGAATTTGGAACGAAATACTGCCATAACTCCCCCACACTGGACGAAGAAAAACTGCATCAGGCCATCCAGGAGGCCATCAACGAGTTTGCCCAGGCTGGAACGGAAGTGAAGGAGGATATGCTGACATTCACTGCAATGGCCTGGGGAGGCGATGCCATTGATGGAGTCAGTCTCATCGACCTGCGTCAGAAACTGAAGGACATCACCGCCCAACAAGCACTACTGCTGGATCAGGTGCTGGAACACATGGATGACGAGATCCTCAATGCTCAGCTCAAGGCAATGATGGACGAAAAACAGGCCCTTCAGGAACAGATCGCGGCAGCGGAGCAAAGCCAGACCCACAATGCAGCCCAGAAATCTCGGATGGCGGAACTGCGGGAGTGGATGGCGAAACTGGAGGTCAACCAGCAGTACAGCGATGAACAAGTACGCATGGCAGTGGAACGGATCACAGTGGTGGACGCTGAGACCATCCGAATCCGCTTTCGGTATCCAGGGGCGGAACTGGAGAAAAAACTGTGATATAATTAGGAAAAGGAGACAAATAGAATGGAACTTTACATCACAGGAGATACCCACGGAGACTTTAGCCGTTTTCGGCCTGAGAGCTTTTATGAGCAAGAGAGACTGACAAAAGAAGATGTCATCCTGGTCGCCGGGGACTTCGGCGGCGTGTGGTACGGCGACAGCCGGGATGACGCAGGCCTGAACTTCCTGGACTCCCGGCCATTCACCACGGCCTTCGTGTCCGGCAACCATGAAAACTATGACGCCTTGGCTGCCTACCCCCAGGCGGAGTGGCACGGCGGCAGGGTGCGAACGATCCGCCCCTCGGTGCTGATGCTGGAGCGTGGGCAGGTGTTCGACCTGGGGGGCAGGACATTCTTCACTATGGGCGGTGCCAGCAGCCACGACATCCAGGACGGCGTTCTGGAGCCGGACGCGCCGGACTTCCTGTGGCGGTTCCAGTGGCTCAACGCCCAGGGCGCGGCCTTCCGGGTCAACCACCGCTCCTGGTGGCGGGAGGAGCTGCCC
>ERZ791932.891-NODE-891-length-12082-cov-15.017544_pt1 | contig 12082 bp, 8 predicted proteins | sample MGYA00510126_ERZ791932 | MGnify/ENA primary metagenome ERZ791932 (study PRJEB30046, sample SAMN00993244) | human gut metagenome | study: EMG produced TPA metagenomics assembly of the A metagenome-wide association study of gut microbiota in type 2... | reverse complement strand
TCTGAGAAAGTTTCTCCCTCCCCAAACCCCACCCCCTCCTCTTCAAAGACTTTTACGTTTATTGAATCCCTGTTTGCAGCGTTCCCTGAGGCAACAGAGTGGTGACTCCTTTGCCTGAAAAAAACGGTTTCCTTGGCGGTATAGCCCCAGGGAAACCGTTTTGAAGATATGAGGGAACCCTTCCCTTGCCGGGGCTGGACAGCTCCCGGAAACGCCTTTCTAAAAAGCCTCCCCGTACAGTGACGCGATCTCTTCGGGCGATGCCGGACGCGGATTGTTGGCGGGGCTTCCGCTGGCAACGGCTTCCCGCACCATCGCGTCGAGCTGGGCATCCAGCGCCTCGCGGGAAAGCAAGTCACGCAGCCGGGGGATATGCAGCTCGCGCACCAGCCGGCTCACAATGCCGAGCCCGGCCCGCGCCGTTTCCAAAGGCGTTCCCGCCGGAACCGCCCCCATCGCTTCCGCCAGCCGGGCATAGCGTTCCGGTGCGCCGGGAAGCGAAAACCTCATGATCGCCTCCAGCAAAACGGCGTTGCTCACGCCGTGCGGGATGCCGAACTTCGCCCCAAGCGGGCGGGCCATGCCGTGCACCAGCGCCACGGAACTGTTGGTAAAGGCAATGCCCGCCTCCAGCGAACCAAGCAGGCACTCGCGCCGGGCTTCGGCATCGTCCGGGCTGGCGAACGCCACGGGCAGGAACCGGGCGAGCCTCCCCACGGCCCGCAAGGAAAAGTCGATGGTCAGTTTAGTAGCCTTGCGGGATACGCAGGATTCGATGGCATGGGTCAAGGCATCAACGCCCGTGGCCGCCGTCAGCGCCGGAGGCATACCGTATGTCAGCAGGGGGTCGAGGATGGCGATTTCCGGGACAAGATACATGGAAATGACGAGCAGTTTCTCGTGGGCGGCTTCCTCGGTGATGATCGTCGTTCCCGAAACCTCGCTCCCCGAACCCGCCGTCGTCGGAATGGCGATGATCGGAACGCCGGGATGCGGCACCCTGCCCACGCCCGCGTAATCCCGGACAGCCCCGCCGTTGGCGTCGAGCAGGCTCACGGCCTTGGCAACGTCGATGGGCCCTCCCCCGCCGCAGGCCACGATGGTCCCGCACCGTTCCCTTCGGAACAGGTCAAGCGCCTCTCTGACATGGCGGTCGGTGGGTTCGGACGGGATATCCGAAAAAACCGCGCCGAGCAGCCCCGCCTCACGCAAGGACTGGAGCACAGGTTCCACAACGCCTGAACGCCGCAGGAACGGCCCCGTGATCACGAGCGCCCGGCCCCTCCCCCACTGCCTGGCGAACAAACCCGTTGAAGCGGCTTTTCCCTCCCCAAAGACGATGCCTTTCGGCGAGAACCAGTTCCACATATTTCCCCCGTTTTCATGCCGCGGCCCTGACGTGCGGCACCGTTGTGCGAAGGGCTTCTCAATGCTCGTGCGGTTTGTTGCCGAGAGGATGCACATGCATATGGGCATGAGCGTGCGACGGCGCGGCGTCCGTAAAATGCTGCCCCTCAACCGTCAGGTATTCGGAAGAGGTCTCCGCCAGGAAGTCCCAGTCGTGGGAAATGATGATACGGGCCGTGGGAAGGGTTTTCAAGACGCCGATGATCCGCTGCCGGGCTTCCGGATCCAGCCCGTTGGTGGGCTCGTCGAGCAGCAAGGCTTCCGGCTCCATCACAAGGACCGTAGCCAGCGAAACCAGTTTCTTCTCGCCCCCGGACAGGCGGTGCGTCAGCCGGTTTTCGAACCCGGCCAGCCCGAGCCGCTCCAGCGTGGACGCCGCACGATCCCGGGCTTCGTCCTGAGTGCAGCCAAGATTCAGCGGCCCAAAGGCCACGTCTTCCAACACCGTGGGACAGAAAAGCTGATCCTCGGCGTGCTGGAGGACCAAGCCCACCTTGCAGCGCAATTCCCGAAAGTCCTTTTCCGTTTCCAGCGGACGCCCGTGAAAGAGGATACGGCCTTCCTGCGGTGCCGCCAGCCCCATGATCAACCGGAAAAACGTCGTCTTGCCGCTTCCGTTCGGACCGTACAAGCCGATCTTCCGGTCAGGATACAGGGCAAAATCCATATCCCGGAAGACCTGCCGTCCTCCGGGATATGTGAACGAAATATGCTCCAGCGCGAAAATGGGCTCAGCCACGGGGAAACTCCAGATACAGATCAAAGGCCACGAGGCAAACCATGCACGCGAACGCCGCCACGGCGAACACGGCATCGCGGGATGTGGCCCGGAAAGCGGTCACGGACTGAAAACGCCCGGAAAAGCCGCGCAGGATCATGGCTTCGTAGACCCGCACGGAACGGTCGAAGCTGTGCACAAAGACCATGCCGAGCATGTTGCCGAAGGTACGGTACGTATGCATGTTGGTCTTGGGCGCGAACCCGCGCAGCCGCGCCGCGCCGTGCAGCTTGTGCCATTCATCGGCGATCACATGCAGATAACGGTACGTGAACAGAAACAGGAAAACCAGCTTGGACGGGAAGCGCAGCCGCTCCAGCACATAGCCGATGGTCGGGGAATCCATCGTCGCCACCAGCGCGAGGAACGTCATGACGATGGCATTGGACTTGATGGTCACGAGCAGGGTCAGCAGCACCCCCGCGCGGCTGACCTCCAGCGGCCCCCACGCGGCGATAACGTCTCCGCCCGAGGTCAAGGGGACCGTCAACCAAAGGAACGCAATGAACACATTGACCACGGCCAGCCGCCGGAGCACGGGCCGCATCGGCGGCCTGCTGAGGGCAAGGAGCAGGGCGGCCATGCCGAACCCGAACCATGCCGCCTCGGGAGTCCGCACCACGGCCAGGCACACGGCGCACACGAACGCCGCCACCAGACGGAATCTGGGGTCGACGGCGTGCACCAAAGAGCGCCCGTGGGCAAAAGGTTCGTCAAACATCAGGGCCGGCGCCTAAAATACGCCGCAACGCCGATCAGCCCGAAAATCCAGCCGATGCCCCCGATGATGTCCCGGAGGTTCGGACCGGCTTCCGTCTGTTCCGCAAGCATACGTTTGATGGGGGACAGTTTGGCGTCCAGTGCGGCGTCGACGATGCGCTCAATCTCGGCGGGCGTCGCGCCGCCGGAAACCGCCGCAACCGGAGCGGCGGCAGAAGGCGCGGCCTGTCCGGCGACAAGGGAGGCCGGGGTAGCCGGGACTTCCGCAGCGGCAACAGCGACGGCCTTCGGGGTTCCCGAAGAAGCCAGCTCGTCGGCGGCCACGGTCCAGTCGTTCTGGTGCCCTTCCCCGGCGATGATCCGGAGGTTGAGATCGTGCCCGGCCTCGCGGAGCTCCGCCGTCACCGGGAACCGGAACACCCCGTTATCATCGGTGGTTCCCTGCAACAGCCGCGCGCCGGTCGTTGCGTCAAAGACCTCCACGGTCCCCTGCTTGACCTTCTGGCTTCTGTTGAACCCACACTCGACCTGTACGGCATCCCCATCCACAAAGGCGAAGATATTCACGCGGTGCGCCGAAGCGAACGAGGCTCCGGCGAATACGAGGCTCAACACCATGCACCAAAGGCGAAACATACGCATATCGCTATTCCTTGGAAAATTGCAGGATTTCCGGGCGGACCTTGGCAATGAACGAAACCGCCAGCGCGGTGATCACGCCTTCCACGATCATGACGGGGATGTGCGCCAGAAACAAGATCTGTGCGGTACGGAGAAAGCCTTCAGCGCTGAAACTCAGCGACAGCGCCGTCAGCAGCCCGGCCCCGGCGACGGAGAGAGCCCCGCAGCAGAATGCGCCGACAATCCGCTGACGTGCGGATTTCAACAGCATGGGGCGGAACGCGTAGTAGCAGACGACCGCCGGAAAAGCCATATTGAAGGTATTCACGCCAAGTACGGTGATGCCGCCGTACTGGAACAGGATCGCCTGAAGCATGAGCGCCACAAAAATGGACGGGAACGCCGCCCAGCCGAGCAGCATCCCGAGGAGCCCATTCAGGATGAGGTGCACGCTGCTCGGGCCTATGGGCACATGGATGAGTGAGCCCACAAAAAAGGCCGCGGCCAGAATCGCCACCGTCATCAGCCTGTCGTAGTCCAGTTTCCGCAGCCCAATGACAATACCGGCCGCCGCCAGCACGGCTCCTGCCCCAAGGACCGCCGGGGAAAGCACCCCTTCCGAAATATGCATGGTTCACCTTCGATTTGTTTTACCGAGGAAGGAATTTGGGGAAAGGAGACGAAAACTTTCCGGAAAAAGTTTCACCCTCCCTTCCCCAAACCAGCCAGCGCAGAGCCCGGCCTTCCCTCTTCAAAAACGCTCGTCTTTACGAATCCCTGTTCCAGGCTTTCCCGAGTTCTCGAAACAGCGGAACGCCTGTTCCTCCCCTCCTGCACAATCCCTGCAGGCAGGGTGAATCGGAGAGCATGTCGGCAGGCGTTCACCACCCCCACTGCGGCACCCTCCCGCTTGTCTTTTTTTACTTCTTCACCGGGTCGACGAACTCGGCCCACAGCACGGCTCCAAGCTCGACATTCTTGGGCGTGCCGTCGTGATCAAGCTTCTCATCGGCGGTATTCAGCGCGGCGAAGCCCCACCAGCCCGCAAAAGGCACGGCATAGGTGAAGACGCCGTTGGCGTCGGCCTTCACGACCTGCGTCACCATATACTCGTTGGGCGCTTCGTACTTCTTATCCTTGTTGTACAGCTCGACTTCCACATCGGCGCCGGGCACGGGCTTGCCGTTCAGCAGCACCTGCCCCTGAAACACATTGCCAGCATAATTGCCGAAGGGACGGGTCAGGGGAACGATTTCCGTCTTGAGCCCGGCGGGCTCATCCCAGCCTTCCTCTTCGCCGAACGCCGCCACATAAGCCTTGGTGTAATGGACGATGTAGCAATCCTCGGCGGGCTCCCAGTACGGCTGCGGCTCCATGACGAACTGATAGACGCCGGGCCGCTTGATCGCATACTGCGCGGTCCAGCCGTCGTGATCCACGATTTTTTTGGCTTTGAGGCTGGGTTTCAAGTCTTCAGTCTTGCCATTGGCAATGACCTGCACCGCTTTCGGCTTGGCCAGCGGCATACCCTGCATTTCCATAGGATGGGTAAAGGACAGGTCCAGCGTGACGTCGGCGTCCTTCTTGTCCGTCACCGTGCCCGCAGAAGGGATGACCATGCCGAAGTGCGCAAGCGCAACGCCGGAAACGGACAGCATCATGATGCAACTCATCAGAAACGTTTTCCACATAACCGAATCTCCTTGTGTCGGGCCGACGGCAGCCAAAAGGGCACGCCTCACGCCGTAAAACCATGAGTAACACAATACAAAGAAAAGTAACAACAGAGAATCGATGATTTTCGTCCTATATTTGTTTCACTTTGAATTGTATAAGAATCCATGAGCCAATCTGGGCTCGGAAACATCGTCTCCAAGACACATGCGCACCATACGCAAAGCCATAGCACCCAATCCGCTCACGGAAACGGCTTCATGCCCATGCAGGCGCTCCCGCCGCCTTCGCTGCCCCGTTCCATGCCCTCGTACCCGCCGGAAAGAAAAAGAGAGGACCTTCCCAGATCCTCTCTTGATGACAATGCCTTTTGAAGTGCCTACTCGGGCTTCTTGGAGGGCCGGATGGTCATCACGGGGCACTTGGCGGACTTCACCACCTCATTGGCCACGGAGCCGAAGAACAGCCGATCCAACCCTTCGCGGGCGTGGGTTCCCATGACGATCATGTCGACGCCGAGTTCCTTGGCGATCTCCACAATCTTCTCGGCGGGGCGCCCTTCATAGATGAGCCCGTTGACGTCCATGCCGGGGAACTGCTTCTCCACGAAAGCATCCATATCCCCCCGGGCACGGGACCAGATGCTTCGCATCCCCTTGGCGATGTCCTCCACAGGGACTTGCAGGTTCTCATAAGCCGAACGCGACGAGACGACATAAATAGCCGAGATCGAAGCCCCCGAAAGTTCCGAGAGCATCTTCGCATATTCCACGGCAGGGTTGACGCTGTCCTTCAGGTCGACTGCGCAAAGGATCTTCTTCAGTTCCATGAGACGCCTCCAGCGTAACAAGTTGGACAATACAGGATTGTCTTTACACTACCTCCTGTTGCGCCAAAGTCAAGCCGGACGGATTTTCTAACGCTTTTCCTTCGGAACGGCGGTTCCCCGGCCCTCCCGAGCCTTCCGGTTGAACAGGCGGAAGACCAAGACGAAAAAGACCGGGACAAAGAAAATCCCAAGAACCGTTGCCGCGAACGTGCCGCCCATGACGCCGGTCCCGATGGCATTCTGGCTTCCCGAACCCGCCCCGGTACTTATCGCCAGCGGCAATACGCCGATGAGGAAGGCCAAAGAAGTCATGAGGATGGGCCGCAAGCGCAACCGGGCCGCTTCCATCGCGGCGTCCGCGAGGCTCGCGCCCTGCTGGAACAACTCCCGCGCGAACTCCACGATCAGAATGGCGTTCTTCGCCGCGAGCCCGATGGTCGCCAACAGGCCGATCTGGAAATACACATCGTTGGACAGCCCGCGCGCGCTGGTCGCGACCAAGGCGCCCAGCACGCCGAGGGGCACGACCAAAATGACCGACAGCGGAATGCTCCAGCTCTCGTACAGCGCGGCGAGGCAGAGGAACACCACCAAGATGGACAAGGCATAGAGGAACGGCGCCTGCGAACCGGAAAGGCGCTCCTGAAAGGACATCCCGGTCCACTGGTATCCGATGCCTTCGGGAAGTTCCCCCATCAGCCGTTCCATCTCCAGCATGGCCGTACCCGAACTCATCCCGGCGGCGGCGCGGCCCTGTATCCGCACGGCGGACACGCCGTTGTAGCGCTCAAGCTGCATGGGGCCGTACGTCCAGCGGGCCTCGCCGATGGACGTGAACGGCACCATCTCGCCCTTGTCGTTGCGGAAGTACCATCTGTTGAAATCTTCGGGCTTCATGCGGAACGGCGCATCGGCCTGCACATACACCTTTTTGACGCGGCTGCGGTCCACGAAGTCATTGACGTACTTCCCGCCCCACGCCGCCGAAAGATCCGTGTTGATGGCGTCGAGGGGCAAGCCGAACGCCCCGGCCTTTTCCTGATCGATGTCAACTTCCAGCTGCGGGCTGTCGTCCTGCCCGAAAGTTCGGACGTTCCGCAGCAGGGGGCTGCGCCGCGCCAGCTCCATCAGCTGATCCCGCGCCGCGATGAGGGCTTCATGCCCAAGCCCCGCCTGATCCTGCAACTCGAAGTCAAAGCCGGTGGCGTTGCCGAGCGAGCGGATCGCCGGGGGCGCGGAGACGAATACACGGGCATTGATGATTGAGGAAAAAGCCTGATTCGCCCGGTCGATGATGGCCTGCGCGCGCCGCTCAGGATCTTTGCGCTCGCTCCAGTCGCGGAGGCGGATGTTCCCGCGCGCGGTGCTTTGCCCCTTGCCGCCCGATGCGCGCCCAAGGGTCAGCATCATGCCATGCACGTTTTCCTTTTCATTCTCAAGGAAATGGCGCTCCACCTGTTCCACGATCTTCAGGGTTTCCGTTTCCGTCGATCCCGGGCCGAGCTGGATTTCCACGGTCAGGATGCCCTGATCCTCGTTGGGCAGAAACGACGTGGGCATACGCCACAAGATCCAGCCCGCGCACACGAGCATGGCCAAATATATGACCATCATCCTGCCGCCGACCTTGATGATCCTGCCGACGGCCCCCCTGTAGGCCGTGGTCGCCCGGTCGAAACTCCGGTTGAACCAGCCGAAGAAGCCGTGCTGCGAGGCCATGTGGCCGGGCTTCAGAAAGGTGGAGCACAATACGGGCGTCAGCACCACCGCCACGACGACGGAAAGGATCATGGCCGACACGATGGTCAGTGAGAACTGGCGGTAGATGGCGCCGACGGTGCCGCCGAAAAAGGCCATCGGCACGAACACGGCGGACAGCACCGCCGCCACGCCGATGAGCGCGCCGGTGATCTGGCCCATCGTCTTGATGGTGGCCTCGCGCGGAGGCAGCCCGTCCTCTTCCATGACGCGGGCCACGTTTTCGACCACGACGATGGCATCGTCCACAAGCAGGCCGATTGCCAGCACCATGCCGAACATCGTCAGCGTATTGATGCTGAACCCGAACGCCGCCATGACGCCGAACGTGCCGAGCAGAACCACGGGAACCGCCAACGATGGGATAATTGTGGCCCGGAAGTTCTGGAGGAACAGGTAGATGACCGCGAACACCAGCACGATGGCCTCAAGCAGGGTCTTGACCACCTCGATGATGGAAATCTTGATGAACGGAACGGTATCGTAGGGCGACACCACTTCCACGCCGTGCGGGAAATAGGGGCGCATGTCCTCAATGAAGGCCGCCACCGCATTTGACGTGTTCAGAGCGTTGGCGTCCGAAGCCAGCTTGATGCCCACGCCCGCCGCGGGCTTGCCGTTGTAGCGGGCCGACGATGTGTAGCTTTCCTGCCCCAGTTCCACACGGGCCACGTCCCGGAGGCGTACGGCGGAGCCATCGGGATTGACGCGCAGCAGGATGCGCTCGAATTCCGGAACGGACGTGAGCTGTTTCTGCGCCTTGATGGTGACGTTCATCTGCTGCCCGTCCCGGATGGGCTTGCCGCCGACTTCCCCGAGCGAAACCTGTTTGTTCTGGGCCTTCACCGCATTGATCACGTCGGACGGCGTCAGGCTGTATGAGAGGAGCTTCGAGGGGTTGAGCCAGATTCGCATGGCATAGGGCGCGCCGAACAGGGACACTTCGCCCACGCCGTCCACACGGCTCAGGGGGTCAAGGATGGTGGAGCCCACAAAATCGCACAGGTCCGCCGCGCTCATGGAATCGTCGGACGACACGAACGCGTACATCTGAAGGAAGCTGTCCGCCACCTTGGTTACGGTGATGCCCTGCCGCGTCACTTCTTCCGGCAGGGACGAAGTGGCGAGCTGGAGCTTGTTCTGCACCTGCATCTGAGCCACGTCGGGATTGGTATCGGGATCGAAGGTGAGCCGGATGGAGACCTGCCCGGCGGCGTCGCTGGTGGAGTTGATATACAGCAGGCCGTCGATGCCGTTCAGTTTTTGTTCGATGACCTGCGCGACCGTGTCCTCAAGCGTCTGAGCCGAGGCCCCGGAATATTTAGCCGTGATGGTGACCACCGGAGGCGCGATGCGCGGATACTGCTCCACGGGCAGGCGGAATATCGAAATCCCCCCCGCCATCATGATCAGGATGGCGATAACCCACGCGAACACCGGGCGGTCTATAAAAAAACGTGCCATAAGTTCTCTATGAAGTTATATGGTTGCATACGGGACTTTTTCAAAAAAGAGGATAGGCGCTCTCAAAAGCCTTCTGGTGGCCTTCTCTTTTCCTCAAGGGAAGCTTTCATCCTCTGCTGGCCGAAAAAAGGCCGTTAAGGGAAACCACCGGGAAACGCCTGCCGACGGGAGGTTCCCCGTATCACCAGACTGTTATTGATTGTTCAAAAACCGTTGGCGGCGGGAAGATACGCGGAACGGGAGTCAAGTCACAGCCGACCCTCAAGAACCCCAGAGGCCCACGAATAGGACAACCAGCCCTTTCGCGGCCCCCTCCGACTTCCCCGCTATCCTTCGCCCCTGATCTTCACGCTCATGCCGGGACGGACGTTCTGCCCGCCTTCAACAATGACGCGGTCTCCGGGCTTCAAGCCGGAAAGCACCTGCCACGAATCGCCTACGGTACGGCCCACGTCGACAAGCCGGACGTCCACCTTGCCGCCGCCGTCCACAAGGAGCACGGAAGCCTGCCCCTTCGGATCGCGCCGCAGCGCCCGCTGCGGGACCAGCAAGGCGTTTTCGTCCACGCCCTCGGCGATGACCGCGCGCACGTACATGCCGGGCAACAAAATATGTTCGGGATTGGGGAACAGGGCGCGCAGGGACACCATGCCGGTGCTTTCGTCCACGCTGACGTCCGTGAACTGCAAGCGGCCCTCATGCGGATACATGGCGCCGTTTTCGAGTTTCAGGCGGACAGGCGCCTCCTCGGCGGCGGAACGCAATTCCCCATTGGTGAATTGAGCGCGCAGCCGCAGCAAATCCTGACTGGACTGGGTGATATCCACATACACCGGATCAAGCTGGCGCACGGAGGTCAGCGCCTGCGCCTGATTAGCGGTCACCAGCGCGCCGGGCGTGAACGCCGACTTGCCGATGCGCCCTGAAATGGGGGAACGGACTTTGGTGTATTCCAGATTGATGCGGGCGGTCTTCACGGCGGCGCGGTTCACCGCCACGTCCGCCTCGGCCTGCTTGAACGCGGCCTGCGCGTCGTCATACTCCTGCTTGCTCACCGCCTTGATCGCCAGCAGCTCACGGAAACGCTCCGCCTTCAGCCGCGCCGGGGTGACGTTGGCTTCGGCCTTCATGAGCGCGGCCTGCGCGCTGTCCAAGGCGGCCTCATACGTGGCGGGATCGATCTGATACAGGGCCTGCCCCGCCTTCACGTCGGCTCCCTCGGTAAACAGACGCTGCTGAAGGATGCCGCCGACCTGCGGCCTGACTTCCGCCACCTGAAACGACGCGATGCGCCCGGCAAGGGCCGTCGTGTAGACTTCCCGCCGGGGCTCCAGTTTGATTATCACGACTTCGCGCGGACCGGAGGAACCCGGGGCACCCTTGCCCCCTTCCTCACAGGCCAACAGCATCAAAGACAACAACATACACAGAACGGCCCTCGTCAGGGCTCTCGGGTAGCTCATAAAAAGGCTCCTCGGCATCCTGCCGATATACGGCACGGCAAGTTACGGGGTTCTCCAGGGTCCCGTTTTTCGTCGGGACGGGGGTAGTGTAGCAAGAGACGCAACAATGAAAAAGCCCACAATCCCGGGGGGTCCCGGAAAAATGCGGGGCTTTTTCCACCCCGGAGGCCCACGGGTCAGCGATTCCGGACCGTTGCGCCCTGTTTTCTTCCCGATCCGTGCCGCAAAAAAAGATGACGCGGAATCGCCCGCGCCATCTTTAGCTTACCTGTTTGTCTTTTTCATGAAATCGATCACGGCGTATCGAAAAAGACCGCCAGCTCGTCACGGCCCGACGCCACGCCAAGGGCCAGCATAAGCTTGAGCCGGGCCTTGGGCCCGCTGGTCTCGCCGCCGAGAATCCCTCCGGCCTCCAGCACGGTTTTGGCCCCGCCCTCGTAGCCGTACACATCGAGCACGCGCCCGGCTATGGTCCGGGTGGTGATGACCACCGGAATCCCTTTCTCCACGGCACGGCGGATGCCCGGCAATGCGGCGGGCGGCACGTTGCCCCGGCCGAAAGCCTCAAGCACGAGCCCTCTGACGTTCCGCTCCACCAGAAAATCGATCAGCAGCGAATCCGAGCCGCTCGCCAACTTGATCAAGTGTACGTCCTCCACCAGCTCCGGCGGACGGATGGATTGCCTGCCGAGCGTATTGCGGCGGAAGACCACGCGGTCGGGGTCCACATAGCCGAGCGGTCCCCAGAACGGCGAAACGAAAGTTTCCGTATTCGCGGAGTGGGATTTCACGACCTCGCGTGCGGCGTGGATTTCCTCGTTCATGACTACAAGCACGCCCTTGCCCCGGGCTTCGGAACTCGCCGCCGTGCGCACGGCGCACAACAGGTTCACCGGTCCGTCCGGGCTGATCTCCGCCGCCGATCGCATGGCTCCGGTCAGACAGACCGGCTTCTCGCTGTTGTGCACGAGATCCAGCAGATACGCGGTTTCCTCCAGCGTATCCGTGCCGTGCGTGATCACGACGCCCAGAATGTCCTCATGGCGGAGCAGTTCCTCCACCTTGTTGCCGAGTTCGAACATCCGTTTCGGCGTCATGTGCGGGCTTGGGATATTGGAAAATTCCATGACCTCAATGGGGCACGCCTCGCGCAGCCCCGGGACGGAAGCCACCAGATCCTCGCCGCTCACCGCGGGCACGATGCCGTGCGCCGGGTCAAGCTTCATGGCGATGGTTCCGCCCGTCGTCAGTACGATTACTTTTTTATTATCCATGTCGCTCTTCTTGGAAGGCGAAAAAGGAAGGGATACTTGGAGGAGGGAGGAAGGCCCTTTCTGGAGAAAGGGCCTTCCTCCCTCCTCCAAACCT
>ERZ791932.889-NODE-889-length-12092-cov-165.981723_pt1 | contig 12092 bp, 10 predicted proteins | sample MGYA00510126_ERZ791932 | MGnify/ENA primary metagenome ERZ791932 (study PRJEB30046, sample SAMN00993244) | human gut metagenome | study: EMG produced TPA metagenomics assembly of the A metagenome-wide association study of gut microbiota in type 2... | reverse complement strand
ATATCCACTTTGCTCTTATGGCCTTTGCTGCCTGTTTCCACAAAGTTCTCGATCAATGCTTTCGCACCGAAGATGATATATTTGAATCCCGGAATCTGTTCCAGACGGTTGACGAATACATCCATGTTGCTTTCCTTTCTGGTCAACGGCACCTGGCGCACACTCGCCCAGTATTCGTCACTTTTCGAAAGCATGTCGGCCTCCTTGATCACAGGACCTTTCAAACGGAACAATCGCTGTTCTATCGGATCAAACTTATAATTGCTGTATTTAGTCGTTCGTTCTACCTGTAACCCTCCTGAGGTTTTGTTGGAACTCCATGAAAGGTCTACCGTCATGTCGTCATCCGCCAATACCCAGTTCCCGTTGGGAAGCTGCTCGTACTGCTGCACGATGTCCATGCGGTTGACAAAGTTGACACCACTCTTTTTAGGCAGGTTCATCGTACACTTCTGAACGGCATAGGTCGAATCTTTCAGCACATAAAGATGGCCTGTAAATCCGAAATCCTGTGAGTTCTGCGGTACGAACGTCAGATGTACGCATTCGCGCTTGTCCACCATCAGCGTATCCATCAGGTAGTATTTATAGAACGAGATGGCATTGTTGCCGATAGGGCTTACGAATCGCTGTTGGAGCAGCCGGATGTCATCATCATAAATGTTGATATCGGCAAAAACATCCTTCAGAACAGTCCCCAGCATGTCTCCTGTGGAGAAAAATTCTTCGATACCATTGGAGTTCTTTCCTTTGATAATGGTCTTTTTGCTTTCGGGGTCTTTCCGGAAAATGGTTTGTGAGGCCGTTTCCTGTACGGAGATAGGGAGAATCAGTTTGTTGGTCGTCTCCGACACTTCCACCTGATCTTTGAGGAATGAGTATTTCTTGTAGATACCCTTTTCCAGTTTCTCCGGAGTCAGGTCGTTGATAGACATTTTCATTTTCTCGTACTTGTCGTACTGGTAGTAATCGTTCACTTCGAGCACTTGTGCTTTTTTGTGTTCGATCACTTTCTTCATGAATTCGACTGCCGGATTATTCTTGCGGGAGTATTTTTCTTTCTGTGGTTTTACGACTACTTCGGTGAGCATTACATCGTCCGGGGAGAGTTTGACATTGACGGTCTGATTTCCGGAGCCTACTTTAACGGTTTTGGTGACATATCCGATGGAAGAGAAAACGAGCGTTCCTCCGTTTCTTCGTGCGTCGAGCTTATATTCTCCGTCAATATTGGTGACAGTACCCATATCTCTCTTGTCTTGGTAGTAGACAGAGATATACATTAGTGGTTCATGAGTGACTGAATCAGTTACAACCCCCTTTATTTGCTGCGCAAAAGTATTTGAAACTGCAAATACGACTAAGAGCAGTATCAGTATTTTGTTATATCGTTGTATCATAACGTTCGTAGTAGGGCTGCAAAGTTAACAAATAAGTCTGAGTAAAATAGAGTATATAACTTTTTTTACCCATCGTTTTTTGTTATTTACAAGCTTATATCATTCAACAATGGAAGGAGGCAGATTGTTTTTGTCTTTTTATACTTCCCTTTTCAACGTATGCCACATCTTGCGAATCGGCATGCTCCGATTCTTTTCCGTAGTTCCAAAATCTGTTTCAACGGTTGAAACAAAAAGTTTCATGCCTTGAAACTCTAGTTCCCACTGCTTGAAACTCTGGTTTCTACGCCTTGAAACTTTGGTTTCCTCGGCGTGAAACTTTCTGAAACACTTGTCGAACCTGATGGTGGTCGACTACTTCTGTCTGGCTATTAAGCCGGCTCGTTGATCATCGAGTCCGGCTCAACCACTCCGGTTATTTACTTGTTAATATTTGTACGATTCGTTCGGCTGTTCGTCCGTCCCAGCGTTCGGGGAGTTCGCCTTTCTTCCATTCACCTTTCATCAGCGTATCCATAGCCTGAGCGAGTGCTGCCGGATCTTCGCCGACCAGTTCATTCGTTCCCACGCGCCACGTTTCCGGATGTTCGGCATACGTGTTGAGCGTGATACAGGGGATGCCGAGGAACGTAGCTTCTTCGGCTACATTGCCGGAGTCCGTGATGATTCCTTTGGCTTTATTGATCAGATATCCGAAGAAAAGATAATTCTGCGGAGGCATGATATGAAGGTTCGAGGCTTCTATGCCGAGGTCTTTGATCGCATTGCGCACGTAAGTGTGCATGGGCGCTACGATAGGCATACCGGCAGCTTTTTCGATCATCGTTTGCATCAACTTCCGCAGGTTCTCTTTGTTGTTGAGCAGTACACGTCGGTTGAGGGTGAGCAGGAGATAATTACCCTCCTGAAGTCCCAGTACGGAGAACCATACCGGTTTGAGCAGCCGGTTCCGGTTGAAGCGGACGGTGTCTACCAAAATGTTGCCGACGTAATATACATTTTCACTTTCCGTGCCTGTCTGATTCAGATTTCGGTTGGCCACCATGCCGGCAGTAAACAGATAATCGGATACTCCGTCGGTAATCATCCGGTTTACTTCCTTCGGCATCTTCATGTCGAAGGAACGTGTGCCGGCTACCAGATGGGCTACCTTGATTCCTTGTTTCTTGGCTACGATGGCGCAACTCATGGTTGCTGTCAGATCATCCACTACCAGGACGACGTGTGCCGGATTTTCCGTCAGCTCCTGTTCGAAGGCGATCATGATTCCGGCTGCCAGACTGGTGGGGTTACTGCTTTCCACTCCAAGGTAGACATCGGGAGCTTTCATGTCGAGATCCGAAAACAGGGAAGCATCCAGACTTGTATCGTCCCGTCTGCCTGTGTACACCAAACGGTAGGAGATGCTTTTACCCAGCCCTCTTGCGGCTTCGATGGCGCGTGTGATAGGGGCTATTTTCATGAAATTGGGGCGTGCCCCGGCAACAATTGTTATTTTCATATTGTTTCTATCTAATTCGTGTAGCAAAAGTACATTTTCTTACGGAATTTATTCGTTACTTTGCATACAAAATAACAAATATATGCCGACATTCGTTCAAATTCTTGATTTTATAGGCACATTTGCCTTTGCTATTAGTGGTATCCGGCTGGCTTCAGCAAAGCGTTTCGACTGGTTCGGAGCCTATGTCGTAGGTCTTGCTACCGCTATCGGTGGCGGTACCATCCGTGATGTACTGCTGGATGTGACGCCCGGATGGATGACGAACCCTATCTATTTGATCTGTACGGGACTTGCCTTGATCTGGGTGATCTGTTTCGGTCGCTGGCTGATCCGTCTGAATAATACCTTTTTTATATTCGATACCATCGGACTGGCTTTGTTTACGGTGGTCGGTGTGGGGAAAAGTATCGCTTTGGGTTATCCTTTTTGGGTAGCCATCATCATGGGGAGTATCACAGGTGCCGCAGGAGGTGTGATTCGTGATGTCTTTATCAATGAGATCCCCTTGATTTTCCGAAAAGAAATCTATGCGATGGCGTGTGTAGTAGGCGGCATCGCTTACTGGCTGTGCGATGCCGCAGGGATGGAATCTTATGTCTGTCAGCTCGTTGGCGGATCGGTGGTATTTGTTACACGCATCCTTGCCGTGAAATACCACATTTGCCTTCCTATATTAAAAGGTAGTGAAGAGACTGACGGCAATTCTTGAAGATTTTACTTCTTGTTCAGATCCACTTCTCCCCGGTAGCTGATTGCCTGACGGTTCTGCATCGTGACATCGATGCTGGTGGTGCCGTCGGGGAACACTTTCGCCCTGAACTCAAAGAAGTCTTCCGGACTTCGGGCGGAGAATTTGATAACGGCGTTTCCCTTCTTATCCATATCCATCGTGTATTCTTTGAGGGGAGCGTTGAATATCAGCCCGCTTCCTCCGCCGTAAGGAACGCTGTAAGCACGTCCGTAATAAGGGAGGTAAGAGAATATCGAATCATTTCTGATTTGCAGTGAGTATTGTGAAGTCAGAGGTATAGAACGTCCGCGCATGGGCATAGCAGTGTTGACGTCTATCTTGTAGTCTTCTGATACGATCAGCTGTCTGACAGCTTCTTTCTTCTGTTCCTTCTTCTCCTTCTTGGTCTGTGCCGAAAGAGTCGGGATTCCTGCTAGCATAACCAGCAGTAGCATAAGGATTTGTTTTCTTGTTTTCATATCAGTTACAGTTTAGTGTATATATGTATAACACTCAAATATACTAAAAATAAGGAGTCCCCCTGCTTTCTTTAATGAAAATTAAACAGAAATCCTTAGAACTGTTCCAGAATGGAGATTCGTTTCTCGATAGGGGGATGCGTGGCAAAGAGGCCGCTAAGTCCGCTGAGGGCACTTTTCGACTGGTCGCCCGGATTCTGAATGAATAATTGCGCCACATCCCCACGTTTTACCGCTTCTATATCCGGATCATCGGAAATTTTGCGCAGGGCACTTGCCAATGCCAACGGATTCTTTGTCATCTCCGCCGAACCGGCATCTGCCATATATTCGCGCTTCCGTGAAATGGCGAAGCGCATCAGACTGGCAAAGAAGTAACCGACAGCGGCTATTACTAAGGCAATCAGTATGATGAGGATAGCTCCTCCGCCGTTTTTCCCGTTGCTACGTATGCGCGCGTGCGTAATAGTATAGAAAGTGATCTGCGTCAGCATCGAGAAGATTCCGACAAATACAATCGAGACGATCAGCAGGCGCACATCTCTGTTGCGGATGTGAGTCAGTTCGTGGGCGATGACTGCTTCCAGTTCTTCGTCGTTCAACTTCTGAATAATCCCTTTCGAGAGAGTGACCGTATAGGTGCGGTCGTTGATACCGCTGGCAAAAGCGTTCAATGAATCGTCGTCGATGATATTGATTTTCGGAGTCTTCATTCCGTTTGCCATGCAGAGGTTCTCGACCAGATTGTAGACACGTTTGTTTTCTCTGCGGTCGAGAGGTTTGGCACCTGTGGCGGCTTTGATGATACTCGTATTCGCCCAGAAAGCTATCAGGAACCAAATCAATACGACACCCATCGTATAGGGGAGGGCATTGATGAAAAAAGGATTAGCCAATTCCAGGATACTTACTTCCATGCTTTCACCGTGTCCCATAGCGGCCAGCAGATAGCAGGCCAGATAAAGCAATGCTGCTACCAGGCAGGGAAATAGAAATAACAGAAGAACAGAGCGCCGGTTGTTCCGGCTCTGCTGTGTTTGGATTCCGACGTACTGCATACGTGCTCGTTTTTAGAAACTGATCTTCGGTGCCTGTTCCAGATTCGCACGTTCGTTGGTACCCAGGTCGAACATGATTTCTCTGCGGAAACCTGCCATGCCTGCTATGATGTTGGATGGGAATGTCTGAACCGCATTATTATATTCCTTCGTAGCCGAGTTAAAGTAACGGCGTACAGCAGCCAATTTATTCTCTACATCGGATACTTCTTCTTGCAGTTGCAGGAAATTCTGGTTTGCTTTCAGGTCCGGATAAGCCTCCAACGTGATTTTCAATCCCGATAAAGCGGAAGATAATTGATTCTCAGCTGCTATCTTCTCGTCGATTGTCTTGGCGCTGACTGCACCGTTACGTGCCTGAATCACCCGTTCGAGGGTATCTTTTTCGTGTGCGGCATATCCTTTCACGGTATCCACTAGTTGCGGAATAAGGTCGTGGCGCTGTTTCAGCTGCACGTCGATGTCTGCAAAAGCATTTTCACGGTTATTTCTCAGTCTCACCAATGAGTTGTACATGGAAGCAAAAATGATTCCCAACAGTACGATTATTCCTACGATAATAAGTATAGTCATGTCCTTTACTTTAAGTTAATAATACTACCCAAAAGTAAGTTGTTTTGTATTGCCAAACAAGAAGAAGAGAATAAAAAACGTCCTAAACCACCTAAAAACTATCAAAAAGCGCCTAAAATCTATCATTTGACAGTTTCACCCCCTAAGAAATGACGAATTTCCCCCTGTTTGACTCATAAAATACCTTTAAACGTTGCAAACGTCAAGAAAGAAACGAAATATTAACCGTAAAACCCTTTAAGTATGAAAAGTTTAAGTTTCAGAAAAGATTTAATTGGAGTTCAGGAAGAGTTGCTTCGTTTTGCTTATAAATTAACTGCCAATCGTGAAGAAGCAAATGATTTATTGCAAGAAACATCATTAAAGGCCTTGGATAACGAGGAAAAATATGTTCCCGATACAAATTTTAAAGGATGGATGTACACAATCATGCGTAACATCTTTATTAATAACTACCGTAAAATCGTACGTGACCAGACATTCGTAGATCAGACCGACAATCTGTATCATTTGAATCTCCCCCAAGACTCAGGATTTGAAAGTACGGAAGGCGCTTATGACTTAAAAGAGATGCACCGCATCGTCAACGCGCTGCCGAAGGAATATAAAGTACCATTTTCAATGCACGTATCCGGTTTTAAATACCGTGAGATCGCTGAGAAGCTGGACCTACCCCTCGGAACGGTGAAGAGCCGCATATTCTTCACACGCCAACGTTTGCAACAAGAGTTGAAAGATTTTGTATAAATAGGGATAACACATTAGTCAAACAATTAATTCTGGTAAGGAGCAACGGGTAAAAACTCGCTTGCTCCTTTGATTTTGTGACAATATGATATTAAACATGTCTTTATACCCCAACTTATTCTCTCTGTATTTGTTATTATGTCAGAGAACTCAGTATATTTGTATCAACTAGTTAACCTAAGTAATATAAATCTCATCTATTTACGACAATGAAAAAGGAAATCAAATTCAGTCTCGTTTATCGGGATATGTGGCAGTCGTCCGGCAAGTATCAACCGCGTGCCGATCAGTTAGTAAGAATTGCTCCGTTAATTATCGAAATGGGTTGTTTCTCCCGTGTAGAAACCAACGGAGGCGCGTTCGAACAAGTCAACCTACTGTATGGCGAGAACCCGAACAAAGCTGTCCGGGCTTTCACAAAACCTTTCCACGAAGCCGGCATACAAACTCATATGCTCGACCGTGGTCTGAATGGTCTTCGAATGTATCCCGTTCCGGCAGATGTGCGCCGGTTAATGTATAAAGTAAAACATGCGCAGGGAGTGGACATCACCCGTATCTTTTGCGGCTTGAATGAAGTCAGAAATATTATTCCTTCCATTCATTATGCCCTTGAAGCGGGGATGATTCCGCAGGCAACGTTATGTATTACGTTCTCGCCCGTGCATACCGTAGAATATTATACCGCTATCGCCGAGCGTCTGATAGAGGCCGGAGCACCGGAAATCTGTCTGAAAGATATGGCAGGTGTCGGTCGCCCCGAAATGCTGGGACGTCTGACGAAAGCAATCAAGGAACGGCATCCCGAAATCATCATCCAGTATCACGGACATAGCGGACCGGGACTTTCGATGGCTTCTATCCTCGAAGTTTGTGAGAATGGCGCGGATATTATTGATGTTGCAATGGAGCCGATTTCGTGGGGGAAAGTTCATCCGGACGTTATCTCTGTGCAGGCTATGCTGAAAGACGCGGGATTTCAGGTACCGGAGATTAATATGAAAGCCTACATGAAAGCCCGTGCCATGACACAGGAGTTCATTGACGATTTTCTGGGTTATTTTATGGACCCTACCAACAAGCATATGTCTTCTTTGCTCTTGAAATGCGGACTTCCCGGAGGTATGATGGGTTCTATGATGGCCGATCTGAAAGGAGTGCATTCCGGCATCAATCTGATATTGAGAGGTAAGAACGAACCGGAACTGAGCATCGACGATTTGCTCGTGATGCTGTTTGACGAAGTGGAATATGTGTGGCCGAAACTCGGCTATCCTCCATTGGTGACTCCGTTCAGCCAATATGTGAAGAATGTGGCATTGATGAATGTGATGTCTCTGATCAAGGGAGAGGAGCGTTGGACGATGATCGACAACCATACCTGGGATATGATTCTAGGTAAGAGTGGTCGTTTGCCCGGTGCACTTGCTCCGGAGATTATCGCATTGGCAAAAGAAAAAGGATACGAATTTACGGACGAAGACCCGCAGAAGAACTATCCGGATCAACTGGACGAGTATCGTAAGGAAATGACAGAAAACAGCTGGGATTTCGGACAGGATGATGAAGAACTTTTCGAACTGGCAATGCACGACCGCCAATATCGGGATTATAAATCGGGTATTGCCAAGAAACGTTTCGAAGATGATTTGCAGCGTGCCAAAGATGCCGCATTGGCAAAACAGGGATTCTCCGAAGAAGAAGTGAAACGGATGAAACGTGCCAAAGCCGAACCGGTGACGGCAATGGAGAAAGGGCAGATCATTTGGGAGATCGATGTGGAATCGCCTTCTATGCCGCCCGAAGTGGGACATAAATATGATCCGGACGATGTGTTTTGCTATATTGCTACTCCTTGGCATACATATGATAAGGTGTTGGCGAATTTTAGCGGTCGTGTGATCGAGGTATGTGCCAAGCAGGGAGCATTGGTAGATAAAGGCGAACCATTGGCGTATATCGAGAGGTGTGAGGAACCGGCATAGTCTGTATCTCAAATAATAACAGAAAAAAGTAATCCCTTTATCCTTGTCTTGTTTCTTGATGAAATAGACTGTGATAAAGGGATTGCTTTATTTCTTTTTCTTCTTCCTGGTGTCTTTCTTATCGACCGCCTTTTTCTCTACAGGCGGAAACTTAGGAACCAGATTCATTAATCGCAATATCTGTTTTTGTCGTTTCAATAGGTAAGCCGAAGGCTTCGCTGAGTTAAACCGTATTGGGTTAGGGAGCGTAGCGGCAATCAGTGCGCACTGTCCTGAGCTCAATTTGGCAGCTGTTGTGTTGAATTTATACTTTGCGGCAGCCTGTGCGCCATAAATCCCTTTTCCCATTTCGATGGAGTTGAGATATACCTCCATAATCCGTTCTTTCGACCAGAACAACTCTATCAGAAAGGTGAAATAAACTTCGAAACCTTTGCGTATCCAAGACGATTGCGGCCATAGGAACACATTCTTGGCTGTCTGCTGACTGATGGTACTTGCTCCGCGCTTCCGTTTCCGTTTTTCGTTCTCCTTCATCGCTTTCTCTATCTCGATGAAGTCGAATCCGTTGTGTTCGGCAAAGCGATTGTCTTCGGAGGCGATGACCGCCATCGGCAGGTGAGGAGATATTTTATCAAAAGAAACCCACGTGTGTTTCCACGTGGGTTTATCTCCTGACGCAAGCTGCTGTACACTTCGGATGACCATCAGCGGAGTGACATACACCGGCATAAAGCGGTAGACGATCACAGCCAGAATGGTAGATGCAAAGAAGAAAATCAGCAGGTTGCGCGCATAACGCAATATTTTTTTAATTGGAAGCGGCCTGTGCATCTTTAATCATCTGCTCACTTGCGTACATGTAAACTTCTACACGACGATTCTGTTCTCTTCCGACAGCTGTGTCGTTGCTGGCGATAGGATCGCTTTCGCCCATTCCCTGCACACCTTTAATCTGGCTGGAAGAAACGCCGCAGTTTAACAGGTAGCTGGCTACACTCTGTGCACGTTCCTGTGACAAGTTCAGATTTTTCTGACGGCTTTGTTCGGCAGTACTGTTTCTCCAGCCCTGATTGTCGGTATATCCGTAGATGGATACGTCCATGTCCCTGTTCTGGTTGAGTACGTTGTTGGCGAACTTGCTCAATGCAGACTTGGCAGCAGCACTCAGAGTTGCATTACCGGTAGTGAAAAGAATACCTGAATCGAATGTAACTTTTACTGCCTGCAATCCGTTGTTGTCAGTTATCTGCTCTACTTGTGCGCCTTCAATTTGTTTTGCTTCTGCTGCCGCTTTATCCATCTTCTTTCCGATAAGGGCACCTGTTCCTGCACCTACTGCAGTACCGATAGCCGCACCGATGGCAGCACCCTTGCCTTTACCGATAACACCGCCGAGGATAGCACCCAATGCAGCACCCGAACCACCGCCGATTGCGGCACCTTTGCCCGTATTGTTCATGCTTGCGCAGCCACTGAATATCATGGTTATACTCATGAAGAGAACCATCCATTTCATCTTGTTCATAATGCAATGTTTTTTAAATAGGTTTATAAAATAATACTTTAATAAATTAACAACGCAAAGATACATATTATTTGCCAAGGTCATACTTTTTAAGTTAAAATAACTCCGGACGATCTTTGTATATGTAAAATAACAAACGACACTACTACCTTGTTGACACGGAAGGCAGATTTAAGCATTTTTTCCTGATCATGGTGAACCATCCCAAGAGAATCAGTCCTTTGGCAATCGTTGTGACGCATACTGCCCACCAGATACCTTCTACTCCCATGCCCATCCGTACAAACAGGATGGCAAGCGGAATGCGCATATAGTTGCATACAATGCTGACAATGGCGGGAGGCACGGTACGCCCGATGCCGTAGAACACTCCCTGCATCGTGATTTCGAGCATCATAAACAGCTGCGAATATCCGTCGATACGCAGAAATACACCTCCGGCTTCGTAAGCTGCCTGTTCGGGGACAAAGATCGAAAAGACCTCATTGCCGTAAAAGACAAACAGCAGCGTGCAGAAAGTTCCGAAGATTCCCGTCATCCATAGGGTGGTGTGCCAGGCTTTCAGTACCCGTTCTATTCGTCCGGCGGCGAAGTTCTGGGCAATAAAGGCGCTAAGTGCGGTGGAGAAACCTTGGGAGGTATTCCAGGTGATGGCTTCTATCTGACCGCCGGTGGTGAAAGTCATCAGTCCGATGTGTCCGCCCTGTTCGGATGCGGTACGGCAGAGGAACATATTGACGAAGGCGAACAGGGTGTTTAGGGTAGCTACGGGCAGACCTAGTTTCAGAATACGCCGTGTGTACTTTTTCTTCAGTCGGGAGAAGAAGGGGAAACCACCGAGCAGGGCGTCTTTGCGGAAACGCAGCTGGTAGATGAAGATGGCGAAAACCGTTGCCTGCGAGAGCCATGTAGCGTAGGCGGCACCGTTTGTTCCCAGCCCGAAGCCGAAGATAAACAGAGGGTCGAGAATGATATTCATAATCAGTCCCGTCCCACTGATGTAAAATGGAATTTTGCTTCGTCCCGCTGCATTATAGATACCTGTGAAGGCAGCAGACAGGAATATGAACGGCAATGCGGTGGAAATAATCCGCAGGTATTCGATGGCATTGGCTGTGATGTGCTCTTCTAGTTCATAGATGCGGATGATGGGGCTTGCGAACATGAAAAGCAGTCCGCCCCAGCAGATCGAAATGATCAGAGCAATCGTGATATTGTGTGAAGCGAACTGGCGGGCATCTTCCTGATTCTGCGCACCGATGGATTGGCCTACGCTGACTTCGGACCCTACCTTATTTAATAAGGAGATAGAACCGGACATCCACGTCAGGATTCCTACCGAACCGATGGCGGCTACAGCCTCACTGCCCAATCGTCCTACCCATGCCATGTCTGTAAGGCTGTATGCCATCTGTATAAACGACGTTGCCATGATAGGCATCGCCAGATTGAAAAGTTGGCGGTTGATAGGGCCGTGTGTCAGATTCTTAATTCCTTGCATATCATTTTTTCTATTTAAAAGGAGGCGCAAAGATACATAAAATTACTATCTTCGCACATCAAATATTCATTAATCAAAGTATACAGATACTATGAAACAGAAATTCTCTTCTCTTTTTGTATTGCTGGTCCTGCTATTGACAGGTCTGCAAGTCTCGGCACAAAGTACGCCAAAACCATTTGATATTGAACAGCCTTCTCTTCGTGTTTTCCTGCCGGCACCGGAACTGGCGACAGGTCGTGCTGTGGTAGCCTGTCCGGGTGGAGGATACTCCGGTCTGGCGGTCAATCACGAAGGGTATGATTGGGCGCCGTATTTCAACAAACAAGGAATTGCATTGATTGTTCTCAAATACCGGATGCCGAAAGGCGACCGCACCCTCCCGATCTCCGATGCCGAAGCAGCCATGAAAATGGTACGTGACAGCGCTGACGTATGGAATCTGAATCCGAATGATATTGGTATCATGGGATCTTCTGCCGGAGGCCATCTGGCTTCGACCATCGCTACACATGCGCCTGAGGCACTTCGTCCCAACTTCCAGATTCTCTTTTATCCGGTGATCACGATGGACAAATCTTTCACCC
>ERZ791932.866-NODE-866-length-12355-cov-15.347154_pt1 | contig 12355 bp, 6 predicted proteins | sample MGYA00510126_ERZ791932 | MGnify/ENA primary metagenome ERZ791932 (study PRJEB30046, sample SAMN00993244) | human gut metagenome | study: EMG produced TPA metagenomics assembly of the A metagenome-wide association study of gut microbiota in type 2... | reverse complement strand
CCTCCCACCCCAAAGACTTTCGAGTTTACCGAATCCCCCTTGTCAGCGTTCCCTGTTGGTCGGATGCCGATGTGGGGGCGTTTTGGGTATTGTGCAGGGACACGTCCTTTTGGGGACACCTGTTCAGTTGTGGAATGTTTTTTATTTGTAAAAACAATATAATAGATAGACATATGTGTTCTGGAAAGCTGCGAACAGGGATTCGATAAGGTCGAAAGTCTTGGGAGGGGAAGGGGGAGGTTTGGAGGGGGAGGGGGAACCTTTCTTCAGAAAGGTTCCCCCTCCCCCTCCAATCTTTCAATACAAAGAGCCCGTGCCGAGGAGGAGCAATCGGCACGGGCTCTTTGCGAGGGGTATGGAAGGAAGCGCCTTCGGAGGGGATGAAGGCGCTCCGGGGAGAGGGCTTATTCGGCGTCGACGAAGCCGCGGCTCGGAATTTCGGGAGAGTCGCTGCCCGCGATCTTGGAGAGATAGGTATTCCCAAGCGTTTCGATGTGGTTGGCCATGTTACAGAAATAATTGTCGTGGACCTGTTCTTCATCCAGGATGCGTTCGAACAGGCGGGCGCTCACGCTGTCGCCGTTGGTACGACAGATTTCCAGCAGCTTGTTGTAGGTCTCGATGGTGTCGTCTTCCACCTTCACGTTGAAGGGGAATACGTCCATAACCTTCTGCCCTTTCGTGATCTTGGAAGACAGCTCGCTGTTCGGCTCGCCGCCCAATTCCTTGATGCGCTCGGCAAACTGTTCGGCATGGCGCATTTCGTCGATGGCGATCAATTTGATCTTGCTGGCGAATTCGCCATAGTCCAGGTCATCCAGATTGTAGTGCTGGTTCATGTACTGATGCACGGCATACAGTTCCATGCTCCGAGCCTTGTTCAACACTTCAATAACCTTGGCCACGCGTTCTTTTTTGGCGGCTTCCTGTGTCATTCCTTGTATCCTCACTGAAGGGTGTTATGCTCCTGAACTGGTTTCAGTGTGCGGCAGGCAGATGTTGTCTTCAATGATTATAATGAATTAGCGTTGAAAACTCTCATACGCTCCCGTAACCGGGCGGAACAATGCAAAAAGCCCGCCGGTTGTTCCGGCGGGCTTTGGCGTTTGGGCTGCGGGAGGGTCAGCGGGGATTGTTCGCGTCGTAGTCTCTGAGCGCCATGCTGACGATCTTGGAAAGCCCGATGAGGGCGATGAGGTTGGGAAGGACCATAAGGCCGTTGAACATGTCGGCCAGCTCCCACACGAGGTCCACTTGCAGCACGGAACCAAGCACGATGAAGCCCATGACGATGAGGCGATACGGCGTCGTGCCCTTGGTGCCGAAAAGGTACTTGATGTTCTGCTCGCCGAAGAAATACCAGCCGATGATGGTCGAGAAAGCGAAGAAGAACAGGCAGATTGCCACAAAGGTGATGCCAAAGGACCCGAGGCCGCTTTCAAAAGCCTTCTGGGTCAGGGCGATGCCGGTGGTGGAGCCGTCGATGGAGTTGGTCACGAAGATGACGAAGGCGGTCATATTCAGCACGATAAAGGTATCCACGAAAACGCCGACGATGGCGACAAAGCCCTGTTGGGCGGGATACTTCACCTTGGCGACGGCATGGGCGTGCGGGGTAGAGCCCATGCCCGCCTCGTTGGAGAACAGGCCGCGGGCCACGCCGTAGCGCATGGCTTCCTTGACGCCCGCGCCGATGATGCCGCCCGTGGCGGCGGCGGGATCGAACGCGCCCACGAAGACCATCTTCAAAGCCGGGATGATGTGGGAGGCGTTGGCCAACAGGACGATAAGCCCGCCGAGCAGGTAGAGGGCCGCCATGATGGGCACGACCTTTTCGGTAAAGGCGGCGATACGCCCCATGCCGCCGAAGAACACGAACGCGGCGAGCGCGGAGATGATTACGCCGATGAGCAGCGGAGGCAGGGAAAAGGCGGTCTGGAAGGCATCGGCGATGGAGTTGGACTGGACCATGTTGCCGATGAACCCGAGCGCGATGATGATGGAGATGGAGAAAAAGGCCGCCAGTTTTTTACTGCCGAGGCCCTTTGAGATGTAGTAGGCGGGGCCGCCGGTGACATGGCCTTGATCGTCCGTGGTCTTGTAGGTCTGGGCGAGCACGGCTTCGGCGAAGATGGTGGCCATGCCGAAGAAGGCCGCGATCCACATCCAGAAGATGGCTCCGGGGCCGCCCATGGCGATGGCGGTCGCAGCGCCCGCGAGGTTTCCTGTGCCCACCTGCGCGGCGATGGCGGTGGCGAGGGACTGGAAAGAACTCATGCCTTGCTTTCCGGCCCGTTCGCCGTGCAGGGTCAGTCCGCCGAATGTCGACTTAACGGCAAGGCCGAAACGGCGGATCTGGATGAAATCCAGTTTCAGGGTAAAGTAAATGCCCACGCCGCACAACAGCGGAATCAGGCAGTACATTCCCCACAGAAATCCATTGATTTCGGACACGATTTTGGTCAACTGTTCCATCACGGGACACATTCTCCTGCAAATCGAAGGTTACGGCGTCGTGACCGTACCCGCCCTCCTCCGGCGAGCGCGGCTTCCCGGACGGAAAAGACGCTTTTGCTATTCTAAACCGTCTAAGCCTTTGTTGAGTATAAGTAAACAGACGATTTTTTTAGAACGGGGAGAAAAAACTGTGCAAAACGAAAGCATATTTTTTAATATATTGATATAGTTATATAAAAAGAAGTTTGAACGGTGAGGAAGGCTATGAGGGGAGAATGGCTTTATCTTTTTTGTCGACATAGGGTTGGCTCCAGTTTCCTTTTTTACGCAATCGATTGCGGGAAAGGTCCAAAGTGGGAACGGAAAAGGGGAACCCGTTTGTGCGGGGGACACGCTCCTGCCCGTGGAGATTATCATCTTGACGTCCGTTGCTCCCGAATTCATTATGCCGTCATGCTCGTATCCGTACTTTGTTCATGGTGCCGCAAGGCTGTCCGTTCTGTTTTCCGGAATGGGGCGATCCGTGCGTATGCAATGGGATTCGCCCTGTGCTTGCTGTTGTCCGGCTGCCTTTTCGGTTCGGGGAACAAGCAGGATACGCTGCAGCCCATGACCGATGAGGCTCCCAATCCCGCCAAAAAGACGATACGCTACAGCGTGAAGCTCCAGTCCGACCCGCAGAACGGCGATCTTGTTTCGGAACTTCGGGAGAACAGCCAGCTTGTCTGGCTGCATGACGATCTCCCCGACAGCCGCGTGGGGCTTGAGCGCCGGGCCCTCGAAGATGTGGAAACGGCCCGCAAGATTTTGCATTCGCAGGGGTACTATGACGGTACGGTGCGCCACCACATCAATTGGGAGGCGCAGCCCCCGGAAGCCTCCATCACGCTGAGGCCCGGCGAGCGGTATGTGATGGGGCCGACGAAGCTGCGTTACGAGCGCACCGGGCCAGAGGGCGAACCTGTGGACAAGGATTTGCCCGAGTCCGTCCGTGGCATCGATTTTATGGAAAACGCTCCTGACACGCTGGAGGCGTTCGGGCTCGCCAAAGGAAGCCCCGCCGAGGCGCAGACCGTGCTCAACGCCGTTACCTCGGTGGTGACGGCCATGCGCAAGGCGGGCTATCCGCTCGCGGAACAGGGCAAGGCCCGGTACGTCATCGATCGTTCCACGCATACCCTTGAAGCGGACGTGCTCATCAAAACCGGTCCGCTCCTGCGCATGGGGCCGGTGCTGATCAAGGAAGAGAACGTCAGGCCGGCCGACAACCCCGACGCGCCCGGCGCTCCGGCGGTCAACGAGGATTATCTCAACAAGCTGAGCCCGTGGATTGAAGGGCAGTACTGGAACGACGACCTGTTGAAGGAATACAGGACCACGTTGCAGGAAACCGGCCTGTTCAGCGCCATTGATATGAAACCCGCCCGCCTTTCCCCCGAACAGGCGAAGGCGGCGGGGTGGACGGACAGATCGCTTGCCGAGGCCGGTTTTTCGGAGCTGCCTCTGGGGGATTCTTCCGATGCACCTTCCCCGGCTCCTCCGGCGGACCCTCCGGCGGGGGGAACCGGGAAGGAGGCGGCTGGCTCTGACATGCCGATCTGGATGACGAGCGACGGGACTACCCCGGTAAGCCTTACCGTGCGCGATGCGCCGCCGCGTACCGTGAGCGGCGGCTTGCAGTATTCGACGGATACGGGTTTCGGCGTGCGCGGGGCGTGGGAGAACCGCAACCTGTTCGGCGGCGGGGAACAGCTCCGCGTGACCGCCCCCATTTCTGAAGACTCGCAGTCGCTGAACGCCTCGTTCCGCAAACCGGCCTTCGGCATCCGGGATCAGGCATTGGTGGGCGAGGCGTGGGCCATCAACGAGACGACCGACGCCTACGACCAGAGTGCCTTGTCTTTCGCGGCGGGCCTTGAGCGGCGCTTCCGCAAGGACTGGCGCAACTGGTGGGCCAGCGCGCGCGTTTCGGTGGAAGCGGGGAGCCTCAAGGACAACTACCGGGGCAGGCGGACGTACAGCCTGCTCGGTTTTCCCCTGTCCGTGCGCCGGGATACGACCAACAGCCTGCTGAACCCGACCACCGGGACGCGGGTGACCCTCGAGGTGACGCCGTATACGGGCACGTTCAACGGCCCTCTGACCACCGTGCGCACCCGGCTGGACGCCAGCGGCTACTGGTCTCCGGGGTGGGATCGGCTTGTGCTCGCCGGACGCGCCGCCGCGGGAAGCCTCACCGGCGAAAATGTCCGGAATATTCCGGCCTCGTTGCGTTTTTACAGCGGTGGGGGCGGCTCGGTGCGCGGCTACAAGTACCAGTCGCTCGGCCCGCATGACAGGAACGGCGATCCGCTCGGCGGGCTCTCCTTTACGGACGTGAGCCTTGAGGCCCGGTTCAGGATCACCGAGTCGTTCGGCATCGTGCCGTTCGTGGATGGCGGCATGGTCTATGAGACCACCATGCCCGACTGGGGCCGCGATCTTTCGTGGGGCGTGGGCCTTGGTTTCCGGTATTATACGCTGATCGGTCCCATCCGGCTCGACATAGCCACTCCGTTGCAGGACCGCGACAACAACAAGGCGTTCCAGATTTACCTCAGCATAGGGCAGGCGTTCTGATGACCGTACCTCCCTCCCTTCGGCGCGCCGGGCGCATCCTTGGCTGGAGCCTGCTCGGGCTTGTCCTTGTCCTGTTTTTTGCCCTTGCCGGGGGCATGGCGTTTCTGCGCACCCAGCCCGGAGAGCGCTGGATCGCGGATACGGCTGTTTCCGTTCTGAAAAATGTGGGTATTGAAGCTCAGATCGGCTCGCTGGAAGGCCCGCTGCCGTTTTCTCTGCATCTGCGGGAAGTGCGGCTTGCGGACGGGCAGGGCGTTTGGCTGGACGTGCCCGAAGCCACGCTGCGCATCGGTGCCGGTGCGTTGCTGCGAGGGCATCTGCTGGTGGAGGAATTGAGTGTCCTCGATGCCAGTATGCCGCGCGTGCCTGAGTTCCCGCCAGCCGATCCGCCGCCTCCGCCGTCCGATCCCTTGGAGCTGCTGCGGCCCTCCTTCCTGCAGCCGTTGGCTTCGGACATTGCGGGGTATTTGAAGCTGGCGACGGTCGGAGAACTGCGCATCGAGCGGTTCCGGCTCGGGCAGGCCGTGGCGGGGATCCCCATTGAGGCGACGCTGGAAGGCTCTGGTCCGCTGACGGATTTCCGGAGTGAGCTGGAGTCCACGCTGTACCGTCCGCAAATTGAGAAGGCTGGGGGGACGGCTGAGCCGTTGCTGGCCCTCTCCGGCGCCCTGAACCTCGGCAACGAGGGAAACTGGCTGTCGGACGGCGTAAAGCGCCCGCAGCCCGAAGAGCGGCCCGACGCGGGGGTGGGGCTGGATCTGCGGCTTGCCGTCCCTCGCGCTGCCGGAAATGGCGGAGACGAGGCGCAGGGGGCGCAGGATGCCCCTGAACAGGGCTCGCTGCGGTTGTTGCTGACGCTGGCGGGCGCTCGGTTTTCCGTGCCCGAGCTGATGGCGGAGGTGCCGGGCGGGCTGGTTACCGGGCACGGGCTCTTTTTCGATGATGCGAAGGTCGGCGGCGATCTGTCCGTTTTGTTGAGCGATCCCGATGCGTTGATGCGGCTTGTCGCCGCGTTGACGGGTGAGGCGCAGGCCGGGCTGCCGCTGGCTTCGGCGAATCTTGAGGCCGCGCTGTCCGGAACGCTGGATGCGCCCGGGCTGGTGTTGAAAGCCTCGGTGCCGGGAATCGTGTTGGATGCGGCGCAGCCGGATGCCCGTCTGGACGTGGCGTCTTCGTGGACGCTTGCCGTGCGGTCCCTGCTTTCCGAGCCTTCCGTAACGGCCGATGCGACCGTGAACCTCGGCGGCCCGTTTGTCCGGAAGGCCATGTCCGCCAATCAGGCCGCAAAAAACGGCAAAGAAGGCGAACGTTCCGGCGAAGTGCCGATCAGGTTGCATGTTGAAGCCTCCGAAACGGCGGAAACGCTTACGGTGAAGGCGTTGCGCGTGGAGTCTGAATGGCTCGCTCTGGCTGGCGACGCTTCGCTGGAAACGGCGACGGGCAAACTTGCGGCGGCGCTCCGGCTGGATATGCCTTCGCTGCGCAGGCTGGCGCAGTTCCCGCCCGTGGCGGCGTTGCTGACGGATTCGCCGTTCCGCGAACTGGCGGGCACGGTAGGCTTGAAAGCCGACGTGCGCCGCGACGATGCGTCATCGCCGTTTGCCGGGACTTTGAGCCTCAAGCTCGCGGATATGCGCTGGGGGCTTGCCCCGCTTCAGGATACGGTGGGCGAGACGGCTTCGCTCGGAGCATCGTTCAGCGCGCAGCTGGAATCCGGCTCCGCTTCCGTCAGCGATCTGACGCTCAAAGCCGGTCAGATCAGCGGCAAGGGGAATGCTTCCACCGACGGCAAGAAACTCGATGCGGCCTTGTCCCTCGCGCTGTCTTCGTTGAAGGGGATAGCTCCCTCCCTGTCCGGCCCGCTTGAGCTCAAGCTCCGCGCTTCCGGGCCGCTGCTCTCGCCCGGCGGCGAACTGACGCTTGCCAGCCCGCATCTGGGCGTGGAGACGGCCACGCTGGAGGGCTTGCGCGTGCGCCTCAACACGCCGTCCGTCGGCGCTGCGGGCGGCAAGGGTACGCTCGATGTTTCCGCCACGCTGAGGGATGCGTCCATCAAGGCGCTGCAGGCTGGCGCGCCGTTGCGCTTTTCCACGGAATGGCAGTTCGCGGCTGACCGTTTCAGCCTGCACAAGACCAAGCTCGACGCCCCCGGCATAGCGCTCTCCGGCACGCTGGACGCCCTGCCCGCCAAACGGCGGCTGGACGGCGGGTTCCGGCTGGCGGTCACGGACTGGGCGGCGCTGTCCTCGCTTACCGGCGTGCCCCTGGATGGTTCCGCAGCGGTTGCCAACGTGTCTTTTTCGCAGGCCAAAACGCAGCAGCTTGCCGCGGATTGGTCGTTCGGCGCGCTCAGTGCCGGTTCGCTTTTTTCCATGCGCACCTTCAAGGGCAATCTTCGGCTGGATGACCTGTTCGGCAAGCAGGGGATCGGCCTGTCCGCCTCCCTTGGGAACGGCTCCGCGTCCGATTTCCGCTGGCGGAGCGGCAAGATCGACGTGTCCGGATCTCTGAAAAGGCTTCAGGCGTCCGTGGCCCTCCAGGGCAAGACGTCCGCCGACATCGGATTGGCGCTCGACATTGCCGGGCAGAAGGCGCAGGTGGAACGCCTCACGTTCACGGACAGGCGGAAACGGACGCTTGTGGGGGTGCGTTTGAATCGGCCCGTCAACATTGCCTTCGGCAACGGGCTGTCCGTGGACAACCTCGATCTGTCCGTGCTGCCGCAGGGCACGCTGACGGCCCTGGGGAGCCTTGACGGGCGCAAGCTCGCCCTTGAGGCCCGGTTGCGCGACGTGGCCATCAATATGGCCCGGCTGTTTACGGACGTGCCCGTGCCCGACGGCCTGCTCAACGCCGCCATCGCCCTGTCCGGCACGCCGTCGCAGCCGAGGGGCACGCTGGACGTGTCCCTCAGGAACATCGCCTTCCCGGAGAGCGACATGCCCCCCGCCGCCGTGGATATCAACGGCACGCTCCAGTCTTCCGCCCTTGTCCTCAATGTGAAGACGGACGGCATGGGTACCTCTCCGGCCACAGGAACGCTTTCCCTGCCCTTGAGTTTTTCCGCGTCCGGCGTGCCGTCCCCGGCACTGGACAAGCCGTGTTCCGGCAACGTCAACTGGGAGGGCTCGCTGGCGTCGCTGTGGCGGTTCGTGCCGCTCGCCAACTCCAGCCTCACCGGGCAAGGCTCCCTCAATGCCACGCTGTCCGGCTCGCTGTCCGCTCCCGAGCTTTCCGCGTCGCTCAAGATCGAAAAGGCCGCCTTCGAAGAGATCCTTCTCGGCCTCGCCCTGTCCGACATCAACCTTGATGCGTCTCTCCAGTCCGGAGGGATGTCCCGTTTGTCCCTTTCCGCTACGGACGGGCAGGGCGGCGCGATCAACGTCAACGGAACCGTCGGTCCGCTGGCGTCCGGCCTGCCCCTTTCGCTGCATGGGACGATCAAGGAGCTTGCCCCGCTGCACCGCAACGATCTTTCCGTCACCCTTTCGGGCACGGCGGACATCGTCGGGCCGGCGACGTCGCCCGATGTGCGCGCGGCCATCACCGTCAATAAGGGGCAGTTCCAGATCGTCAGCTCATTCGGCACCAGCATCCCGACGCTGAACGTCGTGGAGGCCGGGCAGGAGGAGAGCACCGCTTCCTCCTCCGGATCCGGGCCGAAACTTGACGTCAATGTGCTCATCCCGAACCGTTTCTTTGTGCGCGGCAAGGGGCTTGAGAGCGAATGGAAGGGCAACCTTCAGGTTTCCGGACCCGCGACGAATCCCGTGGTCACGGGGTCCATCAATTCCATCCGGGGGCAGTTCAGCCTGCTTGGCAAGCAGTTTACCCTGAGCCGGGGCGACGTCGAGTTCAGCGGGGCCACGCCGCCCGATCCGCTGCTCAACGTGCTCGTCACCTACGCGGCGGCGAATATCACCGCCGAAGCGACCGTAAGCGGCCCGGCCTCGTCTCCGACGCTGACCTTGTCCAGCCAGCCACCGCTGCCGCAGGATGAAGTGGTGGCGCAGGTGCTGTTCGGGCAGAGCGCATCCAGCCTCGGGCGCATGGAGGCGATCCAGCTTGCCGCCGAACTCGCGTCGCTGTCGGGGTTCGGTTCCGGCGGCATGGGGGTTCTCGGCGAAGTGCGCGACACGCTCGGTTTCGACGTGCTCCGGTTCGGGAGTATGCAGAACGGGCCGAAGCAGCAGACGAGCCGCAATGCCGGCCTGTTGCAGCCTCCGGGACAGAACAGCGGGGCCAGCGCACAGGAGGACTCCATCCCATCCCTTGAGGTGGGCAAGTATGTCATGGACAACGTCTATGTCGGCCTGGAGCAGGGGATGAACGGTGATGCCAGCGGCGTCCGCGTTGAAATCGAGCTTGCCCCCAACCTTAACCTCGAAGGAGTTTCCACGCCCCAGGGCTCCGAAGTGGGGCTGAACTGGAAGAAGGATTATTGAGGACGGAAAAAGAAGAGTACTTCATCTTTTAACATATTGAAAACTCTGAACAGGGATTCGATAAACACAAAAGTCTTTGAAGAGGAGAGGGCGGGGTTTGGGGAGGGGGAGGAGAGACTTTCTTCAGAAAGTTTCTCCTCCCCCTCCCCAATGCTTCTCTCCCCCTTTTCCTCTTAACGTGAGGTACGGGTCGCGTTGAGGACGGCGAGGAGGGCGACGCCGACGTCGGCGAAAACGGCCTCCCAGAGGCCGGAGAGCCCGACGACGCCAAGGACCATGAACAGCCCCTTGATGCCGAGCGCCATGACGATGTTCTGCCAGACGACCACGCGGGTCTTGGCGGCGATGGAGAACATTTCCGGCAGGCGCGAGGGCGAGTCGTCCAGAATGACCGCGTCCGCCACTTCAATGGCCGCTTCCGAACCGAGGCCGCCCATTGCCACGCCGACACCGGACATGGCGAGTACAGGGGCGTCGTTGATGCCGTCACCTACAAAAAGTACGGACTGCCGGGGGCCGAGCGATTCCAGCTCGGCGGCCTTGCCTTCGGGGAGCAGCCCGGCGCGGTACTCGTCGAGATGCAATTCCTTGGCGACGATGGCGGCGCTTTCGGGGCGATCGCCCGTCAGCATGACCAGCCTTTCAATACCTTGGCGGCGCAGGGATTCGATGGCGGGAGCGGATTCGGGCCGCAACACGTCCGATACTTCAATGGCCCCGAGATAGGCATTGCCGACGGCGACATAAACGACGCTGCCCTGACCGGCGGGGAGCGAGGGCACGCTGATGCCCGCATCCTGAAGCAGGAGCGCGTTGCCGACAAGGAGCGTCCGCCCCTTGTGCTCTGCGGAGAGGCCCTTTCCGGGGATTTCCTTGGATTCCACCGCTTCCAGAGCAAAACCGTGCGAGCCGGGAGCCGTCTTCATGATGGCGCGGGCGATGGGATGCGTCGAGCGGCTTTCCACCAGCCGGGCGGCGTTGAGCACGTCTTCTTCGGAAGCTCCCTCGGCGGGCAGGACGCGGGTTACTTCAAAGACGCCTCGGGTCAAGGTTCCGGTCTTGTCGAAAGCCACGGTCTTGATGTTGTGCAGGGCGTCGAGCACATGCCCGCCCTTGACGAGGATACCCTTCTTGGACGCGGCGCCGATGCCGCCGAAGTAGCCGAGCGGAATGGAGATCACGAGCGCGCAGGGGCAGGAGATGACCAGCAGGACAAGCGCCCGGTACAGCCATTCGTCGAACGTCCCGTGCCCGGCCAGCGGCGGGATGACCGCCACCAGCGCCGCGATGAACACCACGGCGGGCGTGTAGTAGCGGGCGAAGCGGGTGATGAAGCGTTCGATGGGGGCCTTGTTCGCGGAAGCCTGCTCGACGAGCTCGAGGATGCGGGCCACGGACGAGTCGGCGAAACGGGAGGTCACTTCCACGGTTATCGCGCCCTCAAGGTTGACCGTCCCGGCATAGACCTGCTTGCCCGCGCCCACGGACACCGGCACGGATTCGCCGGTCAGGGGGGACGTATCCACCTGCGAGGAGCCGGTCAGAACGGTTCCGTCCAGCGGGATTTTTTCGCCGGGCTTCACAAGGATGCGCATACCGGGCCGGATTTCCGCGGGATCGGCGTCGTTCACCATCTGTTTGCCGTCTTTTTCCTCAATCAGATGCGCTACTGTGGGCCGGGCCGCCAGCAGCGCCCGGATGGAGCGCCTCGAGTTGCCCGCCGCGCGATCCTGCAAGGCTTCGCCGATGGAGTAGAACAGCATGACGCCCACGGCCTCGGGCAGTTGGCCGATGGCCGCAGCCGCGATGGTTGCGCCGCCCATCAAGGTGTATTCGTTGAAAAAGTCGAACTTGAGCAGGCTTTGCAAGCCCTTCTTGAGGACGGACAGGCCGCAGAGCAGGTAGGGGATGCCGAAGAATACCGCCTTGGCGACGAACGGGGTCAGCAAGGTGTCGAGGCGTTCCTCGAAGATCATGCCGACGGCGAACAGGGCTGCGGCGATCCAGAGCTTGTATTCGGAACGGAACAGGGAGGGCTGCGGTTCGCTGCTTTCCGGAAGCGGTTCGTTTTCGTCCATCTCGGAGAACAGGGTGCCCGGTTCGATGGCGTCCGCAAGGCGGATCATCGCCGCGAGTTCGGGCTGTTCGCCTTCGACGCGCAGCCGGGCGCTGTCGAGGTTGATGGCGGCGGATTTCACGCCGGGGAGACCCGCAATGGCGTCTTCGATCCGGGCGGCGCACCCGGCGCAACGGAGATTGTGTACGGCGTAGCGCTTAGTCATGGTTTTCCTCTTCTTGCGGCGCGTTTTCGAAGCGCTGGGCGAGCGAATGCACTTCAAGGGAATGGAAGCAATCGGATTCTCCGTGCCCGAAGCCGCAGGCTTCTTCGGCGCGCAGGATTTCCGCGATGCGGGCTTCATCCTCGATGATGGTCGGATCGTTGGCGAGGGAATCCTTCATCCATGCCAAGGCTTCCCGGATATTGGGGCGCGGGGAGTCGTCCGCAAGCCGGTAGTAGACCCAGCGGCCCTGTTTGTTGCTTTCGATGAGGCGGGCCTGCCGCAGGATCGACAGGTGCTTCGAGGTTGTGGACGGGGCCAGATCCAGAAAGGCTGTGACTTGGCATACGCAGAGCTGGCGGCCTCTCAGGGCCATGAGGATGCGTATGCGGTTTTCGTCGGCAAGCGCGCGGCAGGTGGTCAGGAAGTCGAACATGGCGTTTTCCTTTTTTGGGGGAGAGATGGGAGGAGTGGTGAGCCGGGGGAGGGGAGAAGGGCCCCTTTGGAAAGGGGCTCCTTCTCCCCTGGAAGTCACGCTGAGCGACAGACAATGGG
>ERZ791932.823-NODE-823-length-12998-cov-12.580623_pt1 | contig 12998 bp, 10 predicted proteins | sample MGYA00510126_ERZ791932 | MGnify/ENA primary metagenome ERZ791932 (study PRJEB30046, sample SAMN00993244) | human gut metagenome | study: EMG produced TPA metagenomics assembly of the A metagenome-wide association study of gut microbiota in type 2... | reverse complement strand
CCCCAATGAATCCGTTTTTGTCATACCTGCAATAGAGACCGAATCCCTGCGCGCATTTCCTCGCTCCACTATTCTATACTCAATCTTGTTTGTGCTTAATCTTATTCATATTTTTATATTTATCCTCATTTTTTAGATAATATATTATCTAAAATCTCCGTTTTTAAGCTATTTTAGATAATATATTAGATAAATGAGGAATGAGGAGTGAGGAGTGAGGAATGTGCATAGCCGACCGAACAAATCACAAGAATGGAGTAAAATAAAACACCGGGCGAAGCGAGCAAAAGGACCAGGGGCAAGGGGTGAAACCCATTGCAGGGTCTAGGGACAGAGTCCCTAGCGGAGTTTGAGGCAGGCCCCTTGCCGCCGGAGGCTCTCCCCATCCCCCGCTCTTTCATTTTACAGAAGGATACCGCTATGTCCCGCGTCGCTTGGCCCGACTACTTCATGAACATCGCCCACCTCGTGGCGGAGCGCTCGACCTGCCTGCGCCGCAGGGTCGGGGCCGTAGCCGTCAAGGACAAACGCATCCTCGCCACCGGCTATAACGGCGCACCGTCCAAGGTAGCGCATTGCCTCGATATCGGTTGCCTGCGCGAACAGCTCGGCGTGCCTTCCGGCCAGCGGCATGAAATCTGCCGGGGCCTCCACGCGGAACAGAACGTCATCATCCAGGCGGCGGTGCACGGCATTTCCCTCGCCGGGGCCGAAGTCTACTGCACGCATCAGCCTTGCCTCATCTGCTCGAAAATGCTCATCAACTGCGGCATCACCAAAATCTGGTACGCATCGGGCTACCCGGACGAACTGGCCATGCAGATGCTGAACGAAGCGGACATCACGCTCGAACTCCTCCCCCTGCGCCCCACGCCGGATGGCTGCGGGCATACGGGCCCCTCGGGAGAAGGCGCATGAGCCACCCGTACGAATCGTTCATGCGGGAAGCCGCCGAACTCGCGGAGCGCGGCCGCTGGTCCGCCGCTCCCAATCCGACGGTGGGCGCCGTACTTGTCCGTGACGGTGTTGTCGTTGCCAGAGGCTGGCATACCGCTTACGGCAAGAGCCATGCGGAAGTGGAGTGCCTCAAGGACGCCGAAGCCAAAGGCGTCGATCCCTCGGCCTGCACCCTGGTCGTCACGCTGGAGCCCTGCAACCATCAAGGGCAAACCCCGCCCTGCACGGAAGCGGTGATCGCGGCGGGCATCCGCCACGTGGTCATCGGCCTGCGCGATCCCAACCCCAAGGCGGCGGGCGGCATGGAACGCCTTGCCGAAGCGGGCGTTGAAGTGGAAGCGGGCGTATGCGAGGAGCTGTGCCGGGATCTGGTCGCCGATTTTCTGATCTGGCAGACCACGAAACGCCCCTACGTCATGCTGAAACTCGCCATGACGCTGGACGGCCGCATCGCCACCCGCACCGGGCATTCCCGCTGGATCACCGGAGAAACGGCCCGCCATCAGGTGCATGAACTCCGCGCCAACGTGGGACGGGCCGGAGGCGCGATCCTCGTCGGCGGCAACACGCTCCATACCGATAATCCCTTGCTGACCGCAAGGCTTGATGATCCGGTCGAACGCCAGCCGCTGGCCGTGTCCATTTCCTCGCGCGTGCCCGCGCCCGATTCCCTGCTACTGTTCAAGGAACGCCCCACGGAGACGATTTTCTTCACCACGGCGTCCGGAGCCGCCACGCCCCGCGCAGCCCAGCTCCGCGAGCGCGGCGTCCGCATCCGAGGCCTTGACCGCTGGAAAAGCGGCGAGGATCTTGTACAGATCCTTGAATACCTGCGTCAGGAAGCGGGCTGTCCCTACGTGCTGTGCGAAGGCGGAGGGCGCCTTGGCCTCTCGTTGCTGGAAGCCGGGCTCGTCGACGAATTTCATCTCCACATCGCGCCGAAAGTGCTTGGGGACAACGACGCGCGCCCGCTGTTCGACGGACGCACGCCCCTTGAACTGGACGAGGCGCTCTCACTGCGGCTGGTCCGCATGGAGCCCTGTGGAGAGGACGGACACCTCATATTCAGGCCGGTGCGCGCATGTTCACAGGCATAATCAACGGTCAGGGGAAAGTGCTGGCGGTGGAATCCCGTGGGCACGAGACCCGGTTTCGGATTCAGGCGCTTTACGACCTCGCGGACATTATTTTGGGCGAATCCATTGCCGTCAACGGAACGTGTCTTACAGTAGAAACGTCTGGTCCGAGCCTTTTTTCCGCCTATGCGTCCGCTGAAACCATGCAGCGCACGGCTCTCGGCCTGCTGAAACCCGGAGCCAAGGTCAACCTTGAACGGGCGCTTGCCGTGGGCGATCGCCTCGGCGGGCATATCGTCAGCGGGCATGTGGACTGTGTGGCTGAAATCCTGTCCGTGCGGCGGGAAGGCGAGTCGCGGCGCATCCGCATCGGTTTTCCCGCTTCTTTCGGAGCGGAAGTCATCGGGAAGGGCTCAGTGGCACTTGACGGCATCAGCCTGACAGTGAATGATTGCGGACTGGACTTTCTGGAAGTCAACGTCATCCCCGAAACATGGCGGGCAACGACGGTGGCCGAATGGGCTCCGGGCACGCGCATCAATATGGAAACCGACGTCATCGGCAAGTATGTCCGCCACATGGTGGCTCCCCACCTCGGCCTCGCCTCCGAGGAGGCGAAAGCAGGGAAACTGTCGGTTGAATTCCTGCGCGAAAACGGCTTTTTTTGAGGATCAACGAAGCTGAGGACTCTCTATTATGGCTATTTGCAGTGTTGAAGAAGCGGTGGAGGATATCCGGCAGGGCCGGATGATCATTCTTGTCGACGACGAAGATCGGGAAAACGAGGGTGACATCACCATCGCCGCCGAGCATGTGACGCCCGAGGCCATCAATTTCATGGCGAAATACGCCCGCGGCCTCATCTGCCTTCCGCTCGGCCCCAGCCTCGTGGACAAGCTGGATCTCCCGCTCATGACGCAGCGTAACGGCTCCAAATTCGGCACCAACTTCACGGTGTCCATCGAAGCCCGCAACGGCGTGACCACCGGCATTTCGGCGGCCGACCGCGCCCGCACCATCCTCGCCGCCGTGGCCGACGACGTCCGCCCCGAGGATCTGGTGACGCCCGGCCATGTGTTCCCGCTCCGTGCCCAGCCCGGCGGCGTGCTCACCCGCGCCGGACAGACGGAAGGCAGCGTGGACCTCGCCGTGCTCGCCGGATTGAAACCCGCCGCCGTCATCTGCGAAATCATGAAAGACGACGGGACGATGGCCCGTATGCCCGATCTGGAGAAATTCGCCGAAGAGCACAACCTCAAGATCGCCGCTGTGCGCGACCTCATCCGTTACCATCTGCGGCACGGTCAGCTCGGCGTGCGCCGCGTGGCCGAAACCAAGCTCCCCTCCCGCTACGGCAACTTCACGATGATCGCCTATGAAAACGATATCAGCGCCGATACCCATGTCGCCATCGTCAAGGGCGACGTGTCCGAAAAGGGCGGCCCCGATCCCGTGCTCGTGCGCGTACACAGCGAATGCCTGACCGGTGACGCGTTCGGTTCCCTGCGCTGCGACTGCGGCAACCAGCTTGCCGCCGCGCTGACCCGCATCGAAAAGGAAGGCCGGGGCGCGGTCATCTACATGCGTCAGGAAGGCCGGGGCATTGGCCTCGCCAACAAGCTGAAGGCCTATGCCCTTCAGGATCAGGGCTACGACACCGTTGAAGCCAACGAAAAGCTCGGCTTCAAGGCGGACCTCCGCGATTACGGCGTCGGCGCGCAGATACTCCTTGATCTGGGCATCCGCAAGCTCCGCATCATGACCAACAACCCGCGCAAGATCGTCGGTCTGGAAGGCTACGGGATTGAAATCGTCGGCCGTGAGCCCATTGAGGTGGGTTGCTGCGCCACCAACGAAGAATATATGCGCACCAAGCAGGAAAAGATGGGGCACATGCTCCACGTTTCCGGCGACCGTAAGTAACGAACGGCGCGCCGCATCCCGAGATGCGGCGCCTTACCCCATACAGACGAGGCTCCCATGAACCAGATCAAGACCATCGACGGGCATCTCAACGCGGCGGATCTCAAATTCGCCATCCTTGCGACACGTTTCAACGATTTCATTGTGGACCGGCTCGTCGGCGGCGCGGTGGACTATCTGATCCGCCATGGCGGATCAGAGGAAAACCTGACCATCGTCCGCGTTCCCGGCGCCTTCGAAATGCCCCTCGCCTGCAAGAAGCTGGCGGCCTCCGGCAAATACGACGGCATCGTCGCCGTCGGCGCCGTCATCCGGGGCGGGACGCCTCATTTTGATTTCGTGGCGGCCGAAGCCACCAAGGGCCTTGCCCATGTGTCTCTCGAAAGCGGCGTGCCGGTGGGCTTCGGCCTGTTGACCACGGACAACATCGAGCAGGCCATCGAACGCGCGGGCACCAAGGCCGGAAACAAGGGCGTTGAAGCCGCCTCCGCCGTCCTTGAGACCGTCCGCGTATTGCAGCAGATTTAGGACGGTACGCGGGAGGCGCTCATAAAAAGGCCTCCCGCGCTTTCCCTCCGCGATCATTTTGCTTGGCGGGGAGGCCGTGCGGCGAGTGTTTCGCTGTATGGGGCCCTCTTCCGAAAAAACACCGGCGGCAAGCCCCCGGTAGGCTGTGGGAGCCATCCACAGCCGGAACGGTTCCCTCCGGATCCGGGGATATGCCCCGGCGGGTACGAAGCGGTTCCCTGCCGCAACGGACAGAGCCCGGTTCCCCAATGTTTTGTCGGCGGCGTTTTTTCTCCGCTGCCGCGCTGTCTTCCGGGAAGCTCCCGGAAGTTCGTTTTTCCGGCATTCCATCACTTTTGCACGAGGCCATTTCATGTCCAAAAACAGACCCCATGCCCGCCGCGCCGCGCGTTCACGCGCGTTTCAGGTGCTGTACAGCCTGCAGTTCTCTCCCTCGACCACCCTCGGGGATGTCCGCACCGCGTTCCTCGAAATGCCCGATCCCACGGATGCGGACATGGACGAAAACGCCGAAACCCGCGAGGAAAAGCTGTACGGCTTCGCGTGGGAACTGGTGGAGGGCGTCTGGTCCAACGTCAAAAATCTCGACAGCGTCATCGAACGCTTCTCGCAGAACTGGCGCGTGGATCGGCTCGGCAAGATCGAGCTGACCCTGCTCCGTCTCGCCGTTTTCGAAATGCTGTACCGGGCTGACGTCCCGCCCAAGGTCGCCATCAACGAAGCGCTTGAACTGTCCACCCGTTTCGGCGACGCCAAGGCCAAGAGCTTCATCAACGGCATCCTCGACGCGGCGATCAAGGCTCAGGAAGCCGGTACGCTCACAGTTGCGGGCAAGGCCGACGCCTGATAGATTGGCGGGGTTTGACGCCAAGGCGGGCCGGAGTCGATCCGGCCCCCGATTATACAGCAATAAGGATCAGTCATGAGCAAGCCTAAGCGCTATGACCCGGCGGCCATCGAAACCAAATGGCAGTCCCGCTGGGAAAACGAAAAGACCTACGCCTGTCATGTCGACAAGGACAAAAAAAAATACTATGTGCTGGAAATGTTTCCCTATCCTTCGGGAAACCTGCACATGGGCCATGTGCGTAACTACTCCATCGGCGACGTAGTGGCGCGTTTCAAGCGTATGCAGGGATTCAACGTCATGCATCCCATGGGATGGGACGCCTTCGGCCTGCCCGCCGAAAACGCCGCCATCAAGCATAACATCCATCCGAGCGTCTGGACGCACGCCAATATCGACAACATGCGCGCCCAGTTGAAGCGCCTCGGTTATTCCTATGACTGGGACCGCGAAGTCGCCACCTGCGATGAGCCCTACTACCGCTGGGAGCAGCTTTTCTTCCTGCGCTGGCTGGAAAAGGGCCTCGTCTACCGCAAGAAAGCCTCCCAGAACTGGTGCCCGCACTGCAATACCGTGCTCGCCAACGAACAGGTCGTCGACGGCCTGTGCTGGCGCTGCGACACGCCCGTCGTCCAGAAGGAACTCACCCAGTGGTTCCTCAAGATCACGGATTACGCCGACGAACTGCTCGCCGACCTCTCCAAGCTCGAGGGCGGCTGGCCTGACCGCGTGCTCAGTATGCAGCGCAACTGGATCGGCAAGTCCGTGGGCGCGGAGATCACGTTCCCGCTGGAATCCGGCGAAGGCGACATCAAGGTGTTCACCACCCGCCCCGACACGGTGTTCGGCGTGACGTTCATGACGCTGGCCCCCGAGCATCCGCTCGTCGAGTCGCTCATCAGCGGCAAGCCCAACGAAGCTGAAGCCCGCGCCTTTATCGAGCGGACCCACAACATGGACCGCATCGACCGCCAGTCCGACAGCCTCGAAAAAGAAGGCGTCTTCACCGGCTCCTACTGCCTCAACCCCTTCACGGGCCGTCAGGTTCCGATCTGGCTCGGCAACTTCGTCCTTGCCGAATACGGCACCGGCGCGGTTATGGCCGTGCCCGCCCACGACCAGCGCGACTTCGACTTCTCCAAGAAGTACGGCATGGAGCGCATCGTGGTTATCCAGCCCGAAGGCGAAGCGCCGCTCACTCCCGAAAATCTGACCGAAGCCTATACCGCTCCCGGCGTGCTCGTGAACTCCGGCGAATTCGACGGCCTGCCCAACGAAGACGCCAAGAAGGCCATCGCCGACGCGCTGGAAGCGTCCGGCAAGGGCAAGCGCACCACCAACTGGCGCCTCCGCGACTGGAATATTTCCCGCCAGCGTTACTGGGGTGCGCCCATCCCGGTGGTCTATTGCGACACGTGCGGCATGGTTCCCGTGCCCGAAGACCAGCTCCCGGTCCGCCTGCCGCTGGACGTGCAGACGCACACGGACGGCAAGTCTCCCCTGCCCCACACGCCCGAATTCTACAACTGCACCTGCCCGAAGTGCGGCGGTGCGGCCAAGCGCGAAACCGACACGATGGACACCTTTGTTGAATCCTCGTGGTACTTCGCCCGCTATACCGACGCCCGCAACGACAAGGCTCCCTTCGACATGGAAGCCCTGCGCTACTGGCTGTCCGTGGACCAGTACATCGGCGGCGTGGAGCACGCCATCCTGCATCTGCTCTATGCCCGCTTCTTCACCAAGGTGCTGCGCGATCTCGGCTACTTCCCCAAGGAGATCGACGAGCCTTTCGCCAACCTGCTCACGCAGGGCATGGTTCTGAAGGACGGCAGCAAGATGTCCAAGTCCAAGGGCAACACCGTCGATCCCACGGAAATGATTGCCAGGTACGGCGCGGACACCGTCCGCCTGTTCTGCCTGTTCGCCGCGCCGCCGGAACGCGACTTCGACTGGAGCGATACCGGCATTGAAGGGGCTTCCCGTTTCCTCAACCGTATCTGGCGCCTGTACGCCGATACCTGCGAATCCCTGTCGCCCGTGGGGGCCTGCTCCTCCACCGCCGCCGACGCGACGACCGCGGCAGCCAAGGAAGTCCGCCTCAAGGAACACCTCACCGTCAAGAAAGCCGGTGAGGACATCGGCAACCGTTATCAGTTCAACACCGCTATTGCGGCGATCATGGAACTGGTCAACGCGCTGTACCTCGCCAAGGACGAACTCGCCACGACGGAAGAAGGCCGCAAGATCCTGTCCTCCGCCATGGCGACCGTGCTGACGCTTCTGGCCCCCATCACCCCGCACGTGTGCGAGGAATTGTGGGAAGACCTCGGCCATGCCCGGAGCATCGATCAGGAGCCCTGGCCGGTATGGAAGGAAGACGCCTTGCAGCGCGATGTGCTCACCGTGGTCATCCAGATCAACGGCAAGCTGCGCGGCAAGATCGAAGTACCCGCCTCCGCTTCCAAGGAAGAGGTGGAACAGCTCGCCCTTACCGAACAGAACATCGTCCGCCACCTCGAAGGGCTCACGGTCCGCAAGGTTGTGGTCATTCCCGGCAAACTCGTCAACGTGGTGGCCAACTGATGAACAGACCGCATCCGGCTTCGGCACATGCAGGGTATGGACGCCTGTACAGGCTTGCGGCGGGACTGCTGAGCGGACTCCTCGTCTGCCTGATGCTGACCGGGTGCGGCTATGTCTGGCGCGGTCAGGAAGGCTCCCTGTCCGAAAACAGCGTGCTCGGCAACGGTTCCAAGACGCTCAAAATCAAAAGCGTGGAACAGACCTCGCTCTACCCGTGGCTGACCTATCAGGTCCGCTCGCTGGTACGGGACGACATCAACGCCCGGAACCTGGCGAAGTGGGTGGATGACGGACAGGCTGACTATACCCTGACCGTGCGTATCCCCAGTTTCAAGGTCCGCAGCTACGGCCAGTACAGAAGCGCCTCGCAACTGTATACGGCTACCATCAGCATAGAATTCATCGTCTATGATGGAAAGACCAATACGGAAGTCTGGCGTTCGGGAAGCATCTTTTACGAGGAAAACTATGAGAATGCCAACGAGGAATCGGCCATCAAGTCCATCCTCGAGATGGCCGTGCGCCGTTGCATGGACGCCTTGCAGCAACGTTTCTGACCTGACGGGACAAGGCCGTCGCTTTCGCCTATGACGACACGACCGGGTTTCAGCTTTTGCATATGCCCAGACGGGAAGCTCCTCCGCCAGCAGGTGGAGGAGCTTCTTGGTGCCCATCCCGATGCGGGGCGGGAGCGGCATGTTTTCTGGGGCGACGACGAACTGCCGCCCAAATTCTGGGAGATCCTCACGCTCCAGGGGCTTTTTTCCACGTCGCGGGTTCTGGTGATGCGCAATGCCCACGCCCTGACCGCCGATGTCTGGAAACGCCTTTCCGCCGCGCTCTCCCGCCCCAATCCTCAAACATGGCCCCTGTTTTGCCTTGAGGTCGCGTGGGAGAAGGGGCAGCCCAAAATCCCCGCGCATATCGCCAAACTGCCCTGCTTTACCTTTGCCGATGCCAAGGGGTGGATCTGGCGTTCCCCCGGGCTGGAGCCCCGCTCGCTCCGCCGCCACATCCAGATACGCTCCAAGGCGCTGGGGCTGGATTTGGAACCGGGCTGCGTGGACATTCTCGCCGAAACGCTCCTTCCTGACGCCGCCGCCGTGGACGCGGAACTGAGCAAGCTCCAGCTGCTGGCGGGCGGAAAACCGCTGACGCAGGAACAAGCCCGCAGCGTCAGCCCGACGACCGAATTCAACGTATTCGCGTTCCTGCGCCAGCTTCAGGCGGGGCAGGCCGCTTCCGTCTGGAAAAGCATCCTTGAGGAACAAGCCAAGGGCGAGGAACCGCTTTTCTATCTGCTCGCCATGCTCCAGCGCGAGGCACGCCAGCTCTGGCAAATCCTTGCCGGGGAACAGGTCCGCATGGGCCCGTCCGATCAGCAGGCCAAACAGCAGACGGCCTCCCGCCTCGGTGCCGCCGGGCTCGCCAAGCTCTGGGACGCCATGCACACCGCCGAACTTTCCGTCAAATCGGGAAGGCGCTCCCCCAGCCAGGCGCTGGATGCCCTCATGGGCGATCTGACGCTGCTTTTCACGCCCGCGCAACGCCGTTCCCCCCGCTGACGTTCTTTTTCATTTCTCATGGATCATCCGAGCTTTTCCCCTTGCTTACCCCGCAGGACTGCTTATTATGTCAACTGATACACCCCACTACGCCGGACATCGTGCCCGGCTGCGCGAGCGTCTTCTCAAAGACAGCACCGCGCTTGCCGATTATGAAATATTGGAACTCTTGCTGGGCTATGCGCTTTTGCGGCGGGATACCAAACCGCTCGCCAAAGAATTGCTCTCCCGGTTCGGGAGTATCCGCGGCGTGTTGGACGCATTGCCCGCCGAGATGCAGCAAGTGGGCGGCGTGGGTGAAGGTGTCGCGGCCCTTCGGCTCCTGCTTCGGGAAATGATGGCGCGCTACGCCGAAGCGCCGATGCGGGAACGGAAAGTTTTGTGTACGCCCCGCGACGTGGCGCAAATGGTGATCCCCCGGCTGTCCGGTTCTCCCCACGAGGAACTCTGGACAGCTACCGTCGATGCCCAAAACCGCCTGCTCACTTGGGAGCGGCTGGCGCGGGGGACGGTAGGCATGGTTCCGTGTTATCCGAGGGACATTTTGGAGCGGGTGCTCCAGCGCAAGGCAAGCGGCTTCTTTCTGGTGCACAACCATCCCGGAGGGACGCCGAAGGCTTCGCCCGAGGACATTGAGATGACGAGGAACATCCAGCGCATCGCCACCAGCATGGGGCTGCGCCTGCTCGATCACCTCATCGTAGGCGACGGCGCCTGTTACAGCATACGAGAGGACGGACTGCTCTGAACCACGGGTTCTCCACCGTACTACCTTTTGAGGATACAGCCATGACGTTTGATTCTGATAACGACAACGACGAAAAAAAAGAGGAAACTCCCGCCCGCCGTCGGCGGAGGCCGGCCCGGCGCCGTGTCCCCGCCCAAATACAAGACGAGCAGATGGATGCCTCTGAAGACGTTACGCCGGAACTGCAGGAAATCCCATCCACCATGCCCTTGCTTCCCCTCCGGGACGTGGTGGTCTTCAACTATATGATCGTGCCCCTGTTCGTGGGGCGCGAACAGTCCGTGCAGGCCGTGGAAGCCGCCGCGACGCACGGTCGCCATATTTTCCTCTGCGCCCAAAAAGACGGGCAGGTGGACAACCCCAAAGCGGACGATCTCTACCCGGTCGGCTCCGTAGCGCTCATCCTGCGTCTGCTCAAGATGCCCGACGGGCGCATCAAGGCGCTGGTGCAGGGGGTATCGCGCGCCCGCCTCGTCGACTTGAACGAGAGCGGACCCTACCTGTCCGCCAACGTTGAGCTTATGCCCGAGCCGGAAGCCGTCGCGCCCGAATCGGAACAGGAAGCGCTTATCCGTTTCGCGCGCGAACAGTGCGAGCGTATCCTGTCCCTGCGCGGCATCCCCACCGGGGACATCATGGGCGTCCTCAGCAATGTGAACGAACCCGGACGCCTTTCCGATCTCATCGCCGCCAACCTGCGGCTCAAGATGGAGGAAGCGCAGGAAATCCTCCAGTGCATCGATCCGATGGATCGCCTGCGCCTCATCATCACGCATCTGGTGCATGAGTCCGAAGTGGCGACCATGCAGATCAAGATCCAGACCTCGGCCCGCGAAGGCATGGACAAGGCGCAGAAGGAATATTACCTGCGCGAACAGCTCAAGGCCATCCGCAAGGAATTGGGCGACGGCCCCGACGCCGACGAGGAACTGGAAGACATCACCAAGGCCATCGAAAAGGCCGGGCTTCCCGCCGACGTGCGCAAAGAAGCCGACAAGCAGCTCAAGCGGCTCGCCACGATGCACGGCGACTCGGCGGAAGCCAGCGTCGTACGCACCTATCTCGACTGGCTGGCGGAATTGCCGTGGAAAAAGATGTCCAAGGATCAGCTTGATATCGTCAAGGCCAAAGACGTGCTGGACGAGGATCACTACGGGCTGACCAAGATCAAGGACCGCATCCTTGAATACCTCAGCGTCCGCAAGCTCAATCCCGACTCCAAGGGGCCCATCCTCTGCTTTGCGGGCCCTCCCGGCGTGGGCAAGACCTCGCTCGGCCGCTCCATCGCAAGGGCATTGGGGCGCAAGTTCCAGCGCATCTCCCTCGGCGGAATGCGCGACGAGGCAGAAATCCGCGGGCATCGGCGCACGTACATCGGAGCCATGCCGGGCCGCATCATTCAGGCGATGAAGCAGGCCGGGACCCGCAACCCGGTCATCATCCTCGATGAAATCGACAAGCTCGGCAACGACTTCCGGGGCGATCCGTCTTCGGCTCTCCTGGAAGCGCTGGATCCGGAACAGAACTTCAACTTCAGCGATCATTACCTGAACGTACCGTTCGATCTCTCCAAGGTGCTGTTCATCTGCACGGCGAACCATCTGGAGAACATCCCCGGCCCGCTCCGCGACCGTCTGGAGATCATTTCCCTGCCCGGCTATACGCAGCAGGAAAAGCTGGCCATTGCCCGCAAGTACATCCTTCCCAAGGAAATGCACGAAAACGGGTTGAAGGACCGCGAACTGACCTTGCCCGATGCGGCGATGAACCGCATCATCCGCGAGTACACCCGTGAGGCGGGCCTGCGTAACCTTGAGCGCGAAATCGGGACCGTCTGCCGCAAGATCGCACGGCGGAAAGCGGAAGGAAGCAAGCCTCCATTCCGTGTGACGGCAGCCGGGCTTCCCCGGCTCCTCGGCGCGCCGATCTTTATCGACGACGAAGCCGAACGCAAGCTCATCCCCGGCGTGGCCCTTGGCCTCGCGTGGACGCCCGCCGGCGGCGAAATCCTCTACATCGAGGTTTCCGCGATCAAGGGCAAGGGCGGGCTCACGCTGACGGGCCAGCTTGGGGACGTAATGAAGGAAAGCGCGCAAGCCGCATTGACCTATGCCCGCGCCAAGGCCGACGAGCTCGGCATTGCGCCCGACTTCGCCGAGCACACGGACATCCATATCCATGTGCCCGCCGGGGCCACCCCCAAGGATGGCCCCTCAGCCGGGGTTACGCTGGTGACGGCGCTCATCTCCGCGCTGACCGGAAAGACCGTGCGCGGCGACATCTGCATGACGGGCGAAATCACCCTGCGCGGGCGCGTCCTGCCCGTGGGCGGCATCAAGGAAAAGGTGCTCGCCGGGGTTGCGCGCGGCATCGGCCACGTCATCCTCCCCGCCAAGAACCAGAAGGATCTGGAAGAAATCCCGCAGGAGCTCCGCCGCAAGATCGTCGTCCACACCGTGGACAGCATCGACGACGTCCTCCCGCTCGTGTTTGAAAAGAAGTAAAAGCGATTGGGGAAGGGAGGGAAAACGTTTCTGAAGAAAGGGGGAGTCCCCCCACGCTTTTCCCTCCATTCCCTAAACCTGAAAACAACGGATTACGTTCTTACATAAAAAAGGACCGGCTGACATAAGCCGGTCCTTTTTGCCTTTTCAGACTCGCCATCCAGCGACGTTTCTCCATAATCAGGATAAACCGTAAGCAGGGATTCGATAAAGATGGAAGTCTTTGGGGTGGAGGGATGGGGGGGAGCCGTCGGAAGAGTCGAT
>ERZ791932.820-NODE-820-length-13029-cov-9.546632_pt1 | contig 13029 bp, 13 predicted proteins | sample MGYA00510126_ERZ791932 | MGnify/ENA primary metagenome ERZ791932 (study PRJEB30046, sample SAMN00993244) | human gut metagenome | study: EMG produced TPA metagenomics assembly of the A metagenome-wide association study of gut microbiota in type 2... | reverse complement strand
GACAATGCACACAGAACTTGATCTGGTAGAAGGTATGCAGTTCGACCGTGGATATGTTTCCGCATATATGTCAACAGATATGGAAAAAATGGAAGCAAATCTGGAAGATCCATATATCCTGATCACAGACAAGAAGATCAGCAACATCCAGGAAATCCTTCCATTACTGGAACAGATTGTAAAAGTTGGTGCTAAACTCCTCATCATTGCTGAAGATGTAGAGGGTGAAGCTCTTACAACTCTTATTGTAAACAAATTAAGAGGAACCTTCCAGGTAGTAGCTGTCAAAGCTCCTGGATATGGCGACAGAAGAAAAGAAATGCTTCAGGATATCGCAATCCTTACAGGTGGTCAGGTAATCTCCGAAGAACTCGGTCTTGAACTGAAAGATGCAACTATGGAACAGTTAGGACGTGCAAAATCTGTTAAAGTTGCAAAAGAGAACACAGTTATCGTTGATGGTATGGGCGACAAGGATGCAATCGCAAACCGTGTTGCACAGATCCGTGGACAGATTGAAGAAACAAAATCTGAATTTGATAAAGAAAAATTACAGGAAAGACTTGCAAAACTGGCTGGCGGCGTAGCTGTTATCCGTGTTGGTGCTTCTACTGAAACAGAAATGAAAGAAGCTAAACTTCGTCTGGAAGATGCTCTTGCAGCTACAAGAGCAGCAGTTGAAGAAGGTATCATCGCAGGTGGCGGATCTGCTTACATCCACGCATCCAAAGAAGTTGCAAAACTTGCAGCTACTCTGGAAGGTGACGAGAAGACAGGTGCAAACATTATCCTGAAAGCTCTGGAAGCTCCTCTGTTCCGCATTTCTGCAAACGCAGGACTGGAAGGTTCCGTAATCATCAATAAAGTAAGAGAATCCGAACCGGGAATCGGTTTCGATGCTCTCAATGAGAAATATGTAGATATGGTAGGCGAAGGAATCCTTGACCCTGCAAAGGTTACAAGAAGTGCCCTTCAGAACGCTACAAGCGTTGCTTCTACATTACTTACAACAGAATCTGCTGTTGCAATCATCAAAGAAGACAATCCGGCACCGGCTGCTAACCCGGGAATGGGAATGATGTAATCAATAGACAAAAATTGATTATTTAACCAAACTGCGAAGCAGTTATTTGGTTATGAGCAAGTAGCAAAAGCGGATTGCGAATATCCGATTGACTAAAAAGGCGTTTCGTGAATTGAAAGATTCATGAAACGCCTTTTTGTGTGAGTGGTAACAAAGAGAAGATAGTTTTTGACAAATAGTAGTCGTACTTTATTGATTTACACTATTTTATTGTGGTAAAATTACACCATATAATATAACTGAAAAAGGAAGGAGGTAAAGTTGAAAAAAGAGCAGGAAAAATCTAGCGGAACTTATTGCAGCAACCGACAGCAAGGAAGAAAGGATGTGTGAAAGAATGAAGAAGGATTGCATAAAAAAATCCCATGTAACTGTTTTTATAACAGTGTTAATGTTGCTCACATTTTGTTTTTTGTTTGCAAAACCAGCCAGTACATTTGCGGCTACAGATGTTCCTGGCAGGGCCACAATGCAGGATATTTCAACCCCGGCCTTTGGACAGGTAAAGCTTACCTGGAAAAAGGCAGATAATGCGACGGATTATCATATCTATTACAAAGAGAAAAAGGCCGGAAAGTGGACGAAACTGGCATCTGTGAAAGCTGGAACTACCAGCTACACGCACAAAGCTTCTGCCAAATATCCGCTTACGACAGGCAGATCATATGCTTATACAGTAAAAGCTTATAATTCTGCCTCCAAAAAGTATGGTGCGTATAATAAAAGAGGAATTATGATACAGATTTTACCGGAAACGGTGAAGCTTAATAAAGCGGAGGTTAATTCTGATAAGATTTCAGTAAATCTGTCATGGAGTAAAGCTGGTGGCTGTGACGCTTATGAGATTTATCGAAGAACCTACAGAAGCTCATGGAAAAGGATCGCCAGGGTAAAATCAAATACACTGAAATATAAAGATACAACACCAGTTCGTGGATGGGCCAATTATTATGCTGTATGTGGATACGACAGCAAGACCAAAACAACGGGAAATCGTTCAAATATCCTGCTTGCAGTTCTTGATTCTCCCCAATTTACTTTTCCAACGGTCAGAGATGCATATGTCGATGTTCTGCGTGCAGATTCTTGAGTTTGCAGATTCTTATTGTAGCAATGAGTACAGAATCTCCGGTGATCTTTCTGCGCAGGCAGATAAAACTTCACAGCTGAGAATGACAACAGATATTTCATTCAACGGTACAACTATCAAAAATCTGCAGGTGATGGATCAGATCACATGGAGCTCTTCTGATGATAGTATCGCATCGGTAGACAGTAACGGTGCAGTGACAGTTCACACCTGTGGAAAAGTAACGATTACCGCAAGCGACAGTGCAGGACATAAAGTAGAGACTACACTGGAAGGAAAACATAATTGGGATAATGGAAAAGTTACAAAAAAGGCAACTGCATCTACCAAAGGAGAGAAGATATACACTTGCCAGAATTGTCATTTAACCAGAACGGAAGAAATCCCTCCACTTACAACAGATACACCTGGCAAACCGGCATTGGACAAGATTTCTGCCCTTTCTTATAATAAGATCCAGATCAGCTGGAAAAAATCCCTGAATGTATCCAGGTATGTCATTTATTACAGAAAGACAGGAACTGCCAAATGGACACAGCTTGCTACAGTGAAATCTGGTGTAACGAAATATGTCCATACATCCTCTAAGAAATATCCAATCATAGTAGGACAGAAATATGATTATACAGTGAAAGCGTATAATCAGGTTTCAGGAAAATACAGTACCTATGACACAAAAGGTTTAACTGTAAAAACAGTTCCTGAAACTCCACAGCTGGTAAAAGCTGTAGTTAATTCTGATAATACAGTCACTGTCAGCTGGAAAAAAGCAGGGGGCTGTAATGCCTATAGAATTTTCCGCAAAACGACTCTGAGCAATTGGATACAGATTGGATCTGTAAAAGCATCTGCGTTAAGTTTTACAGATAAGAATCCGGTCGCTGATATGAAGAATACTTATACAGTAAAAGCTTATTACAGCAAAACCAAAATTGCCGGAAGATATGATGAACAGGGAGTAAGTGTAAATCTGAGTAAAACAGAAAGACCGGTCACACCGACACCTGCACAGCCGGCAGTCCCGACACCGATTCCGATTCCGCCGGGAGTACATCCGACACTGATGACAGATATAACCTTAAGTCGACGTTCTATCACCATGACATCTAAAGGAGATAGGGTATTTCTTGATTCTATGGTTCTGCCGTTCAGAGCTTATTATAAAATGCTTGGATGGGTAAGCAGTGATCCGTCTGTAGTATCGGTAGATGGATATGATTATCTGGCTTCTTCAAGTACAATGCTTACGGCTGTGGGAAATGGAACAGCAGTAGTTACAGCTTATGCGCTGGATGGTTCCGGACTGACTGCTCAGTGTAAAGTAACCGTAGATTATAAAGATGACAATGGAACTTCAGAACTGCCTTCTATCCCGGATGATCAGAATACTCAGGTGATCAAAGTGAAATCAATCAAATTAAGCCAGACATCCGTAACAATCACAGACAAGAAGAAGCATTATGTTATAGAAGCAACCTACAGTCCATCCAATGCCACAGTAAAGGGATGCAGATGGACCACGAGTGATAAGTCTGTTGTACTGGTAAACAGTGGATGGGCGACGGAATTCAGTAAACATTACCTCACACCTGTGGGAAATGGAACTGCGGTAATTACAGCTCATGCACTGGATGGCTCGGGTGTGGTTGCAAAATGTGTGGTAACAGTAAATATGAAATAAGTGTACCTGCTCAATGCTTCACAGCTACGGGTCAAAATCCATGGAATATCATCTTGTGTGCTGAGATTTTCTAAACTGACAAAAAGGGACTGCCGCATAGACGGCAGTCCCTTTTTGTGCTATAATATCTGTTAAATCATCCGGGTTGCTGAAAATTTGATTCAGACTACCGGAAAAACAGAAGAAAAGGAGCAAAGAAGATGAGTGACCTGTATTCAGAATTATTGGTAAAACGGGAACACACAATCAAAGACAGCTTTGTAAAGTATGGCCTGATTGTGTTGACAGCAATCGCAGTAATTGCCGGACTGATTATCACTCCATTAATATGGATCGTAGCTGTAGCACTTGGAATTGCATGTTATTTCGTAATTCCTAAAACAGACGTAGAATACGAATATCTGTTTATCAACGGCGATTTCGACATCGATATGGTAATGGCGAAAACAAAAAGAAAGAGAGTAAAGAGTTTCAAATTATCAGAGGCAGATCTGGCAGCACCGTTAAATTCCCACAGAATGGACTATTATAACGGAAACCAGAAGATGAAAGTACTGGATTTTTCATCAGGAAATTCAGAGCATAAACGCTTCGGAATCATCACAAGACTGGACGGAGAATTATGCAAGATCATCCTTGAGCCAGACGAGAAACTTGCACAGGCTATGAAAAATTCAGCACCGAGCAAAGTTTTTTTGGATTGACATAGAAACTGATTTTTGTTACACTTGTTGAAAATAAAAGGGCCAGTTAATGGTTCCTTTTTATATTACAATAGTAATTCAATTTCATATACGCAAGGGAGGAAATGCAATGGGTACTATCATTGGTGAAGGTATTACTTTTGATGACGTTCTGTTAGTTCCGGCATATTCAAAGGTAATTCCGAATCAGGTAGACGTTACAACGTACTTAACAAAGAAGGTTAAACTGAACATTCCTATGATGAGTGCAGGAATGGATACAGTAACCGAGCATCGTATGGCAATCGCCATGGCGAGACAGGGTGGTATTGGTATTATCCACAAGAATATGTCTATTGAAGCTCAGGCTGAAGAGGTAGATAAGGTAAAACGTTCCGAGAACGGTGTTATCACAGATCCTTTCTATTTATCTCCTGAACATACACTCAAGGACGCAGATGAGTTAATGGCGAAGTTCCGTATCTCCGGTGTGCCGATCACAGAAGGCAGAAAACTGGTAGGAATCATTACCAACCGTGATCTGAAATTTGAGACAGATTTCGATAAGAAGATCAAAGAGTGCATGACTTCAGAGGGACTGATCACAGCCAAAGAAGGAATCACACTGGAAGAAGCCAAGAAGATTCTGGCGAAATCCCGTAAAGAAAAATTACCCATTGTAGATGATGACTTTAATTTAAAAGGTTTAATTACTATTAAAGATATTGAGAAACAGATTAAATATCCTCTGGCAGCAAAAGATGATCAGGGACGTCTTCTCTGCGGTGCAGCAGTAGGAATTACAGCTAACGTACTTGCACGTGTAGATGCACTTGTAAAAGCATCTGTAGACGTAATCGTAATCGACTCCGCTCATGGACATTCAGAGAACATAATTAAGGCTGTCCGTGAGATCAAAGATGCATATCCGGATCTGCAGGTAATCGCAGGTAACGTTGCAACAGGCGCTGCAACAAAGGCGCTGATTGAGGCTGGCGTTGATGCAGTTAAAGTTGGTATTGGACCTGGATCTATCTGTACAACACGTGTTGTTGCAGGTATTGGTGTTCCACAGATCACTGCTGTTATGGATTGCTACGAAGTGGCAAAAGAATACGGAATCCCGATTATCGCAGACGGTGGTATTAAATATTCTGGAGATATCACAAAGGCTATCGCAGCCGGTGCGAATGTCTGCATGATGGGAAGCATGTTCGCAGGATGCGATGAGAGCCCGGGAACATTCGAACTGTATCAGGGTAGAAAATACAAAGTATACCGTGGTATGGGATCTATTGCAGCTATGGAGAACGGAAGTAAAGACCGTTACTTCCAGGAGAATGCGAAGAAACTTGTTCCGGAAGGTGTCGAAGGACGTGTTGCTTACAAGGGACATGTTGAGGATACTGTATTCCAGCTTATGGGTGGTCTCCGTTCCGGTATGGGATACTGTGGTGCTGAGAATATCGAAAAACTTAAGACAACAGGCAGATTTATCAAGATTTCTGCTGCATCTCTTAAGGAATCTCATCCACATGATATTCATATCACAAAAGAGGCTCCAAACTACAGCGTAGATGATAAATAATAAAGATTTACAATAATAAATGCCCCGGTTGGCTGCTGGTGGAAGGAAAGCAAATACCTTCCGGCATATGCTGACAGGGGTGTTTTTTGTATCAATAAATCAACTTGTCGGTACACTAGAAGATAAAAAAAAGTCTCCATATATGACGGAGAGAAATTATATCGCTGAGGCGATTATTGCAGGTATAGAATCCTGTAAGAGAAGGTAAAAATGCAAAAACAGATAAACAAAACTAAGAAATCAAGTAAAAAAGGCACGAAAACTGCGGCGAAGTCAGGGAGCGCAAAGAAGACGGGGAGAAAAGCAGGAACTTCAAAAAATGCAAAATCAGCCACACTCTATGAGGCGAAAAAATCGACTGTCAGAAAGAAAAGGGGAAAGAGCAGCAGAATAAAACAGAGAAATCAGCGAGTGTTTATAGCTGTCCTGTTAATTATTATCGTGCTTTTAGCTGGATGGATCGTGCTGAATCGTGCCGGAGAAAATGGATGGAGTATTGGGGATTTTTTACATAATTCGGATGATATGGTTTCTGATACAGAACAATCAGAAACATCCTCAGGAGACGATTCATCCGGTGGACCAGAGCAGTGGCAGAAAGAGGGAGCACCTTATATTGATGTGGAACTGCTCACACCAAATGAGTATTCCAGACCACAGATTCCTATCGAAAGTGTAAACTATATTGCAATTCATTACACTGCAAATCCAGGAGCAACAGCTATTGCAAACAGGAACTATTTTGAGAATCTGGCAAATACCCATGATACGAAGGTAAGCAGCCATTTTGTGGTGGGACTGGACGGAGAGGTGGTGCAGTGTATCCCTACTTCTGAAATGTCTTATGCGACGAATTCGCGCAATGTAGATACAATCTCAATCGAATGCTGCCATCCGGATGAAACGGGGCAATTCAATGATTCAACATATGATTCTGTAGTGAAACTGACAGCATGGTTATGCGTGCGGTTTGGGCTCACATCCGAAAATGTGATCCGCCACTATGATGTTACTGGAAAGGACTGCCCGAAATATTATGTGGAAAATCCGGATGCATGGCTTCAGATGAAAGCGGATATTGCAGCGCAGATCAATGTAGATTATGGATTGCAAGGATAATGCTGGTAACGTAACAAAAATTTATTCCAAATTGACTATAGTAATAGAAAATTGGCTTGTATGTTTTGAAATTTTTTTATATATGTCAGAGCATCAAGTGGTCAATACATTTATGGGGCTAGTAATGAGTGAACAATAATAATCACACAGAAAATAAGTACCGCACAAAAAAATTTGCCTTGAAATCCGCAAAAAAGTATTGTACTATAATAGCAACATATGAATTTTCACAACAGTACCTGCATGACTGGCGGAAGTAGGATTACCTACAGGGAGTGCAGTGTGTATATGAGCCGACCGCCTGGGCAGCCTGGAGAGAAAGGGTTTCCCAGGCTTTTTTTGACCTTATTTTTAATGAAAAGGAGAAAAAATTATGGAAATGTTATCACTGGAAAAAGAACTGAAAGAGAATTCCTATCCGGGAAGAGGAATCGTAATCGGACGTTCTGCAGACGGTAAGAAAGCAGTGACAGCTTATTTCATCATGGGCAGAAGCGAGAACAGCAGAAACAGAGTATTTGTAGAAGATGGAGAAGGAATCCGCACACAGGCATTTGATCCATCCAAACTTACAGATCCGAGTCTGATCATCTATGCACCTGTACGTGTACTGGGAAACAAAACAATCGTGACAAACGGAGATCAGACAGATACTGTTTATGAGGGAATGGATCATCAGCTTACTTTTGAACAGTCCTTAAGAAGCAGAGAATTTGAGCCAGACGGACCAAACTATACACCTCGTATTTCCGGAGTTATGCATGTAGAGAATGGAAAATTCAGTTATGCAATGTCAATCCTCAAGAGCAACAACGGAAATCCGGACGCATGCAACCGTTATACATTTGCATATGAGAATGCGATTGCCGGTGAGGGACATTTTATTCATACTTATAAATGCGATGGAAATCCACTTCCAAGCTTCGAGGGAGAGCCAAAACTGGTAGCGGTTCCGAATGATATGGATGAATTTGCAAAACTTCTCTGGAACAGCCTGAATGAAGATAATAAGGTATCTCTGTTTGTGAGATATATTGATATTGAGACTGGCAAGTACGAAAGCAAAATTATTAATAAGAATAAATAATAGTCACTTACTGAGTACAGATAGTGCTCATAGATTATTGTGGGCATAAGACGATGCTTTCGCAGTTAGAAATTATTTACAGGAATTAATTTTAAAATACTTATTTGGTTCATACGGAGGATTTATATAATGAAAGAATTCGAATTAAAATATGGCTGTAACCCGAATCAGAAACCTGCAAAAATTTATATGGCAGACGGATCCGAGCTTCCGGTAAAGATCCTTTCCGGAAGACCGGGATATATCAATTTCCTGGATGCATTCAACGGCTGGCAGTTGGTATCCAATCTGAAGAAAGCGACAGGACTTCCTGCAGCTACATCTTTTAAACATGTATCTCCTGCAGGTGCTGCTGTAGGACTTCCTCTTACAGAGACTCTGGCAAAGATTTACTGGGTAAATGATATGGACTGGAAGAATTTTTCGCCATTAGCATGCGCTTATGCAAGAGCCCGCGGTGCTGATAGAATGTCCTCTTTTGGTGATTTTATTTCTCTTTCTGATGTGTGTGATAAAGATACAGCACTTCTGATCAAGAGAGAGGTATCCGATGGTGTGATCGCACCTGGATACACAGAAGAAGCTCTGGAGATTCTGAAACAGAAGAAAAAAGGAAACTATAATGTAATCCAGATCGATGAGAACTTTGTACCGGCTCCGCTGGAACACAAAGAAGTATTTGGTGTAACTTTTGAGCAGGGACGTCAGGAACTTGTGATTGATGATGAGATGCTTTCCAATATTGTGACAGAGAATAAAGAGCTTACAGAAGAAGCAAAACGTGATATGAAGATTTCCCTGATCATTCTGAAATATACACAGTCCAATTCCGTATGTTTCGTAAAAGATGGACAGGCAATCGGTGTAGGAGCAGGACAGCAGTCACGTGTACATTGTACAAGACTTGCAGGCCAGAAGGCGGACAACTGGTTCCTTCGCCAGTGCCCGAAGGTACTGAATCTTCCATTTAAAGATACGATCTCACGTGCAGAGCGTGATAATGCAATTGATGTTTATATCGGGGATGAATATATGGATGTCCTTGCTGATGGTATGTGGGAAAAGACTTTCACAGAGAAACCGGAGGTATTTACAAAAGAAGAGAAACGTGCATGGCTGGATCAGATGACAGATGTAACACTGGGATCTGATGCCTTCTTCCCATTCAGTGATAATATTGAGCGTGCTCATAAGAGTGGCGTGAAGTATATTGCTGAGCCGGGTGGATCTGTGCGAGATGACGCTGTGATCGAGACTTGTAATAAATATGGAATGGTGATGAGCTTTACTGGAATCAGATTGTTCCATCATTAATAAAACTGGTATGGGTACTCACGAGACACTGGATGTGGTCAAATACATCCAGTGTCTCGTGTTGAAGAATATAAAAAAGCATCAGCAAATGCTGATGCTCTAAGAGCGATAGACGGGGCTCGAACCCGCGGTCTCGACCTTGGCAAGGTCGCGCGTTACCAACTACGCCACTATCGCATTTATTAAATTGTTTGCTAGGATATTTTCCTTAGCGACAAGATATATGTTACTATAAAAAATATTATTTGTCAAATACTTTTTATTGATTTTGAGAATATTTTTTGAAAAAAGTTATGGCTGCTTCATATCGGGGAATAAAATTTGAATATTTCGTGAAGTCTTGGATGGGAAAATTGCAAAAGAGCAGGGGCTGTGCTATGATAATTGAATGTAAAGCAATAAAGGAGATGAAATTTGCTTATGAAAAAAAGACTGATGATGCTGGCTCTTTGTTCTGCGCTTGCAGTTCCGACTACAGTATCAGCGGATATCCTTGATTATGAGGGTACGATTAATGCTTACAAGCAAGACAATAAGACTGCCCAGACTTTTGAGATTGACAATGGAAACGGGGAGAAAGTAACTGCGGTTGCCAAGACAGATATAGTTTCGATATCTGTCAAGTCTACATATATAAGATCTAATCCTGGTAAGGACGGAAAGAAATTAAAGAAAGTTTATCTTGGAACGAGCGTGGAACGTGTTGCTGTTTGTGATAATGGCTGGAGTAAGGTGACCTATGAATATAAGAATAAGAACGGCGAACAGAGGGTCAGCGGTTATGTGCAGACAAAGAATATCAATGACAGTGATCAGGTAAAGGCCGCGAAAGGAACTTTTACAGCATTAAAAGACAGCGATATTCTGGATTATCCAGGTAAGAAGGATGGGGAAGTGGTAGGTGAGATCATTCAGGAGGATGAGGTTAAACGACTTTCCACTGTCAATGATATATGGAGTCAGATTTCCTATAAGAATGATGAGGGAAAGAAAAAAATCGGCTATATACCAACCAGTGTGCTGGAGAATGTGACAGACACGAAAGAAAGCGAGGAAGAGACAAAAATCGCAGAGGTAGATGGACAGGAAGCGGGTGTCATCCATAAAAGCGAAGGCAAGGGAGTTTTTGCCGATGCGGTGGAAGGCGTGACTGCATCTAAAGGTGAATCTGTCAATGGCGTACAGATTGGTACCCCGGTGGCAGTGTCATCAGAGGCAACTTTGAAGCCATTAGGAACATTTAAGATTACACATTATTGTCCATGCAGCATTTGTTGTGGCCCATGGGCAAACGGCATTACAGCATCAGGTGTAACAGCTACAACAAATCATACGATTGCTGTAGATCCTTCGCAGATTCCATATGGTTCCAAAGTTGTAATCAATGGACAAGTCTATGTTGCTGAGGACTGTGGCGGTGCAATTAAGCAGAATTGTATCGATATTTATGTTGCTACTCACCAGGAGGGGGAAGATAAAGGCGTGTATTATACAGATGTATATTTGCTTCAGGAGTAGAAGTCAGTCGGATATTTGCAATCCGCTTCCAGTACGTGGCTCTACACCGAATAACTGCTTATTGCTCTCTGCAATTGAAGCAGGGGACTTACTCGATTCGGTTAAAGTCTGATAAATGAGAGAATAATAAAATCCAGAAGAATCCAAATATGAAATGAAATAAATCATATTTGGGATTACTTCTGGACTTTTTTATGATTTCATAGAGAAAGCGTAACTGTTCAGTGCCTTTATAGTTACGAGAAAGTTCTATATTTTATGCGTTCTGAAGTGCCTGTTCGATGTCAGCAATAATATCATCTGCGTTTTCGATACCAACGGAGAGACGGATCATTCCCGGTGATACTCCGGCTTCTGCAAGCTGTTCATCATTCATCTGACGATGCGTGTGGCTTGCCGGATGAAGAATCATAGTCTTAGATGCCGCTACATGAGTAGCGATAGTAGCAAGTTTCAGACTGTCCATAAAACGGACGGCTGCTTCTCTGCCACCTGTTAATTCAAAGGAAATAACACCGCAGGTTCTGCCTCCGTTCATGTATTTCTGAGCCAGTGGATAATATTTGTCATCCGGAAGCCCTGCATAGTTTACGTGAGAGACTTTCTCGTGGGCATTCAGAAATTCTGCGATTTTCTGTGCATTATAGCAGTGACGTTCTACGCGAAGCGGCAATGTTTCCAGTCCAAGGTTCAGAAGGAAACAGTTTGTCGGAGATGGAATAGAGCCAAGGTCACGCATCAGCTGAGAGGTTGCCTTTGTGATATACGCTTTTTTTCCAAACTGTTTCGTGTAGATTACGCCATGATAAGATTCATCTGGCTCTGTCAGACCATGATATTTATGTCCATAAGCATCCCAGTCAAAGTTGCCACTGTCAACGATAGCTCCGCCAACTTGTACAGCATGTCCGTCCATATATTTGGTGGTGGAATGAGTAACGATATCTGCACCCCATTCAAAAGGACGACAGTTAACAGGAGTAGCGAAGGTGTTGTCTACGATAAGCGGAACTTCATGCTCGTGAGCAACCTTTGCGAATTTCTCGATATCCAGAATAACCAGAGCAGGATTTGCGATTGTTTCTGCGAAAAGTACTTTGGTGTTAGGGCGGAAAGCAGCAGCAATTTCCTCAGCACTTGCATCTGTATCAACGAAAGTGCAGTCAATGCCGAGCTTTTTGAAAGTAACGGCAAGAAGATTGAATGTTCCTCCGTAAATAGTGGAAGCAGCTACGACATGATCACCTGCTTCGCAGATATTAAAGACCGCATAGAAATTAGCAGCCTGTCCGGAAGAGGTAAGGATTGCGGCAACACCACCCTCCAGATCAGCGATTTTTGCAGCTACGGCATCGTTAGTCGGATTCTGAAGACGGGTGTAGAAATATCCTTCTGCCTTCAGGTCAAAAAGCTGTCCCATTTCATCAGTGGTATCATATTTGTAAGTGGTACTCTGATAAACCGGGAGTGCGCATGGTTCACCCTTGGATGGAGTGTAACCGGAATGGAGACATTTAGTCTCGAGTTTAAAGTCACTCATGAGTCTGGTTCCTTTCTTATGTTAAATTGCTTCAATAAAATGTTGTATTAATATTGGGAAAATGATGATATTGATACAAAATTTCATGATAGTCTTAGAAAATTATACCTCTGAAATTTGTAGAAGACAATATGAAAAGGAAAATAAAAAATCTAAAAAATGTAATAAAAAGATGCCCAGGCTTTTTCTGACCAGCAGTGAGTAAAAAAATATAATAAAAAATGCCCAGGCTTTTTCTGACCAGCAGTGAGTAAAAAAATATAATAAAAAATGCCCAGGCTTTTTCTGACCAGCAGTGAGTAAAAAAATATAATAAAAAATGCCC
>ERZ791932.818-NODE-818-length-13038-cov-8.339059_pt1 | contig 13038 bp, 13 predicted proteins | sample MGYA00510126_ERZ791932 | MGnify/ENA primary metagenome ERZ791932 (study PRJEB30046, sample SAMN00993244) | human gut metagenome | study: EMG produced TPA metagenomics assembly of the A metagenome-wide association study of gut microbiota in type 2... | reverse complement strand
AAAATAAATGCAATATTTCTCTTGACATAATAGGGAATATATGGTAATATAATAGAGTAAAGAAAAGATGATTTCAAACGGAGAAAATTATTATGAACAGGAAAGAATTTAAAGAATCAAAAGAGTATGAGGATGCAGTTAAAAAAATCAATGGTTATTCTAAAGGGTTTAATTTTACGATTCCTTATTACAAAATGACACAAGGACAGAAGAATGCAATGCACATTATTACAAGTGATTGCGTAAAGGGAAAAATTATTGATAGTGTGTCTTTTGGATTGAATTTAGCGGGAGAAATTACAGAAGAAACATTTGTAAGATTGTAGAATGATATATTTCAAATTAAGGTATCGAGTGTAAGGAGATTAGTATATGGCAAACTTAATGCATTTATTTCATGTAGGGCAAAAAGTGAAATTTAAAAATGAAGAATTTGGAACAGTAAACTTTATCGATTGTGTTGTGTCCCAAGTATATGAAGATTATATCATTATCACGGACACACTTACGGATACAAAGCTATATTGCGAAAATGGTTTCAATATGGATTGTGTGTATCCAGATTATAACGTGGTGTAAAAGAAAACTTATTTATATCTTAGAAATTTGCAATATTCTCATAGAATCATAGCGATAAATAACAAGAAAGGAGAAATTGAAGTTGAAAAATAAGTTTGTGAAACTTGTATCGGTGCTGTCTATGTCATTCGTAATTTCAACTACATTAGCGGGATGTAGTGAATGGACACACACCTATACGGATGTGATTGATATAGTTAAAGAATTAGGAAAAGGTTGGAAGGAAGAAAGTACACCAGAAAAAGGTGATATTTTTGTACCTACTGGACAGGAAATCACTGTAATTGAAGTAGATGGCGGTGATTTATCTGGTCATAGAGAGCCGTATGTAGCTGTTGACATAGGATATGGGGATAGAGAATATTGGGCGTACACGAATGAATATGGTCAGTTGGTTCGGGTGGTAGCTGATGAAATTATACTACAGGATGAATCAAAAGAACCAGTAACAGAAGATGGCAGGTATTATGAAGATGAAGCAAAAGTGCAGGGAGTTGAACGGGCTGATTTAGATGAAGGTCATGTTATTGCGGATTCATTAGGCGGAGTATCAAATGCATATAACATCACACCGCAAAACCGTGACTTGAACCGTCACGGGAAACAGGCTTATATGGAAAAAGTTATCCGAGATGCAGGGGGATGCACGAATTTTGAAGCAGTCATTACATATCCGAATACTGACACACAGATTCCTAGTCATTATAGTTTTACATATACAATAGATGGTAATGTAGTTAAAGATGAGTTTGAGAATTCTATGGGAGATAAGAGTAGTTATTGCAATTCCTTAGAAAATGGCAATAGCTATTATAGTTTAGATTCAGTTGAATATACTGAAATTAAAGGATGGAAGAGTTAGGTTAATGATTTTGTATTTTTGATGTATATTATTGTTGAACTTATCCTCATCATTACAGCCCTTCTAGTAGCTTATAATACTTATGTGAATTTTAAAAGAAGATTTAGGGATAGAGAAAAGTGAAATCCCCCTTGTATATGATAAAAATAAAAAAACACACTTTGTAGATTTTGCAAGGTGTGTTTTTTGTTTTCTTAAAAATGCAATATATTTCTTATAAAAAGTGCATAAAAGTGATATGAAAAAAATACAGTCTTCCCTAGAAAACCCTTGTATATGCAAATTTTCAGAATATAATGAAATTATTAAAAGCGTGTTAGTGACGCAAACTTTGTACATGGATTTAAAAGGAGAAAATGTATGGAAAGTATGGAATTAAAGTTGGAGAGTGATGTGGAAGAATTGGAGGAACTGGCAAAGAAAAAGGAGTCAGAAACCAAAGAAGAAAATGAGGAATTTGAGCGGAAAGCACAAGACTTATTAGTTCAGTTAAGCCAACAAGAAGCTATTCGTCTTTTGGTGTCAGAAGAATTCCGTGTACGGATTTTAAAGGCACGGGAAGAATATCGTCAAAATCAAGAGCAATATCGTCAGAACCATGAGCGGGAAGAAAAACGTTTTTCCATGGAAGAAGTGGAAAGGTACTTAGAGAAGGAAAGAGAAAGAATAAAAACCGAGGAAAATCGAGAATCACAGGAAGAACGGGAACGAGAACGGGAAGAACGAAAGCAATAAGGAGAAATTATGAAAGCCATAAAAATGACGAAAACAAAACTCTACCAATTAACAGAAAAATATTCTATTTATCCATTGCCGATTTTAAAGAAAACGGAAGTCCGGCACTATAAGGACACATATTGGTTAGAATTTTATAGCAAGAGGAAAGATGATGCATCTGAGGTGGAAAAACTTGTGAAAGTAATATGGGGCAGGTTTTGTGGAGAAAACTTTTTAAACATTCAATGCAAATCCGATGATTATGATAAGGTTTTTTGCCCGACAGATTTAGAATTGGAAGAGTTGTGGAATTCACCAAAAACAAAAAGAAAGGAGTAAAACAAGAACAGTGATAGAAAAAAAGATGAAGATTCCTGCCATTACTGCTGACCCGATTGCAATGTTTTTTGAGGAACGCAAGGAAGAAGCAGAATTACATGAAAAGCAGGAAGAAGCGGTAAAAAAAGCATGGGAAACATTGATACATCAAGAGGGGTTTACTGGATTTCAATTCAAAGACCACCGTGGATGGACGATATATTTCCATCCAAGTTCCAGAGAAGGGATAGACTGGCAGTTATCCTATCAAGGAGCGGATGGGGAATTTTTTTCACACGCGGATTTTTTAGAGCGTACAGATGACCCGAAAAAAGGATGGAACATGAGGGAATTATACCGAGAATTACTTCCATGTTCTCAAAGGGGAAGAGAGGTTGAAGTAACAGTATTAATTGATGAAAGAGAAATAGAGAAAGGAATAGAAAACATGGCAGAAAAGAGGAATTTAACAGAAATAGAAGCAAAAAGTGTAGCAATGCATTATGCAATCGGAATTGATGATGCGGAAAAATCAATCTGGCAAAACATAACAGACTATGAACCAAAAGAACAGGGAACTCCGACAATTAATGCATCTGCTTTTCCGAAAGTAGCAGTCTTACAGACGAATGGAGAACGTTCTTTCCAAAGATATGATGAAAATACAACCTATTCATCCAAAGACTATGAACTGGTATATTGGACACCAGATGTTGCAACTCTTACTCACAGAGAGGATATGCAGATAAGGCTTAATCGCATTTATCAAGAGATGCAGTGGACAATGCAACCCCATGATTATTATGGACATACCTTATCTACAGGGGATGTTCTTGTCTTAATGGAAAATCAAGATACTTACCAAAGCTATCTTGTTGATACCGTAGGTTTTCAGAAGTTGCCAGATAGCTTTTTAACACAGGATATGATTCATAAAATCCAATATGACTTGGATATCAAACAAGAATATCTGATGTATAAAAATTTGGAAAGCCTGTCTGCTGAAAAGGAAGAGATAAAACAGCTTTTAAGCGAGAGAACAGCACAATTAAAAGAATATGAACCGATTTTTGATTTGGCGGAAAAACGTGGAATCATTCTGACAGAACAGGACAAGATAGAAACCGTATATCAGTATGAAAATAAGACACAGCCAGAAAACCGTCTTACATTCCAAGAAAAAGTGAATAACGAAGCGGTGTTGAGCATGGATGTTATCAGAAATGTAAATGCAACAGAATTAAGGAATCTGCTGAATGAAACTTATGAAAAAGCGGTAGAAGAAAACAGAGCAATGGAAACAGAACGTTTGCAGAGCATCAATCAGAGGATGCACGAAATCGGATGGGAATTCGTTCCGTCACATCTGGAAGAATACGGAACGTATGTATATGCTGCAAATGGAAAAGCGACTCTGATATTGGAATCTGCGGATGCAGTAGAAGAATGGATGACACAGAGAAATCTTGCATGGGAACTGGATGACTACATGCATGACCTCAATCCTTATGATTACAAAAACCGTACAGGAATCTCCTATGATGGAACAGCCGAAGAACGTGAACTGCAAAAAGAAAAATTACTGGAAAAAATCAGAAAAGGGGATGTGGCAGATATTGTAGAACAGCTTTCTGTTTACAGTACATATTCCGAAGAGAATAATAGGGCAATCACTCCGTACCTCAACCGCCTGTCTACATATCTCCCGATGCAGGAAGCACAGGAAAATGATTACCAAGGTGTTTCTGTTTCCAGAATCGGATTGATGCAGAGAATCAATCAATTGAAAACAGGGGATACCTTCTATGCGAAATTGGATGGAACTTCTTCTTACGCAGAATTTACTGGAATCGTGGAAGGAACACCCTCATTTTCATACCATGATTCAGAAACAGTAAAACAAATGACCAGTGAAATTTTATTAAGTGAAGTATTTCGTTGGAAACAGGCAGATATTTATACGGACAAGGAAAGTCTGAACGCTGTTTTAAGCATGGAAGTTGACCGAGAAGCAGAGAGGGCAATTGACCAAGCAGAAGTAAGGGCAATGGGTGGAGAACTACCAATTAGAGGGAAAGAAGTTGCGATTGAAAGCACCGAAGATTATGCTGACCAAACATTTCATCAAGATACTGTTGATATGGCAGTGGAAAATGAAGATGGTACATATGGGAAAACAGTACATTTCTACCGCATTGTCGAAATTGGCGAAGATGACAGATTGCATCCATTGGATGATAACCAGTTTACCAGTTACGAAGAAGCTAAATGGATGATAGAACAGAACCCTGATTATGACTTGATATCTTATGATGAAATGGTGCATGAAGTAGTTCAAAGAATGGAAATTAATGGAGATGAAAAAGAAGATATGATAAGCGAAAAAGAACCAACAATTGAAGGGAAAAAAAGAATTGCGGCTTATATTTATGAACATAATGATGGTGACCAGATTTGGAAAGATGCTACCGAATTTTATGCAGACGAACACGGAAATTATGTTAAACAAAATGAGGATGGATGGACTCGAAAGAAAAAGATTGTATCTATTACATATGATGAAATCATAAAAGATATGGAAAAAGTACAAAGTGAGGTAGAAGAACAAAGAAGAATAAGAGAGAACGGGGGAGATTATAGAGGTGGTTATCAAATTACTTTTAATGAATTAGAAAACAATTCTAAAGAGCAATCTCAAAATAAAAGTGAAATAATATCAGAAAAATTGACAGCAGAAGATGTAAAAGTGTTGCAGGGAATCTCTATCTCTAGGGAACAATCTTCACGAACTACCACCTATCAATTTGAATGTGAAATTAAAGGGGAAAAAGACAGACTGACCTATAAACTTTCACAGCACGATGATAGCGAAGGATTTACCATTCACACCGAAAAAAATGATATTTGGGAGCGCATGGAAGTCAATGAATTGCGAAAACTGGAAGAAGTGCTGAGTACAGAAGCAGAAGTGTTGAAATGGCAGGAACGAGCAGACGGAGCAAATACATTAGAAAGATTACAAGAGGTGAAAAATTGGTGGATGGAATCGGAAGTACGTCTTCCGGAAGAACAAATCAAAAAAATCACAGAGATTCTTGAAGCAAAAGGGGCAGAATTGGAAAAGCAAAAAACATATAAATATTATTCTATCCACCGTCCTGTCTCCATCGGTACATATCCTAAACAGGGGTTGGTTTCCTTTGAAAATTATGATAACCAAAAGCAGATAGATGGAATCGGAAGAACAGCGTGGGCGGAATTGACGTACAACAGAGCATTGACAGAAAATGAAATGAAAGAGTATGAATTTATGGAAGAGCCAGGGAAAAAACAAGAACAAGAAAAAGAATCTGTTGACCAATCTTCTCATAGAGAAGTTACCATATCTGCTCACAGTGAGGATAAAACAAAAAATAAACAGGATTTATTGATAGAACAATTACATGAAGGAATCCAAAATATGATGAACAGTGAACAGTACAAAAACTGGCTTGATACTTCTAGCAGGCTGTTTTCTAACAACTATTCCATTAACAATGCTATCCTTGTTTTCATGCAGAAGCAGGATGCTTCTTACACAATGGGGTATGAACAGTGGAAAGAGTATGGAAGAAACGTAAAGCAAGGTGCAAAAGGTATTAAAATCTTGATTCCTGTTATGGCATATGAGAAAAATCAAGGTGCATTATTTAAAATGATTAAAAATAATCTGAATAGTCAGCTTGCTAAAAACAGCAGTTTAAATGTTGCATCTTACCGTATCGGAAAGACCAGTCTCGAATTTACCATGAACCGAGAAGGAACATGGGGAATGAAAGTCAATGGGAAAGAAAATGGAATATTTAACAATGAACAGGAAGTACAGAAATTTATCCAGAAATCTATTTTGGGAAAAGTACCAATGTATTATTCCGTGGGAACAGTATTTGATGTGAAAGATACGATGATTCCAGAAACATTGTGGCTGAAAGAAGGAAAATTTAAAAAAGAAGAGTTAGCCCTCGCAGGGGATGGAAAGCCACGCAAAAACAGAAAAGGGGAATATGAAGTTGTCAATACACCAGAAAGACGAGCGAAGTTTAAACCATCTTTAGATATGGATATCCCGCAGTTGAATGAAAAGAAAATGGAACAGTTCTTTGGTGTATTAAAACAAGTCAGTGAAAACCACAATATCCCTGTTACAGAAGTTGAACGTGAAAGTGATGAAACACTAAAGGGCGGTGCAGATGGTTACTTTAGTAGAAAGACCAGTGACGAATATCCGAATGGATATATCAGACTGCCAAATGATTTAGACCCGACTAGAAAATGTGCGGTAATGATACATGAAATGGCACACAGCAGAATGCATTCAGACCTAGAAAAACTCAATGAAAAATTCGGGGAAAATGTAGGAAGAAGTATGCGTGAAACACAGGCGGAAAGTGTTGCTTATGTGGTAGGTAAGAGTTTTGGGTTTGAAACAGATTCTAGTTCATTCCAGTATATTGCCGCATGGTCGAAAGGACTGGAATTACAGGAATTCCAGAAATCTTTAAATTATATCAATAAAGAAGCCAAAAGTCTCATACAGGAAATTGAAAAAGAGATTGAAGACAGGGGATTGAATTTAGAGATTCATGTCAACCATGAACAGGATTCTCTTACACAGGAAGATATTTTAAAGAATGGAGAAGAACAAGCAAAAGGTTATATAGAAAGAGCGTTAAAAGAGCAAGATAATATACTTCTGATGTATGATAAAGTATCTGAAATTTCCGAAGGTGATAAGCAGAATCCGAACATGGAAGCACTGAAAAACAATGTGGAACGTCAGTTGGAAAATATAGATACGATTCTTAGTGAAGCTGAAAAAATGGGAGAGGTCAGAACCAAAGAAGAACAGGATGTATGTGTTCAGAAAATCGAAAGTGCGTTTCAAAGAATCGGGCAGGAACAAGAGCAATTCCAAACACTGAAAGATGTGGGGGATTTAAGCACGAAGTTCTTGAACAATCCACAAAAGATTTTAGACGAATTATCCAAAGATTACGAAGAAGTTAAAAAACTTACAAGAGTTCAAAAAAAATATTTAGAAAGAAGCCCTTATGTTGCAGAAAAATTAGTTCCCTTGTTGGATGAAAATCCAAGAGCATTCGTTGATGCGGTAATGGAACGAGCAAACATGATAGCTTCTGTAAGTGCCAAAAATGGGATGTTTGTAGAAATTGAATACTGTGAACAGTGGACAGAAACACCAATTTTCCAAAAAGGAACACTGGCACATCCTAAAGTTGCAAATATGATTGTAAAAGAAGGGGAGAAGCAGATGGAGAAGCTGTCTAAGACAGCAGAAAGTAAAGGAGAATATTTTCCATACTCAAAATGTAAGATGATTGTCTTTACTCCAAATAAAAGGACATTAGAACATCAGACATTAAAGGTAGATATCGGGGATGGTTCGCAAAAAAGTTTGACAGACCATATGGAACAGGTTTATGGGAAACGACAAGCAAATTTTGTGAAGGAATTTGTATCTGCCACAAGAGAATTGAAAGCAAAAGAAAAGATTTATATTCCAGAGAAAAAGATTCAAACAGAAAAAAATCAGACTGAATTTGAAAAGCCGAAGCCAAAAGAGAAACCAAATTTTTCTTTAACGGCAATCGAACAGGGATTGGAACAAACACTGGAACAGATACAAAAAGAAAAAGAAGCGAAACAAAAAGAAAAAGGCGGAACTGAAAAAGATAGCCAAGAACAGACTCACGATTCAGATTCTAATGAAAGATGCTAACAACAGGAGGATGGGTAATGGGAAATATGTTGACGGGAATAATTAAGGTTTTCCATAAGAAAAACGAAAATGATGAAGAATTAGAAGAGAACATTCTTCCAGAATTAAAAGCGAAGATGTTACAAAATGATTTGCGTTATCAAAGGTTGAAACGAGCAGAGCAGTTAAAGAAGAAATATAAAATTGAACCGAAAAAAGAAACAGTTTTTTTGGAAGATGCAGTGCTTGTAGAGGAAGATGAAAGTTGACAAAGTAGGTACAATATGGTATCGTTATTATAACGATACCACCTACGAAAAGGAGAGTAATTATGGGATTTAGCTTAGGAAATAGTTTGAGCAGATATGTGACGGTATATGATGTAACTATTAAACCATCTTATTCAGATAAGGTTGCATTTGCAACTCTGTGTACCAGTAGCAAAACAGGAAGAAAAGATGATAGCGGAAAACTTATCTTGAATCCGAAGACTGGAAAACCGGAACGCAAATATAATTATGTAGATGGAAGATTTGTAGGGGAAGCCTTGGAATTGGTAAAACAGTTACCAAATGGAACACCCATTGACATTGTAACAGGATGGATGGAAACCTATCCGAAAGAAGTGGGTGGAATCAAGATTGCACACCCATATATTGTGATTACAGAATTTAATCTTTCTGAAATCGAAGAGAATCCCAATGAAGAACATACGCAATTAGAAGAGAATCAATCAGAAACATCTGTCAATGAACCAGTGCAGACGAAACCAGAAGCAAGTTATTATACTGGATTGAATGGATAATGGGGATTCAGTTTTTAAGGGAAATGAACAGACGAGCAGGTCTGCATGAAGTTCCTTTAAGCAATACAGATAAGGTGTTTTTTAAACGATTGATGGATTATGCAAAAGAGTATGGGGTACGAAGTGAAAAGGGATATAAAATACACCTTTCGTTGAAAGAGATTTCAATTGTTCTGGATTGGAGTTTACGGAACGTACAGTACGATATGGAAAGGTTGGAACAGGCACACTGCTTAATACGAGAAAGTGTGGGAAGAGAAATGCGAGGAAAAAAAGTAACCATCATTGAGTATGGATTTTATGAAGAAAGTGAGGAAATTGAAAATGCAGAGATTTAACAATGAAGAAAGACAAGTTCTAAATGACCTTGTAAAGAACCAGAGCATTCAAGAACTGACCAAAGAAAGCGTCTTAAAAGATTTGATGTTTTCCAGAGATACGACAATGGAAAATGGAAATGCAATACCAGAAATGCAGATGCAGGAAGAACTGTTCAGCGGATTGATTCAGACTGTAGAAGCTATGGAACAGGCAGAATGGGAAGAAATGAAGTTGTTATTCCCGTTGCCAGTGGTTACGGATAAAGCAGAAGATGATGGGGTTTTATAGACCATTTAAAAATAATTTATAAGATAAACATGGTTGCAGGTTCAACGCCGCCATGGTATAGATGTACCGAAAGTAGGTAAAAGAAATCAATGATTAGTTTGATTTTATCATTCTGAAAATTGTTATTGCTTTTACAACCACAATAACATGTAAATTGCATAAAAATAAAATATCATAATTGTGTATTTTTGCTGATGCAATCTACATAGTTATGTGGATTGAAATATTTTTTATAAGGAGATTTACACTCATGAAAGTTGGATGCAATCTACATAGTTATGTGGATTGAAATAATTGTGCCGAGAAATGAACGAGGATATATTCCAGATGCAATCTACATAGTTATGTGGATTGAAATTGCCCACTATAAGAGGATGAAAATAATCAGACCAAATGCAATCTATATGATTATGTGGATTGGAATCATGATATAAAATTATTGATGTAATTGCAATCTACATGATTACGTGGATTGGAATGGTTGTATACCAATATTATATACACGCTCACATAACATGGGCGTGTTTTTTTGTGGAGATAAAACTTCATGGTGAGTCCTCACAGTGATAGCGTAATAAAAAACAGTAATAATAAGTACTAATTTTCATTCTCACTGTCCATATAAAAAGTAGAAATTATTCCATGAAAAACAGAATGAATTACAGAGAATTTTGTCAATAAATGTATGGTATTTATTGACAAAATAGGTGTTGTATGTTATTATAATATAACAAAAGGGAATGATAAAATGAATTCCTTTAAGTGATGGTTGCAGGTTCAACGCCGCCATGATGCGAATATGAAGCACACATAAATGTGAAGAAAGATTCGCACCAGAAGTAGGTAAAAGAAATCAATGATTAGTTTGATTTATCAAACAGAAAATTGTTATTGCTTTTACAACCATGACATAATACTGTGTGAATTGCATGAAAAGATTGCATGAAAAGATTGCAATCATCCATTTGTTGCTGATGCAATCTACCGGATTGCATGGATTGAAATAACCATTTCTTTATCCATATTTTCTTAATCCTAAAAACGATGCAATCTACCGGATTGCATGGATTGAAATTCAGCGTAATTAAAAATCGCAGATAATTGATTATGATGCAATCTACGGGATTGCATGGATTGAAATTCCATTACAGCATTTAATAGAGGAAACAGATGTGATGCAATCTACGGGATTGCATGGATTGAAATTTATTGTTTGTGTCCATTTCCTTACCTCCATTTGGATGTAATCTACAGGATTGCATGGATTGAAATTCGTGAGAAATCCATGTCAGAATTTAAGAAAGATGATGTAATCTACAGGATTCATGGATTAGAATAATTTGGAACAATATAACGAGTTTAAATGTGAATATAGAGAATAGAAAAATGAGTGAAAAGATTATAAAAATACCAGTATATACAATAAATTTAAGACTATATCCAAACAAAGAACAAAAAAAAATGATTGATGAAATAATTCGTGCAGTACATAAAGCGTTTAATGTTACTGTATATGAAATGTTTCAAAATAAAACAAATACAGTTGAAAAACCAGACCAGTATAATGAAGGTCAGTTTGTACATTTTCCAGATGTTAATGCTATGGCGAAAAAAGAGTATTTGGATGTATTAAGAGAACAAATGCCGGAATTAAAATCTGTTCCGGCAGGTGCGTTAGCAGGGAAGAATGGAATCTTTTTAAGAGATTTGTCAAAAAGATTAGATGCACAAGTTAGTGAAAAAAATACAAATAAAAAGACAAATGGAAAAGGCGTGAAAAGACCAATCGAAAACAGCAAACCGCCTTATTATTCAAAAAGTCATCCAAGGACAAGTTATAGTTATCAAGAGTATTTTAGCAAAATTGCATTCAAAGAAGATAACAGGAATGTGATTTACTTCAATCTTGCTAAGGTTGGGAAAGTTAAAGCAAGAGGAATGGCAGGATATTTAGAGCAATTACGATTTGATTCGTCTTGTGAAATGGATTTTCTGGAATATGTTAATCTACATAGAAAACAACAATTCCTTGTGACAGTGAAAAGAGATAATTGTGACAACTATTTTTTACAATTATGTTTGAAAAATGTTTATAAAATAGTGAAAGAAAATGATACGAAAAAAGAGGTTGGAGTTCGTATCGGAATCTCTACAATCACGTTGTCAGATGGAACAAGGTATGAAAATCCGTGTTTTAAAAATGGGAATGATGGAAAGATTCAAGAACATAGAGAACAGCTTAACAGAAAGTTGTCCAGAATGGATGGGTATAGCAATCCGAAATTCAGAAAAAAATTGAAAGAATCACGGGAAAATGGAATAGAACTTAGACCGTCAAAACGATATTTGAAAACACGGTTAAAAAAAGCAAAACTGGAAAAAAAGATAGCAAGGAAAAGAACACATCATATAGAAAATGTAGTGTTGGATATCATTAGAAAATCAGAGTTTATAGGGATAGAAGATTTGTCTGTAAAAGATATGTATGTTAAAAGAAACAAAGAAAAAAATAATAAACTATCTGATATTGCAATAGGAAAAACGCTTGATTTATTGAAGCAAAAAGGGGAGCAATATGAAATACCTATTGTTGCAATAAAACCAATAGATGAATCTATACAATTTGAGTCCGGTGATATTCACGATAAAGACGTAAATCAAGCTAAAGATATATTGAATCTAGCCAAAAACGGGAATAATGAAAATGAATAAAATATATGGTTGCAGGTTCAACGCCGCCATGGTATAGATGTACCAAAAGTAGGTAGAAGAAATCAATGATTAGTTTGATTTTATCATTCTGAAAATTGTTATTGCTTTTACAACCACAATAACATGTAAATTGCATAAAAATAAAATATCATAATTGTGTATTTTTGCTGATGCAATCTACATAGTTATGTGGATTGAAATTATAGAGTATTAGCATTTTGCTAACCTATCTTTGATGCAATCTACATAGTTATGTGGATTGAAATATAATTGTCATCAAGTATCATAATAAGTTGCCCTGATGCAATCTACATAGTTATGTGGATTGAAATTATTATATACATTTTATATATTGTTCGCTTTTTTGATGCAATCTACATAGTTATGTGGATTGAAATGGGGTTGCTTGTAACGCAAACCATGGCGTCTTTTGATGCAATCTACATAGTTATGTGGATTGAAATTCAACAAATCATTATCATTTGGAGTTTGTTCCAAGATGCAATTTACATGGATATGTGGATTGAAATCACCACGATATCATAAAACGACAAATATAAAATATTTAAAATCAATAAAAAACACGCTCATAGTCTTGTAGAGCGTGTTTTTTTACTGTTATCGATAAAAGTATCAAGTGAAGCGAAAAAACAGCCAGAATCAAGGCTGAGAGTGTCA
>ERZ791932.803-NODE-803-length-13313-cov-4.593981_pt1 | contig 13313 bp, 13 predicted proteins | sample MGYA00510126_ERZ791932 | MGnify/ENA primary metagenome ERZ791932 (study PRJEB30046, sample SAMN00993244) | human gut metagenome | study: EMG produced TPA metagenomics assembly of the A metagenome-wide association study of gut microbiota in type 2... | reverse complement strand
TGTTCCGGGACAAGGAGGGTGGCCTGGTGGTGGACTATGTGGGTATCGCCGCCGCTCTGAAACAGGCTATGAATGACTACACCGTGCGGGATAAGAAAAACTATGGCGATCCCGACGTGAGCAAGGCGGCCTATCCCAAGTTTTTGGAGAAGCTGGAAGTTTGCCGGGACCTGTTCCACGGCTTTGATTATGCTGCCTTCCTGACCGGGGACGATCTAGAAAAGGCCCGAATGATCAGCGGAGGTGTCAACTTCCTGCTGGGTAAGTCCGTGTCTGAGCATGATCTGCCTGAAAAGGAGCGGACACAGAGCGTGTATATCAAGGAGGCGCTGCTCCTCAAACAGGCTTTGTCGTTGTGCGGCAGTCTGGTGGACAGCAAGACCCGGTTGGAGGCTGCCTACTTTGAAGCGGTGCGGACCATGCTTGTCCGTCTGGCTACCGGCGGGACTGGGAAGAAATTCACTCTGCCGGAGGTCAATGAGCGGATCAATGAGCTGCTGAAGCACAGCATCCAAAGCGAAGGAGTCATCAATCTGTTTTCTGATGTTGATACGGAGTTTTCTCTGTTTGATCCCAAGTTTCTGGAAGAGATCTCCCGTATGAAGGAGAAGAACCTGGCTGTAGAGCTGCTGAAAAAACTGATTGCCGAGCAGATCTCCGTCTATCGGCGCACCAATGTGGTGAAATCGGAAAAGTTTTCGGAAATCATCCAGAGTGCCATGAACCGCTACCTCAACGGAATGCTGACCAATGAGGAGGTTATTGAGGAGCTTCTGAAACTGGCCAAGGATATTGCTGCCGCCAACGCAGAGGGAGAAAAATTGGGTTTGACCGCTGAGGAACTGGCTTTCTATGATGCGTTGACTAAGCCCCAGGCCATCAAGGATTTTTATGAGCATGATGAGCTGATTGCCATCACAAAAGAGCTGACCGATCTGCTGCGGAAAAACCGCACCATCGACTGGCAGAAAAAAGAGAGTGCCAGGGCTGGGATGCGCCGGCTGGTAAAGCGGCTACTGAAAAAGCACAAGTATCCACCGGAGGGAATGGAAGATGCAGTGCAGACGGTTATGAGCCAGTGCGAGATGTGGACGGATTGCGCCCAGATATAGAGTGTCATTTAATCACGTATATCCTTCTGAAAAGAGAAAGCGGTTTGAAGAAACTATGACAGAAGTAGTTGCAGCCCTAATTTGGAATGAGAATCAATTTTTGATCTGCCAACGCCCAGCTAACAAGGCACGTGGCCTTCTGTGGGAATTTGTAGGTGGCAAGGTGGAGCCTGGTGAAACAAAAGAACAGGCACTCGTCCGCGAGTGTCAGGAGGAACTTGCTATCACGCTGGATGTGGGAGAGGTATTCATGGATGTCGTTCACGAATATCCGGATCTGACTGTCCATCTGACCTTGTTCAATTCATCTATTCGGGCAGGCATTCCACAAAAACTGGAACACAATGATATCCGATGGATTACTGTGGATGAAATTGATCAATATGATTTTTGTCCGGCAGATGAGGAAATTCTAACGCGGCTAAAAACTATTAAGTAAACGGAATACCTCTTGACTATTGCTGGAAAACACATACATACAGAGAAAGGAAAAACGTGGGATGAAAGTCATCTGCTTCGGCGATTCCAATACCTATGGCTATGACCCCCGAAGCTATTTCGGTGGGCGTTATGACGAGGACAGTCGGTGGGTGGACATCCTGGCTGCGGAAACTGGCTGGGCAGTCTATAACATGGGTCAGAACGGCCGGGAGATCCCTTCTGCCGCTCCTGCCTTCCCTACTGACACCGATCTGCTGATCGTCATGCTGGGGGCCAATGATCTGCTCCAGGGGTGTAGCCCGACGCAAGCCGCCGAGAGACTGGCGCGGTTCCTCTCCGGCGTCTCCCTGGATCGAAGTAAAGTCCTGTTGATCGCGCCGCCACCGATGACATTGGGCGAGTGGGTAGTCAGCCCGCAGCTCATTGATGACTCTCATACCTTTGCCAAGTGCTGTCAGGCCCTGGCGGGGCAACTGGGCATTCGCTTTGCCGATGCTGGTAAATGGAATATTCCTCTTGCCTATGATGGTGTCCACTTCACAGCGCAAGGACACAAGGCTTTCGCCGCTGGACTTTTGGAGGAACTCAGATAAAACAAAGGATACCCTTGTTGTCCTTTCTGTTTATGACGGTATGCGTCGGGAATGTTGCAGACAGCTCTTATCAGTAGATCACCCTGGACGAAGTTAAAGAGATGATGGATACCCAGGAGGTCATCACCCAGGCTGTGCGGGAGTAGAGAGAATTCGATAGTAGGCATATCCCAGGTGCAGTCTGTCGATAGGAACCATCCATATGGATACTGCTACGGAAATAATCCCACGTGGATTCTGTGATACAGCCCCATTACTGCAGCGAGATTTGCAGCATAACCGCCTCTTTCTCACTGGCCAACCCGGACAACAATCAGACCTGATAAGGCAGAGGGATAAAGGCAATAGGAACCTATAAGCAGTACAGAGTCTTCATTGATATAAGCAAGAATGGGATCATTTGCTATGTAATTCTGATATCTTGATGCTCAACAAGTTCCTCCACATATTAGTTGAATGGTTGAAATTTCGATATATTTTGAGGTATACGATATGAAGTTTGATTTAGAAAAGACCCTTTTCATTTCAAAAGCAAGTCAAAATTTTTCAGCAGTTACAGAAATAGCCGAAAAACATGATCTGATTACTATTCTAAAGAATAACAAACCCAAGTGTGCCCTTATGGCCTTTGACAGGTTTGAATAATATAGGAAGGAAAAAGGACTGTATTCATTATGCAAAAGGAAATATCCATTTTCTCTTTCTTTTCTGGAATAGGAATCTTAGATTTAGCGTTCGAAAAAAGCGGCTACAATATAGTATTCGTTAATGAATACGACAACCTTTTCATGGCCTCATATCAGTATGCACGAACACAAATGACTCATCGGGTTCCGCTATATGGATATCACAATGAGAGTGCGGAACGCTATACAAAAAAGCGCGGAAAAAGAAAACTTATTGACCTTGTTGCACAAGAACGAGAAAAAGGAAATTTAGTTGGTTTCATTGGCGGTCCTCCTTGCCCAGACTTTTCGGTTGCAGGGAAAAATGCCGGTGTTGTTGGCGAAAATGGTCGATTAACTAAGGTATATTTTGATATTATCTGCCGTTGCCGTCCGGATTTTTTCCTTTTTGAAAATGTTAAAGGACTGGTAAAAACAGAAAAGCATCGAGCATTCTATAACGAAATGATGATGAAAGTTCAGGCCAATGGCTATATTATAGATGAAAAAGTCCTTAACGCTCTTGCATATGGAGTCCCACAGTTTAGAGAGCGTGTATTTATGGTGGGCATTCAAAAGGGAATCTATCAGAATCCGCCTGATGCATTGTCATTCGCATGGGATAAACACGCCATCTTCGATACAGAGGATATACTGAAGAGGGATTGGCCCAAACAACGAGAATTTGCAGTAGATAGTCCTTATGAGTTCTCATTTAAGAGAATTCCCAAAAGGCTTACTGTTGAGTATTGGTTCAATAAAAATGATGTCGAAGATCATCCAAATGGTAAAGATATATTCCAAGTGAAAAAGGGCCGAGAAAAAATTGCAACTATTGCAGAAGGCGACACAAGCGGCAAGTCATTTAAGCGGCTGCATCGATGGAGATACTCTCCGACTGCAGCGTACGGGCACAATGAAGTACACCTTCATCCTTACAAAGAACGCCGTATTTCTGTTGCAGAGGCAATGGCAATTCAATCTTTACCCCAAGAATTTGTTGTGCTCCCAACGCTTTGCTTATCAAAGAAATTTAAAATGATAGGTAATGGTGTTCCGTATTTAATGGCTGTAGCAATTGCAAAAACACTAAAGGATACATTAGAAACCATACGGGAGGATGGGCCATGAAAAAAATTGTGATCGATCCACGTGTCATTAAGCATTTGGGCAGAGATTTGATAACATCACCCGAGGTTGCTGTAATTGAATTAGTAAAAAACTCTATTGATGCCAAGGCAAAACATATCAACTTGCGCTTGTACAACAACTATTCACATTATGAGTCGCTCCCTAATTATGTTCGAGCGGCTATCCCTAAGCAGTATCTTGACTTACCGATGTTGATTGTCGAAGATGATGGACGCGGTATGACTAATGCCGCCCTGGATGATGGCTTTTTGAAAATTGCTACAGATATTAAAACCAACGAAGAAGGAACCCTTGGTGAAAAAGGTATCGGTAGGCTGGCTACACAGAGACTTGGGACGGCATTGCTTGTAGAGACTTCCTCTGTGGAGGAAAGTCAAACTTCGTATGTTTTTATCGATTGGAATGATGTGATTAATGGCGTGGAAGAGGTTCCCAACTTTGAAGGCCCTGCAACTCCTCAGCATACTCGCTTGATCATTTTCAATGTAAATTTAGAAGACTACATCGATAATGCAATGCAGTTCGAGCAGTTGTCCTTGGACAACTCAAATGTACAGGTTCAAATTAACCGAGAGCTTAAGTCTGCGCTCAATTTTTTGATTTCCCCCTTTGATAAATCGAAAGAAACATTACCTATACCCCAGCTCAGGTTTTATTTTGATGATTATGAAATCGACATCACTTTCCCATATGACATCCTAAGTTTGGCGGAATCAATCCACAGTTTTCGATTTGAGTCAAAACAAAATGGCATATTAAGCTATGGTTTAGATATAAAGCCATGGTTTATTGAGCGTGTCCATCGAGCTTTAGTAAAAGCAGACGCTTTCAATCGTTTAAAGAAACCACATGACTTTTATAGAGATATGTTGGAACGCAATTCCATAAGAATCGAAAATGCGCTCAAAACTACCGCAACAAAGGAAGAACTTAAGGACTTATTTATAAATATTCTTAGCGATTTCTATGCTGTTACAGAAGATGAGCAGAAAAAAGAATTTTTCGATTCATTCATTGAAAAGAAAGCTCTATCCGCAATTGATGAGCTTTTAAAAATAATGCCCATCACAGGTTCGATTTACAGTTTTAAACAGGGGGCTGCAATTGGCGACAAAATCATTATTGATGCAGCGTACACTTTAAAACAAACAACCAAGCGATATTCATTAAAAGATCTCAAATATTTTCTGGAAGACTATAACGGGATTAAGTTATATCGAGACATATTCCGTATTGGCTTTTTGGGAAATAAAGAGAGCGATTGGATCAAGCTCCAACAGTTCAGGACAAAAGGTCAGCAGTGGTATCGATTTGACCTTGGCAATACTGTTGGATATGTTGCTTTGTCTGATGCAGGACAGAAACATATTCAAGAAATTAGTTCTCGATTAGATATTAGTGAGAATGAGACATCTGAAGCATTCAAACTCCTTATAAATGTTGTATTCAATTATCTTTTCTATATCCTCAATCGGAAAGCCAATGATTTAATGAAAACACTTCTGGCAGAGGAAGGATTGTTAGAGGAAAATCTCTCGAAACGTGTTAAGAAAAATGATGCCGCACTTCGCGAGATGATGAAGCGTAATAAGCGTATGCAAAAGGCATTGGCCGATGTATCTGAGCACTTAGGGCGCGGGACGCAAATAAGTGGAACCGACAAAGTGGCATTGCCCCAACGAAGCTACGCATTTCTTACTGACACATTCAAAAAGCTTGATGCTGATATCAAAGCGGATTCTTCTGTTCAAGAGTCTACCGCTGTTCTTCTTTCTGAAGCTGATGCGCAATTGAAAGCTATTGAAATAGAGTCTTACAACAACTATAAACTTATGGCAAACGGACTCATTACCGAAACAATCACTCACGAACTTCACTCATTGAGTAAAACGGGTATTACGCCGGACGCAAGTAAGCATTTTGACTTTTTGAAGGACTACTTTGTTCAGAGCAGTAGTGTAAGGACTTATAATGATCATGTCGTCCCTATAAAAAATAGCTATAGTAATATCTCAGGGAAATTAGATCAAATTGGAAACCTCTATTCCTTTCTTGAAACTACTTTTATCAAAAAAGGCACTTATGATGAGTTTATCCACGAAAATATCAAAGGTGTGATAATGAGTATCAGGAAAAACCTTTTGACAACAGTAAAAAAGGAGAAAATAGAGATTATATGCAACGCTGATGATTTAACATGGTTTGTTCCAAAGGGGGTTTTATTGCATGTCTTTTATAATTTAATCAATAACTCCCTATATTGGATTGATATACGTCGCAAACGAGCACAAAGTGATCGCTCGTACGCACACTCTGGGCCAGATGCCATTATGATTGAAGAATATGGCGTTGATGGCATCGTCGTATATGATACTGGCACTGGAGTTTCTAAGAGTATGGAAGATATTTTGTTTGAACCGTTGCAGTCTGGTAAGCCACTATCTGAAGGTCGTGGCATGGGGTTATATATTGTTCGAAAGCTGCTGGAATCTTTTGGTGGAGAAATTGAATTACTTGACGAGCGTAATGAATACGGAAACAGATATAAATTTTTACTTGTATCCAATACCTCGGAGGAATTGTAATGAGCTATAGAGAACTATTTTCATCTATTGACTGCAAGTTCGTTGTAATTATTGAAGACGATTTTGAGCAAATCGAATACAAAAAAGAGCGAGCATTATATGATATTACGCGAATGGCGATTGATGATCGGTGTCAATATCTTTCCGAAATCGAAACTGTTTCACCAACATTACATGAGATTTTGTCAAAATTTCTTTCTCTATTTGATGAATGCTTTGAGAAAATCGGAGTGTGGGCTGACAAAATTCCTTATGGGGATATCAGTTGTGCTTTTGCACTTATTGAAGGAATAGATCCTGAACTGAAAAGACAAATTGAGGAGCAATATGCTCTTTTTGAAGGCGAAGCTGTTCAAAAAATATATGAAATTGGATCTAAATATGGGATCGGGGTTGATCATCCTTCCAATTTTGACGAACTTTATGATGAATATGTGTTGAGTAAAAACAGAGCTCAATCTCTTCGTATCTATACAGATTTTTCTGCAGAAACACAACGCTTATTTTCTGCAGACATCGAACAAGCTTCACCGGAGTGTGCAGTTGTATGTATCGTTGATAACTATATGTCTGGTGCCAACAGAGCAAAAGAGGTTATTGAAGTAATATCTGAAAAATGCAGTACTACGCGCCGGAACATTATTGGAAGCATATTCTCATCCAAAGAAATGTATGAAGAAATTAGTGATAAGCTGTACTTTGAATATGCTTCTAAAGAAAAACCAGAAGAATTGAAATCCTGTATTGCAAGGAGTGCATATAATTATTTTATTTCTGAACTTAAAAATGAAACTCTTGTGAGTATGAGTACTGCTTTTGACAAAGCCCTTAAGAATAAAGGAATTGCATTTTTCCTTGCACAAAAAGCCCGGACAGAAGGAGCCTCAGAATACGAAATTATTAATGATTGGATTAGACTATTAGCAACCACCCCTCGTGAAGACGCTAATACAATAAAAAGAATGATTCGTTTGTCGAGAGTCATCAACAGTTTAGAGGATACTGAAGAATTACCGGACGCAGATCTTCAAAAGCTAAACACATTGGAAGCTTTTGACTACACGATTAATGACTACTTCTTACCCGTTGCAGCTGGCGATGTGTTTACAAACAGCAAAGACGAGTGGTTCGTACTGATCGGGCAAGATTGTGATATGGCACGAAGTATTACTCGTACGCCTAAAAATGCTTTAGCCGAACTCTTGCCTGCAAAAGTACGACACCAGACACAATTTGATAAGTGGGCTAATGACTTGCGAAGTGCATCGATTTATAGTTTCAGAAAAACTCTTGGCTCAGAATGCGAAGTGCTTCAAGTTGAGTATCAGAACCGTCAATATATTGCAAACGAAGTTTTAAATCTCTGTTCCTTTAATTCAGACGGACAATGTAGAATCTCTCTTTCTGAGCCCCTCGGTCTGCATCAAGAACAGCTGATGCCAACCTATATGACTACATACTATTCTAAATTGCAGCATTTTTTTAACGCTGTCAAAGCATTAAGGATGCGTGCAGAAGACGAATTTGAAACCGTAATTGCAGAAGAATATTCTCCGCGTCTGCTTTCTTTTAAAGATTTTGACAAAACATCTGAAACGGTATCTTTTGACCTAAGACGTGTTTGCCGACTAACGCACGACTATGTTTTCTATCTGTACAAATTGTACCTGGAATACCGAGGAAGGAAACCATTTCAGACAATCAATTTGATTCGGCAAGAAGACACAGCACTCCCTGTCCTACTTAACAAAAAAGAGAGCGGACAATATTTATCCTTTCGTAGCGTGCCAAATCCAAACAATAACAACCGCAAAAATTGGTGCTGGATCATAGATGCTTCCGAGTTAAATCGAGTGCTTGGATTGCTTGGCCTACCCATACTATCCAAACCTGATCAAGATGTGATTCTCAAAGATGATAGCACTGAACTAAACCTCGAGATGGGTAAAAAGGCAAAAATAGTGAAGGCGAAACAAAAGGTATATTTTGAATATCATTCAAAATGAACCCTTGAATGTCATTTGGATGGTATTCAAATACCTACAGCTATAATCTCAGAGATTATTTTGATGGACGCAATGATACGGACAGCTAATGGGCGGATATCCTGGCCGAAAAAATCGGCTGAAAAGCCCGTAGTATGCGGTAAATGGTCAAGAACTTCCTCGTTTGTTCTGCTTTTCTTGATGATACGAATCTGCTGATTGCACTGCCTTTGGTGACCCTGGGATCATAGGTGTCCAGCCCGCAGCTCATTGACGACTTCCGCATCTTTACCAAGGACTGGCGGAGCAGCGGGATATCCGCTTTACTGATTCTGGAAAGTGGGACATCTCCCTGGCCCAAAACAATGTACTCTTTGCAGAGCAGAGGCACAAAACTTTTGCCGCCGGACTTCTGGAGGAACTCAAATGAAACGAATTTTATCTCTGCTGCTTTGCCTACTGCTGCTGACTGGATGCGGTGGAAACACCTCGGACAGCTCCTATGAGCAGATCACCCAGGAGGCAGCCAAGGAGATGATGGATACCCAGGAGGTCATCATCCTGGATGTGCGGGAGCAGGACGAGTACGACAGCGGCCACATCCCCGGCGCGGTCTTGCTGCCGGTGGGGAGCATCGACGAGGATACCGCCGCTGAGGTGATCCCCGAAAAGGATTCCACTGTTCTGGTCTACTGCCGCAGCGGGAACCGCAGCAAGACGGCATCCTCTGCCTTGGCGGAATTGGGCTACACCAACATCTACGAATTCGGCGGTATCAACACCTGGCCCTATGAGACGGAGTCATAGCCCCGGAAATAGGGAGCCTAAACACATGTACCCCCTGCAAAAACTGCATCGCCGATACAAAGAATACACGGGACGCGCCTTTGGGCGCGTCCCGTTGCTCATTTTCTGCCGATTTGTCCTCACGGCTTCCCCAGCCAGTCCTTGAACTCGTCCAGGGTGATGACCTCCCGGTCGCATTTCTTTTTCATCTCTCTGGCCTGTTCGCTCCAGGCATAGAACTGCTCGTCGGTAATACGGCCGGCCTTGATCCAGGCGAAGCGCTTCTTGTACTCCTTCCGGTAGGCCTTGAACACCGGATCATCGGACTGCTTTTTGGTCCACTGCTGAAAGGCCCCGGCCTCCCGGCAGGTCTGCTGGCCGGAGGCCACTGGGCGCTCACAGTACTCCGCACTGACTCGGCCGGTCTGTGGGAACCAGCGGCCGCAGTTCTTGCACCGCCGGACGGTGATCCCGCGCTCCACACAGCTGCGCAGGGAGTAGTCGATCATGTCCGAAATATGGAGGGGATACAGGACCGACGAGCATCGGCCCAGCTCCACCGGCTCAAAGCTGAGGGGAATGGGGTGGAACACAAACAACTCCGGGTCCTTGGGAGCGTCGTAGAGATAGTGTGCCGCCGCCTGCTTCTGCGGGTCACGCCCCGCCTGATCCACATCCAGTACCAGGTCAAAGAACCGTTGCACCTGCCGCTGATACAGCGGGAGCTGCTCTGGAAGGCTCCGCAGTTCCTCCAGCATCTGCCGGTCCTCCTGTTCGCTGACCGGGATATCCGCACCTATCCGGGAGAAGCGGTCATACCAGCGCACATACAGAAGTTCCAGATAGATGTGCCAGCTCTTCAGTTGGCCCAGCTCCACCATGGTGGCTGTGCCAGCCTCCCGGTCTCCATCTTGAAACAGACGCTCCCAGCTCTCTGCGATCCTACGGAGCGATGGAGTCAATTCGTCGCAGTCCATTTCCAGAAAAGACAGCAGGCTCTCCAGGAACGGGAGTTCCTTGTAGGTCGAGGGAACGCCCTGGACCCCGTAGCTATCAAATTGGAAAACCTCTTTTTTCTCAGAGAAGTACATCTTGGCATACCACATGTCGGCGCCCTCCAAAATAGACAATCGTAAAAAATTTATAAAATAGTCTTGACAAGGGGGTAGGTTCACATGCTACAATACTCTCACAGGGGACTGTCAAAATAATCTTACAATAGTCTAACACCCGCAAATCCGGTTGTCAACGGGGAATTGGTCCCCAACATTCGGAACGGCACCTTGAAAAATGAATACCCATCACCAGAGACGATACTCCACGGGGAAGTAACGCCAGGACGTTGTCGCAGAGCACCGACAATTGAGCGTGCCAAGGGGAAGAAAACGCTGTGTTGGTCAAACAAGGCCGCAGGGCAGGAACAGGTATGGTGTATGGCCAAACCCAGAAAGACAGAAAAGAAAAAGACAGACCCTGTAAAAAAACCGCTGAACTGCTGCAACAGTTCAGCGGCCTGCCGCGTTTCGGAAAACACAGCCTGATCTGTGTCCCAGTTTAACAGAGAGACCTCCGAAACGCAAGAAATTTTTTCTCTGAATTTGAACACCGGAGGTACTAAACATTGAAACTGTCTGTCTACAAATCCTACGACGACCTGCCTCTGTTCCTCAACGCCAAGATGGTGGCGCAGGTACTGGGCGTGTCCATCTCCACCGCCTACGAGCTGCTCAACGATCCCGGTTTCCCCACGCTGCGGGTGGGGAGCCGTATGGTAGTTCCGAAAGAGAAGTTCATCCAGTGGGCGGAGGGACAGTCGGGAGGTACGAAATGAGAAAACAGCACTGGCCCAAGCGGGACCCTATCAAGAACTACTTCCCCCTCCCCAACGAGATCTTCTCCCTGGGACTGTCTGCTGGGGCGATTGCAGTCTACGGATTTCTCCTCCACCGTGAGGACCGGAAGACCTATCAGTGCGTGGCCAGCTACCGGATCATCGGAGAGGCTGTGGGGATGAGCGTCAACACGGTGCGCAAGTATGTGACCGAGCTGGAGGAACGGGGTCTGATCCGGACGGAGCGCACCACCGTCACCACCCGGGACGGCCGCACCCTCAACGGCTGTCTGCGTTACTACATCCTGCCCATCCAGATGTCCATTGAACAGTTCTATGAGCGGCAGCTCCACGTAGCTGACCTGGCGCTGGAACGACAGAGAGCGGAACAACGCATGGCAGCGCTGAAGAGAAAGGAGTGTGCATCCGGATGCTGATGCAGATGATCGACTGCCTGATCGAGCAGGACCCGTCTCTGTCAGCACGGCGCACCATAGACATGCGGCGGTACATTGTCAACCGGTGGAACCGTACGCACGAGGAACCTATCGACGAAGACGGGGTGGCCCTGTTCCTCTGCGATGAGAACCGTGGAACCCTGACAGATGAACAAAGAATCTTTGCGAAGGAGTGCCGTGAGGAAATCAAGGCCTGCTATCGAAATGCGGTGTTCCAGATGTTTCAGTGCGGGGAGATGATGCACCGGCATCTGGTGTCCGGGCCAGAGGAATACTGCCGGATTTTTCTGCCGCAGTACGCCGTCCCCTGCAGCAAGCAGCTCTCCCCGTGTAACGGCCTGTGAGGGGCTGTGTGCCCTCTTTGGGGGCGGGGCAGAGTCCCTGCCCCACTGGGGGCTTTCAGGGCGGATTTGGCCCGATTTCGGGGGGCTTCGGGAGAGGGCAAAATGGGGCCCCCGGCGAGGCCCAGCGCAGCGGGTTCGCTGGGGAGAGGAGGAGCAGTGGAACGAGTGAGTTTTCGCCCCTGCGGGGCGGAAACGAGGGCTGTGGAGCTTGCGACGACGACAAGCAGGAGAAAGCCCTGGCGCTTTTATGGCGCCTGGGCGGTCACTTCCGCCCGCAGTGCGGGCGGTTTCAGGGGTTGGAGTTGGCGCTGTTCCGACTAACCCGATTTGAGATTGGCGCTGTTTTTTCTCAAAAGCCGCCTGAATCCCCGCTGTGACAGGCTTTCGGGCGGCGCTGATGCAATAAGGAGAGGATTTTGAATTTGAAAAAGGAAAATAAGAAACATTCCGTCTGGCTCAGTGAATCCGCCTGGACCGAGGTGGAATCGCGCTACCGGCGAGATAACTGCTCCACCAGAAACGAATTTATTGAGAAGGCCATTCGGTTCTATTCCGGTTACCTTGACGCGGAGTCTGCCGATGCTTACCTGCCCCGGGTCCTCGCCGATGTGCTGGAAGGCAAGCTGAATGCATTCGGTAAACGGATGGGACACCTGCTGTTCAAGCTGTCGGTGGATCAAAACCTCATGGGGAATATCCTGGCCGCCGACATAGAGATTGACCCGGATCAGCTGCGAAAGGCCCGCGTCCGCTGTGTCAAAGAGGTAAAGGAGACCAACGGTGAGATCAGTTTCGAAGACACGGTCCGTTACCAAAAGGGGGCTGAGTGATGCCGGGACTAATCCAGAAGTCGGGCTACATCAAGCCGGGAAACGGCGGCGGTCACTACGCCGAATACATCGCCACCCGGGAGGGCGTGGAGCTGATCGAGGCTCCATCCCCCTCCCATGACGGCGGCGGCTACCTGGAATACATGGCCCAGCGCCCCCGCTCTCACGGTCTGTTCTCCGCCGACGGTCCTGCCGATCTGGAGAACACCATGGAGGAGATCAACGGGCACACCGGGCCGGTGTGGACCTTCGTCTACTCCCTGAAACGGGAGGACGCCCACCGGCTGGGCTATGAGAACAGCGAGAGCTGGCGGAAGCTCCTGCTGGCCCACCAGACAGAACTGGCTCAGGCCATGAAAATTTCGCCCAGCAACTTCCGATGGTGTGCCGCCTTCCACGATGAAAAACACCACCCCCACATCCACATGATGGTCTGGTCGGCGGACACCAAGCAAGGGTATCTCACGGAAAAAGGCATCGAGAAGATGCGCTCCCAGCTGTCCAATGAGATCTTCCGGGACGAGCTGCTGT
>ERZ791932.778-NODE-778-length-13620-cov-14.621452_pt1 | contig 13620 bp, 13 predicted proteins | sample MGYA00510126_ERZ791932 | MGnify/ENA primary metagenome ERZ791932 (study PRJEB30046, sample SAMN00993244) | human gut metagenome | study: EMG produced TPA metagenomics assembly of the A metagenome-wide association study of gut microbiota in type 2... | reverse complement strand
GTTGGGCTATCGTTCAATTGGCAGGACGACGGATTCTGGTCCCGTTAATCGTGGTTCAAGTCCACGTAGCCCAGCCAACACGCACCCAGACGTCCCCATCGTCTAGCCGGCCCAGGACAGCGGCCTTTCACGCCGTCGACAGGGGTTCAAATCCCCTTGGGGACGCCAAGAGAATTCAGGCACTTACATGAAAATGTGAGTGCCTTTTTCGTTGTGGGGCAAATTTGCCCCACGCTCTGCCCCACAGATTTGAAAAATATCCATAATGGATGTATTGACTTGCCACCGTCAAAAGTGGGATTTTTGGTATCAGTTTGGGCAACATATATAAAAATTTGAGGTCGCTGTATGCGTAACTACGCCATTTTCCTTTACTGTATTTTTCTTTTGTGTTTGGCGCCGCTTGTTAGCGGATGCAGTGACGAGCAATCAAAAAAGATACAACTTTCAGCTGAGCAAGGAGATACTGACGCTCAGTACCTTTTAGGCAAGATGTATGCCGAGGGACGAGGTGTTAGACAAGATAAAGACCAAGCTACTTACTGGTACAAAAAAGCTGTTGAAGGTTATCGCAAAGCGGCTGACCAAGGTGATCCTGAGGCACAATTTGAGCTAGGATCAATGTATGCTAAAGGATATGGGGTATCGAAAGATGAAATAAAAGCCTTCCAGTGGTTTCAAAAAGCAGCCGAACAAAGCCACGTTGATGCGCAATATAATTTGGGAGAAATGTATTTCAAAGGTCAAGGCGTGACTAAAGATAGAATCAAAGCTGCAGAATGGTATCAAAAAGCAGCAAACCATGGAAATACCAATGCGCAATTAAGATTACAAACCATCGCTGACGAAAACAAGATGAGGATGAGTTACTATGAAGGTGGAAAACTCAAAAGTGAAACACCATACAAAGACGGACGAATTCATGGTACTGTCAAATATTACAACCAACATAATGGCAATGTGAGTCAAACAGTTCAATACGTAGACGGGGAAAAACATGGGATAACCATGGTGTATCGTGATGACCGAGAAGTTTTTGCTGAAATACACTACGTATACGGCACAGCAAAAAGTGGTGTATGCTATAGAGAAAAAGATTATGACGAGCTTACCCTGAATGAACAAATCTTGAAAACATCTTACGCAACAACAACGTATGAAAAAAAACCTCTAACAAACGCTCAATTGCTAAATTGGGAAAATGGACATTCACTGATATGCCGCTAGGAGATGTGAATAATGGATAATTCCTGTGTAAACATTGTTCTGGCGGTCATATCTGGAGGGGCTGCATGCTTGTCTGCCTATAACGCGTACCGTGTTAAAAACATCCAAATAAGTTTAACTACAAATAAAAATGACATTTACAGACTTTGCAAGTTAATAGATCATTTTAAGCTCACCATGGCACTTCAAAAGCATCCAGGAGACTTCAGCGATGACGAATTTATAACTGCTTATGAGCAGTCATCTATAAAAAGCGATATTTCAATTTTAAAACAAAATACGAAATTGCTAGAAATTTTAAGTGCATTTGATTGGGAAAATTACACAAACATTGAGCAAAAAATTGAAGGACTTGAACAGTGCAGGAGCCTATTATTTTAAAAATGGCGCAATTTATAGATTGCTTAATCTAACAGATTCTCGTGTGTCGCAGCAATCTAAGCAACTATTCTTCCCCAAAACTTATTATACCCGCAAACCGAGTCCTGTAGCTCGGCTTGAAGTTGGCTGATTTTTATTGTGGGTCTCTGGTTATGTTTGATTCTCCAATCCCTGCTGCTTTTTGAGTAAGGCAATTTTTTTTGAATCACTATCTGACACGAATAGACGTTGTTCATGATATGGCTGCATTTTATGGCAGACCACACATAAAGCAATTAGATTCTTTTCCCTATTATCGCCTTTGTCTCTATTTTTATGATGCGTATGCAAAAGCATTCGCTCAGTGCTCAGGTCAACGCCGCAATTCTGGCATATATAGCACTGTTTTTTTCTGTAGTTTGCCGAGACGCTGGTCCAGTCAGTTGTATAATCATTAACAGGATGGGCGTTTCTTAATGGAGTGCCTGGCGTAACTTTTTCAATCTCTAGTAAAGCTGATACAAGGACAGAAGTTGCTCGGCCAGGCGATAAAATAACCAAATATTCAATGTTATTTATTTGCAATAAAAAAGATTCAGAATTTTTTATGGGTCTATATGGATTTGGTTTAGCTCTGAATTTTTCTATCAATGTGCCTATTTCACTAGTTTTATCTGGTTTTTTGTATATTTCATTATTCTGTATCTGAAAGTACCATTCCATCACCTCACGAGCATCGCTATAGGTAACGTCATATAAATGCATTTCACTAGCATTAGAGCTTAATAGCTGATTTATATTGTTCAATATAGTTTTTGTTTTTTTTAATCTATCATTTTGAATTCGTCTTGCTCGTATTGTCCCCCATACTATAAATATTACTACTGCAGCAAATATAGTAAGCAGTTTTTCCATATTACTTAAACCTTGGATTGTATATGTCCCAACGCACTCCTTGAGCTTCGGCCTTTTTAAGCCATTCCAAACCCTTGTTGTCATCTTTGGGGACGCCACCGATCCCATACACATAGATCAGGCCTACATTATGTTGCGCTTGGGCATGTCCTTGCTCTGCTGCTTTTTCCCACCATGCCAGGGCATTATGTGCGTTCTCAGGGACACCTAGTCCGTATGCGTACGCCTGCCCTAAGTTATATTGCGCACCCCAATGCCCTTGTTCTGCTGCTTTCCGAAACCATTCTAAGGCCATCTGGGTGTCCTTAGGAACGCCGCGCCCCGAGGCGTACATCATTCCTAAACCGGCCTGCGCGTTTACTTGCCCTTGATTAGCCGCCTTTTGCCACCATTCCACAGCATTGCGGTCATGTTGGGGTACACTGACTCCATCCGCGTATAATCGTCCTAAGTTATACTGTGCCACGGAATCCCCTTGTTCAGCAGCTTTTTGCAAATCAGCTAAATTTATCTCAGCAGCTTGGGCATTTTTTGCTTGAATCAATATACCCAAAAGAAATATACAGCCAAGATAGAATGTTATTTTTTTCATTCCCTTGTCCTTTCCAGATTAAGAAGATTCACAAAATCTCTATTTGGCACAGTGTTTGTTATATGCGTCAAGAGCTTCTCTTACACCCTGATCCGCTGCGCCAGCCAACCACCAACAGGCATTTTCAGAGGGCATGTTCAGGCTCAAGGCCAACATGCCCAGGCGGTATTGCGCCTTGGCATGGCCCTGCTCTGTGGCTTTTATGTACCAAAGTCCGGCTTTGCGCAGGTCTTTGGGAACACCTAGCCCCATCTCGTACATTCCGCCTAAGTTGTACTGAGCACTGGCGATACCTTGCTCAGCCGCCTTTTCGTACCATTGTGCTGCTTTAACATAGTCTTTTGGTACACCATCTCCGCTATAATATATGTTACCTAAATTAAACTGGGCATTGGCGTTTCCCTGGATTGCGGATTTTTGGAACCATTGTGCGGCTGTAGCATGGTCTTTAGGGACTATTTGCCCACTGTCGTATATTGCTCCTAAATTGAACTGGGCTTCGTCATGCCCTTGATCCGCAGCTTTTCTATACAATTGCAGCGCCTTGGCATTGTCTTGCGAAACGCCCTCGCCTTTTCGATACATCATGCCCAAGAAGAATTGAGCATCGGGGTTATCCTGGGAGGCTGCTTTCTGAAACCATTGTGCGGCCTTCGCATAATCTTTCTGCACACTCTTGCCAGAGTGGTACATTACGCCAATAAGGACTTGGGCTCTAGCATCTCCCTGCTCTGCAGCTTTTAGGAGCGCAGCCGTACTTAAATACTCTTGTGTCGCAGCTTGGGCATTTCCGATTTGGGCCAACAGGATCAAAGTAAAAACACAGAAAAGACAAGCGATTTTTTTCATAGTGATTGCCTATACAGTTTTGAAAATTCTATACTGACAGTAGTCAGTATAGAGTGAAAAAGCAAGGAAGGCTGCATATCGTGGGAACAAAACAAACCCCTACCGCCCAAGCCCCGGCCCCCGACTGCGCAGTCTCTCCATCTCCTGTTCTCTTTCACGCAATCGCTCTATTTGGCGTTCAACAAGGCGCTCAAACGCGACAAGAGCGGTTCCAAGTTCGCGTGTATATCGCTCAAGCGTTGCAAGTGCCGCGCTGATTCCTGCTGCTCGGCCCGGAGTTGGGCCATGTTCTCCTGCAACTGTTTGGTGGCCTGATTGTGGGTTTCCAGGCTGCGCTGGTGATTGACCAGGGATATGCTGTGCGCCTTTTGCATGGCGGCCAAATCCTGCTCCAAGGTCAGCAGCGTGTTTTTGAGCAAACGTTCCAGTTCGGTCATGGCTTACTCCTTCACTACTATCCAGGCGTCCCGCTTGCCCACCCGACCCGAGTTGATGATTGTCCAGCCCTCGGGCGTCAGGATGTAGTCCTTTCCTTTCTCGTGATATGGAGACAGGCCGTTGAACGTGGCTCGTATCTTGGCGGTCTGCACTTCTAGTGATTCCTTCCGTTCCGACAGTTCTGTTATTTCCCGGTGCAACTTCGTAATCTTGTTCCCGGCCAGAGTCGCCCAACCCCAACCGGCGAGCGTTATGCCCGCCAGAACGCACAGGGTGATGGCCAGGGCTTGCAGACATTTCCAGCCAAAGGCGGCGCTCAGTATCCGGCAGCGTGAAGTCACGCTCCGCTCCAAGCTGGTGAGTTGGTGCAGGATAGCGGCCTCGGTTGTACCCAGCGCGGCTTTCGACGATTCGCGTAAACTCTGACTCAAGGTGTCGAACTGTTGCCGGGTCAGGGCTTCCATCTCCCGGCGCTCCTGATCGGTCTTGGCCTTCAATTTCTCGGTCAGCGAGTTCAAATTTCCAGTGTTCTGCATATATTCCTCCCTTGAGGCGGAGTTTTTCCCCGCTCTCCGGGTCTTTGACGGTTATGTAATCTTTGCCGGCCCGGTTGATTTCCAGACCGGCCCCAGCAAGCGTCTGGAGCATGTCTTCGCGGTTGCGGACAAATCCTTGCTCAATATTCGCCTGCATATAGTCGTGAATCGCTTCCTTGGCGGCAGCGCGGTCATCCTGGGAAGGCGTTTTGCCCCAGCGCAGCAGGCGGGCGTTGTGCAGATCGGCGTGTTCCGGCGTATGAAGACGAGCGCGGGCCGGGTCGTCCGGTCTGGCCCAGCCCTCCCGGTGGTTGTGCATGTCGCGGAACACGTCGAAATGCTTCTGCCAGCCGGGTGGGCAGGGATTAAACGCCTTGCCGCTGGAAAGCTCCACACGCGGAATGACGAAGTGCAACTCATGGTGGCCCGCATGAGAGTGCCGCACCCACAGGATATTACGCTGATCCGGCTCCAAACCCGCGAAAGCCATTTGCTCGAAATCGTCCATAACTCGCTGTTCCTGTTCCGGCGTCACTGCATCGTCCGGGTGCCAGGAAAGCACTCCGGCGGTGAACTTCCATTTGGTGTCCAGCGAGTCGATAAGGTCACGGGTGGTTTCCACATCTCCGCGCAGCACTTCCGGCGGCTGTTCGGCCCGGCCCGGATAATCCGGACGGACAAGATAGTGGGTGGGGCCGTCCCCGCCGCCCTGGCCGTGCGGGAAAACTTTCATATACATGGCCGCTCTCCAGAATCGAAGGGCGGGGGTGTGTCTGTGTCCTTCAACTCCCGCTCCAGGCTGACCAGGGCGACCAGCACGTCTATGACCTCGGCGCGGCCTTTGTTGATGTTCACCCACCGCGCAAGCTGATTCAGGTTCGCGCCGATGCGGGCAAGCTGGCGGATATGCTCTTTCTCCAATGGCGTTTGCCGTAGACGATAGTCCAGGGCGCGTTGCCGGATGAAATCCGTCACGGTCTGCCCCTGAGCCCCCGCCTTGGCGGTGATGGCTTCCTTCTCCGCAGGGGTGACACGCAGCTTCACCAGGGCGGTGCGGGTGTCGGTTTTCGCTTTCATGGCTTTTGCCTTTGCAGGGTTCGAAGGGGCGCAGCCACTCGCCAGCCCCGGAAGTGGACACCGCGAAGCGTGTGGCCACAACGGGTAGGCTGGCTATTGGGGATAACACCGAAGATATGAGCAGCATATCGAGCCGGGTTCTGTACGACTGCGAATTGAGAAAAAAGCGGAAAAAGCGAAATAACTATCAACATGCCTCCTCCCTTTTTTCGCTAACTTCGCTAAATTCTCTTATTGCGCTTTCTTCGCTTCCACCGTGCAAGGCAAGAATGAGCTTGGGCCTGCCACCGTTTTTCTGCTTGGTGATGGATATGCGCCGCTGTGCCTCAAGCTGCTGCAAAATCGGTTGCAAACGCTCTTTGGACACATGCCCGCTGAAAGCGCGGCTCAAATCCGTGGCCGAAAGCGGCCCTTGCTCCAACAGTGCCAGCACCCTCGCCTCCAATGGATCAGCCGCCCGGTCACCGAAGATATACAGCGCCGAATCCTGGGCATATCCCCACATTGCCAGGGCCGCTTGCAGATGTGATTCGTCTATGATGCCTTTGCCGTCCAGGAGGGCATAGACCAGCGCAAGGCGCAGAGTTTGAGACTCGGCCCGATTGATGATACCCCCGACAAGACCGCTGTGTTCCTTGGATATTTCAGGGTAGATGCCTTCCCATATTTCTTTCGTACTGGCGGTCAGGGTCATGGCTCCGCGCTTTTGCGCTTTGGCCACCAGCCGCCACAATTCGCGTTGAATGGGAGCGAGTTCCGCTTCCGGCATCCTGGGCGGCAGGGCCACAAGTTTGGAGCGGCGGGCGCAGATCCAGAGAAAGCGATTGCCGAACCCGTTCACGGCCTGCACATCGCCAAGGCAGACGGCAAGCTCCTGCATGGTGATATGGGTGATAATGTTGATGTGCGCGCCCCTGACCGTGATAGGGTTATTCTTGGTCAGCGGGGCATAGTTGCCGGTATCCCAAAAGCAGCGGATGCCCATTGAAAGCGTGTTGCCCTCGCGCTTGATGCAGGTCAGGCCACTGGCGAACTCTTCATCCTGAACGATGAGGCGTTTATCGTCTTTCTCGCGGATCGGCTCGTTGGGATTTTGGCGTTGCCGCCGCTCCCGTTCCTCGTCCGATTCGTCGCGGACGTGGTAAGCCAACCCTTCGCCGGTGGACAGCGGCCCGCCGCTCTCCCTGGCGGGAAGGGGCAAACCCCATTCCCGCAAATCGGCAAGAGTGCAATGCTCCCGGCCAAATACTTTCGTGACCGGATGCCGGGACGTACCTTTCCGGGCCTTGCTGGAATTACCGCAGATGACGGCGAACAGGCGCGGCGGATGAATGGTTTCTCCAATATAGAGATGCGGCCCCTGATTCGGCGCATGACCATAGATTTCCGCGCAGAAGCGCACCAGGGTGGTGATGGCGACAGCCGCAGGATCGGCCTCGCTGTCCCGCGTGGCCAGCTTTACGAACTCGCCAAGAATGCCGGGGCAGGCGGCAAAGGAAAACATCGGCCATTCTTTGATGGTAATGTCCTCCGCATCCGGCGCGGGAGAGTCCGACTGTATAGAAATAGACGGTGCAAAGCTCGGATATCGCTTTGCAGCCTTGCGGATGAACTCCACCACCGGCATGGCGGTTTCAATATGAACCTGTGGGAGAAATCCCGTCTCGGTCTGGTCTGCCAAGTCCCAGCCGTCCGGCAATGTGTCCGGCGGCTGGACGATGGCAATGCTTTGCGCTGTGCCGTCCAGAATCCGGGCAAGCTCCAAAGCAGCGGCAAAGCCCGGCTCGTCGTTGTCCGGCCAGATGATGACGTTTCTACCGTGGAGCGTGGAGACGTCCGCTTTGCCAACGGCGTTGCTGCCGCCGCTCCAGGTGAGTGCCACACGGTGGGGAAAGTAGGCTTGCGCGGCGTCCGCCGTCTTTTCACCTTCCACTATCAATATGGGAGCATCCGGCATGGCCGCGAGTTTGGCCAGACCATACAGCGGGCGCGGTTCCGGCAGGGCTTTCCATGTCCATTGCGGATTGTTGGAGCCATATTTACCGTAACAAAGCGGCAGAACAGCCTTGCCGTCCGGCAAATCGAACCGGGTGGCATAAGCCAGGGTGCGACCCTGCATATCGTCATAACGCCAAATCTGACTATATTGCCCATGCTGCGGATGACGGCGCGGCGGTTCCAGCGCTGACGGCGGAACCGGCAAGATCGGTGTGAATGTGGCCAGGGCCGGTGGCGTTGTGCTGCTGATGGCCTGCGGGCTGAATACCTGTACTGTGCCGATATTATATTGTTTTTTCAGTTCCCCGGCGGCTTCGCCCTGGCGCATATTCCAGACTTTGGCGGCAAGACCGATAATATCTCCCCATGCGTCACCAGAGGCAAAATCGCTGCCTTTGCCGGTTTCCAGATTGGTACGGCAGGACTCACCGCTACCGCCCTGGAGCGAGGCGCAGAGATACTCCTTGCCGGAAATGCGGCCTCCGGGGAGAAGTTCCTGCACTACGTCATCCAGTCGCGATTGCAGGCCATCCTTTACTTCCTGAAAGATGTTGCCGTTCATTTGCCGCTCCGCTCACGACGTCCCAGGGGCGCACTTTCCATAGTATCTACGGCGCGGGCATTGAAAAACTCTTCCAGGTCGTCCAAATCATAAAGAACGCGAGTACCGAGCTTGGAATAGCGAGGCCCCTTGTGTTTGCAGCGCCAAATTTCAAGGGTGTTTTTTTTGAGGCCGTAGTAGTCGGCGGCTTCCTGTGTGCTGAACTTTCGGATCTTTGTCATGTTGTATTTTCCTTTCTTGGTTATGCCTGCGCGGGATGCGAACAGACTGCTTTTGAAAGAAAAATATCCAGCTTGAAAAATAATAAAATTCCCCGCTCTGATGCAGAAAAAAGAAAGAATCTCCGAGTTCTGTTCAAATTCGGAGATTCTTAAAAACAATGTGTTGTTTTAGTATGTTGTGGAATATAAGAGTGCTGTTGTTGACTGAAAAAACTTATAACAGAACTCAGTGTTTTTCACCCTTCTTCGTGGCTCCGGGGTCTTTTTTGGCCAAGTCGCCCAATGCTGACCGAATAGCCTCCATGCCCCAGCCTGTCAGGTCGTAAGGTGTACCTTTTTCATCCTTTGCTTTGGTACTCAGCAATTCCTTGATGGTCGGCTTGAGTTCCGGAAATTTTTCAAGTTCTTCCAAAAAGGCATTCTGAATCTGCGGGCGCGTATATTGGGTGTCCGGATCGGCATCGATTATAAGCCGATTCACCAACTGAGCCGCCACCCGCCAGAAGGGTATTCTGCGAATCTCCCGGTTATCCGCCACTTCTCCCCGGCCTGGGGCCGTTCTCTGCTTATTCCGGTAACCGGCATTCTCTTCCGAAAGTTTTTTGTTTTCCTCGGTGCGGGCGGCAATATCGGCACTTTGCAAAGAGCTGACCGCTTTCAGGTCAGTGACGTTCTGCTCCAGTTCGGCAATTCTGGCGGCATAGGCTGATCTGGTTTTGGGGCCGTACTCTTCCAAAAGGCATTCATAATCGGAGACATCCAGACAAAGGGTCTGTTTTCCCGCATACCGTTCAAAAACTTCATTGTCCCCAAACGATGAATTGTAAGCAAAAGCATACAACCGTGCGCTGACGGATGCCTGCTCCATTCCGACAATGGGAGCGGACGCAATAAAAACCGGGAGCTTGTGTTTACGGACAAAAGCAATGCGGTCATCAGGATCGATAATGCCGAGCTGCTCCATTGCCGTGCGAAATTCTACAGCCTTGGGCAAGATAACCGGCCATGACCAGTTGCGCTTTGCCGCCCAACGCATGAAAAGCCAGCCCATGAAGCCGCAGAGCAGGCCGACCACGATGATGGCAAGGATTACCGTGCTGTCCCGCGCCTCAATCAAGGTTGCAAAGCCGCGCGTAGCTTCCGGGGAAAGATGGCCTTGGCGTTGCGCGCTCTCGGCAAGCGTCACAAAGAACCATTTATCCAGCCAATCAAGGAAAAACGCGCCAACGGCTATGCAGGCAAAATATACAAGGACGGTAACACCTTTTTGCAAAATACCGCGTTGGAAGATGTTGAGCTTTGTTATCTGCATACTGCCCCTACGACTGCTCTTCCAACCGTTCCTCAATTTCCTCGACGGTGGGAAGGCTTGATTTCAACTCATCAGGCAGAGCGCGGGTCAATTCGTATTCGGAAACGCCGATGGGCTTGTGCATATCTCGTAAGGTATACTCGGCCACTACACGATCATTGGTCTGGCAAAGGATCAGGCCGATAGTCGGGTTGTCGTGCTCATGTCGTAAAACGTCATCCACCACGGAGCAGTAGAAATTGACCTTCCCGGCATATTCAGGCTTGAATTTGCCCTTTTTTAGCTCGATTACCACATAGCATCGTAATTTCGTGTGGTAGAAAAGCAAATCGATATAAAAATCCTGTTCGCTCACTGTCAGGTGATATTGCCTGCCCATGAAGGAGAATCCTGCACCAAGTTCCAGCAGGAACTTTTCCACATGAGCGACAAGGCCGGTTTCAAGCTCCCGCTCATGAAACGGCTCCGCGAGAGTCAGAAAGTCAAAAATATACGGATCTTTCAGAGACTCTTGCGCCAGAGCGGACTGCGGTGCGGGAAGGTGTGTAACAAAGTTTGTGACGGCATTACCTTGGCGTTCGTAAGTTTTATGTTTGATTTGTTCCGTCAGCCAATCCTTACTCCAGCCGTGCTCAAGAGTTTGCATCATATACCAGAGGCGGGCCGTGACATCCTTGACTCCCAGGAGAATGGCGTTGTGCGCCCAAGGGAGACGAAGAACATACTCCAATAATATCGCATCATTGCTTTTTGCCGCTTCTGCCGCCAATTGGGCCACTGCCGGTGGCCCGATTGGAAAAGCCTCATCATTGGTCAATTGGGCCACCGCCAGTGGCCCAATTGGCAATTTGCTGTATTCATTGTAAAAAGCCAACATCCGCTTGAGATTTCTTTCAGAGAATCCCTTGGTTTCCGGTAGGTCGTTACGAATATCTTGAGAAAGTCGTTGAATGACTTTGGTTCCCCATCCTTCAACAGCGCGTTGCTCGTCAATGATACGGCCCACATCCCAATACATAAGGAGCATCTCCGCGTTGGCGGACATGGTGGCCCTGAGTTGCGCCCGCCGAATGCGGTCTTTTATCTCTTTCAGTAATATTGGATAGTTATTCATATATTCCTTTGTGGGCAGATCACACTTAATGTTGACTGACGAAACCATGCCAGAGGCCGCACTGTTCAGCAAGTGGCGTCAAGGTTAATTCGCTTTTTGCTTTTTCCGCACTTTGACTGCGCTCTTTTCCTTCGCCTGTTTTACCGTGCCGGATTTGCTCTCTGGTTCCCCAGCCTGTGAAAATAATGTTGATGCAACCCCGGATGCTTTTTTCAAAGCATCATCATGCAAATGTGCGTAGCGCTGTGTCATCTGTGGGTGGAGTGAGTCAGCAGCTTTTGCAGTTCATACATGGAAACCTGCCCGGAACTGGCCAGCCAGGACGCGAAGGAATGACGCAGGCCGTGTAGCGGACGGAAGGATTCCGGCAGCCCGACTTTCTCCCGCACCCGCTTGAGCATGGGCGAGATGTTGCCGCGCGGTTTATCGTCGTAGCGACCTGGGAAAACATAAGAGCTATTGGTCTGCGGTAGGCCGTTCAGGATAAGTCTGGCCTGATCGTTCATGGGGATGGTTTCGGTTTTCTGCTTTTTGGCCACATCACCGCGTAGGGTGATGAATCCGCGCTCGAAATCCAGATCGTTCCATTGCAGATTGAGCAAGGCGCTTCGCCGCATTCCGGTGAACAGGGCCAATCGCACGATGGACGCCTGTACCTGATCCGCTTCCTCGTCAAGAGCTTTCAACAGCTTTTGCACCTGTTCCGCCGTGAGATTTTCCGTCACTTTGTTATCCACGGTCGGCATGGTGATGTGGAGCGTACCAGGGATGGACTCCACATAGCCCCGGCGTAGAGCAAAATTCAGCATCCTCTTGATCAGAGTGAGCACATGCTTGACGGTCTGTGGCGATTTTCCGGCTTTCTCCAGTTTAACCCGGAGCTTGTCTATGTCATGGACAGTCAATTCCGGGATACTCTTTGTGCCGAGTGAAGGCGCTATGTGTAGATTGTACCGGATGCGGTCATCTTTGACCGTGCGGTTGGTGCTTTTGGCCTCTTCAAACAGGCTCCAGAGCTTGTTGAAGGAATAGCGGGATTCTTCTTCCACCTTGGCGGCGCGAACGGTGGCGCGTTTTTCCTCGTTGGTGGCTTCCTTGCCTTCCATCCGCACACCGCGAATACTCGCAGCCTTGGCGGCGGTCATGTTGTCACGGTACTGCCCACCGACCTTTTCCTCAATGAGCTTTCCTTGCTTGCGATAGCGGATGTAGTAGACCTTTTCCGCGCCGTACCCGGCGGCCCTCGGAACTTCCACAAAATGCACTCCCGCATAACCGACAACCGGTTCTCTTTTCCTGCTCGCCATATCGTCTTTGACCTCTTTTGGCTTGATTTGCCCCTGATTTGTGGGGCAAAATGTGGGGCAAATGTGGGATAAACTCTTGATAGCGGTGAATATTGCCATTTCCATCTGCCCCACACTATGCCCCACAAATGACGTAAAGTCCAATCGAAGTCAGCGGCTTTTTATGAAAGAAAAATTTAGATAACTATCGAAATTATATTGCTAAGTAAATGTGGGGCAAGGAGGGTAAAAGTGGCTTCATCGGCCTTTCACGCCGTCAACAGCGGTTCAAATCCGCTTGGGGACGCCACTAGTAAACTAGAGGCGCATCACTTTACCCTAAAATCAGGGTATTGTGGTGCGCTTTTTGTATTATAAGTACCCCGCCCTTGTAAAGCCCTTCCCCAAGGCTTTCAAGCCGAGCCGTCCCCTCCATGTGCGCTACGGCCTAGCTCCTTCCGGACGCTTCTATCTCCGCGCCTCATCCCTCAAGATTTCTCTTCCCTGCGAAGAAGCAACCGACCGCAAGGCCGTACTCCTGGCACTCGTCATCGCGGCGCTGTGCATTTGTGGACTGGCCTCTCCCCTATCCCCTTTTCCATTCAAAAGGGAGGGCAGCCATGAGAGCCTACCCGAACCTCCATCCCCTGATTGCCAGACGGCTCGGCATCCGCATAATGTACTCGCCACCGCTGCGGCCTGCCCACAGCATGATCACCGCCCGCTGGTAATCCGCTGCACGCACAATTTCGCTGGAGCCATGCTGTACTGTTCGAGCCTACGCATGAGACTGAGACGACGCTGAACGCTGCACCGCTGATCTTCTGAACCGTCAGCTCAGAAAGCAATCCCCCTTTGAGGAATGCATTTCAGATGACGTCTGGCGGCGCATGAGCCAAGAAGACCGTGAGAATACCCCACGCTGCCGCACCAAATGGGTCTGGATCGTTGATGACGCCTTGCCCTCCTACTACCGGACCTACGCTGGCCATGAGTACACATGGAAGGTCGGCGTCAACTACGTTGGCGAACGGCTCAACGGTGGTCACTGGATTGATGAGTAGCCACAAGGGACGGCCATGACTGACGAACAAATCAAAGAACTTTTTGATACAGTACCCGCCTTTGCCGAT
>ERZ791932.768-NODE-768-length-13798-cov-8.014989_pt1 | contig 13798 bp, 6 predicted proteins | sample MGYA00510126_ERZ791932 | MGnify/ENA primary metagenome ERZ791932 (study PRJEB30046, sample SAMN00993244) | human gut metagenome | study: EMG produced TPA metagenomics assembly of the A metagenome-wide association study of gut microbiota in type 2... | reverse complement strand
AGTAAATGTCTGCTTCGCAGCCGCTTCCTTTTCTTTTGCGCTCATTATATCATAATTTTTGCGCAGCTTTTCAGCGCATATAAAGTTCCGCAAGGAACTTTTAAGATGAGCACTTTTGTGCTCATTATACTAAAATTCTTCTGTGACGTTATAGACATACCCATTCTTTACTCTGCCAGTACGCTTTACTATCTCAAGATAATTAAGAATATTAAGCGTATATCTTGACGCTTCAACACTGACACCAGCCGCTATGGCAAAGTCTTTCACCGTAAAATCTTCCTTCAAATCCGCTGGAACTAACTGCATATAATCTTCTATCCTGTCAAATCTTACTATTCTTCTTATTCCGACTGGTACTCTGTCATATCTTGTTGAGCCTCTTTTCTTATCATAGCTCCAGCCGTTAAGAAGTTTATATTCTTCCATATCCATAAGCACAAGATTGATTGAAAGATTAGGATTTTTAAGATAGCTTTTTATCTTATATAACTCGTAAAATGCATCATATTCCGTAAAATGTCTTGGCGATTTTCTCCTGCCCCGAGCCTCCCCATTATCAGGATTAACCCAGCTTAACCATTTGTTAAATGGAAGCGGATACACAACTGTAACGTGATAGTCTTGTAGAAATACCGCAAGCTTATCCCTCAGCTTATTAAGCTGGCGTGTCTGTATCTCTATTATCCCTTTGTCATTGTATATATCAGCATAATAACCGCTCATAGCGACCTCGTGCTTGTCCTCATCAGGCTCATAATACAGCTTAAGGACAGCGTGAAGTGTCTTTTCTGACAATGTCCCTATCCCCTTGTTATTATGTGCCTTGCCAATTATCCTATCTTTAGCCTTGACAAAAGCCTCGTAATCTTCATATTCCGATGTTTCATATAATATATTGTTCAATGTTCTGTCCATAACCTGTCTAGTAATGTTATACTTTTTTTAATTCATTATAAATCAGAACATATATTCTTACAACAAAAAGCAGTAAAAGCTTTTAATATATATTCTCATTACATATCTACTATGTATAAAGAATATATTTTACTCTGTTACCTATGCTTTTACTGCCTTTTATTTATTATTTATTATTTATTATTATTTTTCTTAAAATGTGCTATTTTAAGTGTTGCAATAAGCCCCCTTAATGTATCTGCCTGTGTACTCATATCCTGACTTGCAGCGGCACACTCCTGTGATGTGGCAGAATTAGTCTGTACTACATCATTGATATCTTCAATGCCGTCATCAACCTGCTTAATTGTCTCTGTCTGAGTATTGAGAACATCTGCAATGTTATTAACTTCATCAACTATATGCCTTGAATTATCCACAACCACACCAAGCTGGGAAGCTGTGTCATTGGCAATAACCATACCTTTCTCAACTGCCGCAACAGATGTATCTATTAATGAAGCTGACTCCTTAGCAGCTTCTGCACTCTGTGCCGCAAGTGCTGATACCTGATCTGCAACTACTGCAAAGCCTTTTCCGGCATCTCCAGCCCTTGCTGCCTCTATAGAAGCATTGAGTGCCAGAAGATTAGTCTGTGAAGCTATCTGGTTGATAGTTTCTATTATCTTGCTGATTTCTTTGGAAGCTTTTTCTATTTCACTCATTGATGTGACCATCTCACCCATTTTGCCGTTACTTTCATCAAGCTGTGTTCCTAGTTCATTTACCTTGCCACTTATTGCTCTAGCGTTCTGTGAATTCTGTGCAACACTTTCTGACACACTTGCAAGGGAAGCTGTAAGCTCCTCAACTGAAGCCGCCTGATTAGTCGCTCCTTCTGCAAGCTCTGTTGAACTTGAGGCTATCTGTTCTGAACCTTCTGCCACCTGGTCAGCTACTCTTTGAAGGTGCTTTACAAGATCTGCCATACTTGCTTCAAAGCTCATAAATGCTTGTAATATTTCCTCAAAATCGCCCTTCCACTCAACCTCTGGCTTAACATCAAAGTTACCATGTGAGAATTCCTGCATAGACCTTTTAATATCATCAACATATGAACTTAATGTTCTTATTGACTTACGCAGGCTGTGGGCTAATGCTCCTAATTCATCATCCGAATGGTATGTAAGCTCACTGTGCAGGTTGCCACTAGCAAGGTCTTTAGCTACATTATCTATTTCCCTTAATGGTTCTATTATCATCTCTGTAATCTTAGCACCTATTTTCTTTGATATAAGGCTCGCTATTACAATAAATAACACAATAGCCACACCGCCTATGACAGCCACAACATTGCTTGACAATATTGCCTGATTCGCCTCTTTGTTGGTTTCATCCTCCATTTTATCCGCAATACTCATAAGATTGTTAAGTGCAGGTGTACATACTGTGTGGATTTTATTCTTGGCACTTGCAAGGTCACCCTTTTCAATCTGGTTAATTATATCGTAACCGATACTGCCCCATTCATTAAGTGCTTTAACATACTGGTTATACAAATCATCATCTATTATATTGGTATTCTTTATAATATCAAGCTGTGTCTGGGAGTCTGTAAGAACTGTCTTAACATTATTCTTATAATTCTCATAAGTTGAACTGTCGTCATTTAATGCCATCTCTCTTATATTGCGGGCAGCAGAACTAATATCTATAATACTTTCTTTAGCAGCATTATTTGCTTTCTGAGCCCCTTTTACATAAGAATTAAATCTTATATCCAGAAGAGATAAACCAATTATGCTTACGATTCCTGATAAAATCATAAATTTAATTACAGTAGCGTAAATGTATTTTATTTTGTCGTGTAAATTTAGTTGGTGTAATTTAGATATCATTCTTGTACATCTCCTTCTTTAAATTGATGGGGGTGGAAGATATACGGACACCGGACGCGTTGTTAAAGCGAATAGAAGCAACAAAGACACGTTTGCACTGCGTGTCGCCCGCAGCAGTACTAAGCTGCCAGTTGGAACTGCCAGCTAAGGACCGGCGGCTCCCCAGCGTCTTCTTATGCTTCTATCCGCTTTAACATCGCTGGCTTTCTTTCAACCCTTGGTATATTTTATTTTATTTATTAAGTAGATTTTATAGCATAGTTAAATATATTTGTCAATATGTTATATTTGAATAACTTTTAAATATATTTTAGCGGAAAGAAATAGGAATTAGGAATGGAGATATAAAAAGGGGATTTTTGCGTAAAAAAACAGCCGGACAATAGATTTACGAAAAGGGGACGTCCCCTGTTACTAGACAAACCAGTAAGGCGGGGACTGGGGATTGAGGCTCTATTGTCAGACTGTTGTGGTGATTGTCACCTATTTATTATCTGATTATGATTTAACTATTTGCTGGCTGTTTATGGTGGACGATAGATATTTATTATTTATCGTCTATTTCTTCTAGTTCCAGTTCCTCAGACTCATTGTATTCTTCGGGGAGATCTTTTGTGGTTGATGACTGATATGGAACGGCATCATCAGATACTTCTTCATCTATATCTTCTTCTAAGTCATCATATAAGATATCTTCTTCATCATCTTCAAGTTCCATATCGTCTAAGTCTTCCTCGTCTATATCTTCGTCTTCGTAGCCGTCCATTGCTCCTACGAAGGCTTTTTTGCTCTTTGAAAGCTTAATGCTTAAGGCTATAACTACAACTATTAATGCTATTATTACAACAGCAAGGACTGCTAATATAACGAATATATAACTGCTGACTGTATTAAATGCCTTATCACTGTCAGCTGTCTTTGTGTTGGTGTTGATTACCTGTTCATCTGCCATATTGTAACCGGCGTAGCCTTGTATTGTGCCATCATTGACATTGTATCTGAACCAGCCTGTTTCTCCTGTCGAGCTTACGCCGTAGAATAATGCGTAGTTGCCTGTTCTGTCAAGGAGGGCATCGACTTCTTTGCCATTGATTACTGTTCTTCCAACATCATAGCCCTCTGGAAGTTCCATAGACGCTTCATCTATGGCAAGTATGCAGTATGTAAATTGTGGCTGGCTTACTTCTACGAATGGCGAAAATGTCTTTCTCACCGAATCGTATACATAATAACCGCTCTCACCTTTGCCATCTGTACTTTCAAGATAGACAATTGTTACTCCTGTATCAATTCCAACACCTGCTGATACCTTTGTTCCATTATAATCATACTCTGTTGGAGTATAGCCATCTGGAAGTGGGTGTTCATCATTAGCGGATACAATCTTATATTCAGCATTATCTACTGTAATATTCGGCTCTTGTATTGCTTCACTGTTAGGATCCTGCACATCAGGAATATTATTATTGTCTGTTGATCCATTAGATGAGTCCGAACCTGTTGCCTGATTATTTTCATTAGAAGCTGAATTAGTTTCCTTGGTTGTCTTTATTGTATAAGTTCTTTTACTGCCATTTTCTGCTGTTACAGTAATTGTTGTTGTGTTAAATCCCGGGTCCATTCTCTTGCCAGATACGCTTACAGTTGCCTTTGAATCATTAGGAACTGCACTTACTGTAAGGCTTGCACAGTCAGCACCAACAGATGTTGTATAAGTAGTTACATCTGGTGAAAATGCTGGAGATAACACACCAGGACTTATCTGTAATGAACTTAATGTATTATCTGATGAATATGAAGCTGGTGCAGAAGCTGTAACTGAACCTGACGATTTGGATATACTGCACGCCTGCATATCTATATCAATAACCTTGGAATCACCTATAACATTAAGGCTTGAAGTACCAGCTCCGATAATCTTAAATGTTATTGTCTTTGACTGGCTGCTTGCTGTACTTTCGTCCATAAAGCTGACCATCGCAGTTCCCGAATTACTTGAGCTTCCGCTTAATGCTAATATTGATGGGTCATAGGATACATATATTGTAGCTCCGCCTATTCCGCTCGATGCACTGATTGACACATCTATAGATACTGTATCGCCTACCGTACCACTTGCTGAACCAATTGATACTCTTGCTGTTCCTGCCGCTAATATATCTGTCTTATTCACAAAAGCCATTACAGCACACATACATATAATAAGCAGTGCTGAAATTATCTTTTTAACCTTATTCATATATGTCCTCTCTTCTTGCAGTCACTACTGCTGGATATATCCTATATTTAATATGTGTCTTTTAATAGCAACGAAATCATACAAATCTATAACTCCGTCCCTGTTAATATCCGCAGCCTCTTTATAACTGCCCTGTGGCTGTCCAATTCCAAGAACTGCTCTCTTAATAGCCACGAAATCATATAAATCTATAACTCCGTCACCATTAACATCTCCATATATAACTATAGAATATTCATCATATACACTTCCGTCTGCCTTGTATACAACTAACTTATCACCAGTAACTACTGTGTCGCCTCTCTCGCTTCCGTCATTCTTTAATATTTTTCCATAACAGCCATTGCTGTATGATACATTATCAAGAACACTTGATGCCTGACTTCCGACACCTATCTTAGTCATTATCTTCTTTGATGAATCGACATTATAATCTGTCTTAAAACCATCTGTATTACCACCAGATTGTGCAGACTTTCTTGTTATATTTATTACATATGTCTTTATGTCACCATTTTCAGCCGTTACAGTAATATTGATTACATTATTGCCAACGCTTAAGCTGTGGCTTCCACGTCCGCTTACTGTTGCATTGCCATCTATAAGTCCTGCCGATACATTAACACTTGTAATATCATTTTCTACAATGAGACTGTAATCAGTATTATCAGATGAAAATGTAGGAGTTAATGTATAACCATCTACTGATAATGAACTAAGCCTGTTATTCGCACTCTGGTTGCCATCTGGTATTATACATCTTGACGATGGCATATTATCATATACCGGAATGTTAAACTTAAATGTTGTATTATTAAGCGTGTATGAACTATATGCCTTCTTAGCCCTTGTCGCTTCTGACCTTGGTGCAAGCACATTGGTCATATACTGGTGTGAGAAGTTCTTAACATCAAACTTCTCATAATATATAGTATCCTGACCCTTGTTAATGTACCATTTTCCAAGATTGACAGCACCACCTACAACAGCCCTGTAACGTGTATTCCAAGGTCTCATATTAGAGCTGTCGTTCTGTCTGGCATACTTTAAACCATTCTGGACTGCTGACAGACCGCCGCTTGCATAAGCGTTCTGGCTGTAATAATTATAATAGCCCTCGTATCCGCTTACATTTCCAGATATCTGGTTGCCTCGTCCGTCTGCGCCCTGTTCCTGAATAATTCTTGTTGCAAGGTGATATGGGCTTACCTTGGATACTTCACCTGCATACATAAGCAGTGAAGCATAGTCATAACCATCAAGATTGTGGCTTGAATTCTCCATAAATGTTCCGCTTATAATATTACGCACACCGTCTACATTATGTACTGACGAGTCATATGAAAGACTTTCAAACATAAATATGTATGTATCATCAAGAAAGTTTCTTGGGTCAAGTGCATATTTTACAAGTCCCTCAGATGCCTGAACCCAGCCACCGCTGTCAAGCTCTGTATACTCACCTGTATTCCAGTCATAACAGCCATCAGCCGTAGACTTCCACGAAGCATCTGCCGAACTATATATAAGACTTCGTCCTAATACATTCTGTGCATTAACCATAGTATCCCAGTCTCTTCCATTATGGTCTGCTACAAACACCCATAATGGATATGCACTGTGAAGCTGCCTTAAACTTTCCCTGTATGAAGCCGGAAAATTCTGTGCCTCAAGATAATCTTCAAAATTATTATCCGGTGTATAATCTGACTTTGCTTCCTTAGTAGTATACTCTGATGTTATATATCCTCTTGTGTATTCACCATTGAGATAAAAACCTATGCTGTACCACTTATATGTCGCACTCGTATTCACTTCTTCGTATATATCGAACTTAAATCCACCATCTACCTTTGTAATTACACTTCCATTAACAGGTGCTGTCCTTATTCTAAGGCTTGTTACATCATAATTAACATAACCTGTAGCAATAATTGTATCATCTGCTTTAGCGGTAAATGTATACGAAAATCCTGTCACCGTACATACAAGAATGACTGCCATAAGTACTATGGCTACTGCTTTTTTTATAATCTCTCTGTAGCTTACGTTCATCTAATCACCTTGTTCCTTATTAAATCTGCAATTTAGTTGTTCTTTCCAAACTCAGATAACTTAAGTCCCTCATTACGTTCAAGCACCATATTAACTGACCAGCTGTTAGCAAATACCAATAACGGATTGCCCTTAAGGTCTTTAATCTTCTTCATATCAGAAGTACCGACAATTCTGTTCACATCAACTTCTTCTGGATTTTCAATCCATCTGATATGTTCATATGGAAGCGGCTCTAACTTTATATCTACATTGTACTCATTCTTAAGTCTGTATTCAAGAACTTCAAACTGAAGTACACCGACAACGCCGACAATAATTTCTTCCATTCCAGTGTTATATTCCTGGAATATCTGAATAGCACCTTCCTGTGCAATCTGGCTTATTCCCTTAATGAACTGCTTACGCTTCATTGTATCAATCTGTCTTACTCTTGCAAAATGTTCCGGTGCGAATGTAGGAATTCCATCAAACTGGAACTTCTTATTAGAAGTACATATAGTATCACCTATTGAGAATATACCCGGATCGAATACACCTATTATATCTCCTGCATAAGCTTCTTCTACAATGTGTCTTTCCTGTGCCATCATCTGCTGTGGCTGTGAAAGCCTTATCTTCTTGCCACCCTGAACATGGTTAGCTTCCATACCGGCAGTGAACTTTCCTGAACATATACGCATAAATGCAATTCTATCTCTATGTGCCTTATTCATATTAGCCTGTATCTTAAATACAAAAGCAGAGAAATCTTCCTTAAATGGGTCTATAAGACCTACTGACGAATTACGTGGAAGTGGTGATGTAGTCATATCAAGGAAATGCTGTAAAAATGTCTCTACACCAAAGTTAGTAAGTGCTGAACCAAAGAATACAGGTGTTAAATCTCCTGCCTGAACCTTGGCAAGATCAAATTCTGCACTTGCACCATCTAAGAGTTCCACATCTTCTTCAAGCTTAGCCCAGTAATCATCACCAATCTCTGCCTTAAGCTCATCATCATCTATTGATATATTCTTAGTATCTACTTCCTTCTGTCCATTCATTGCCGCCTTAAAGAGTGATACCTCTTTCTGCTTTCTGTCATATACACCCTTAAATGCCTTACCACAGCCTATAGGCCAGTTGATAGGACAAGTAGCAATTCCAAGTACATTTTCTATCTCATCAAGAAGCTCGAATGGGTCGTTGGCTTCTCTATCCATTTTATTAATAAATGTAAAGATCGGAATATGTCTCATAACACATACTTTAAAAAGCTTAATAGTCTGTTTCTCAACACCCTTTGAAGCATCTATAACCATTACGGCTGAGTCAGCAGCCATAAGAGTTCTATAAGTATCCTCTGAGAAATCTTCGTGTCCAGGTGTATCAAGAATATTAATGCAATATCCATCATAATTAAACTGAAGTACTGAAGATGTTACAGAGATACCTCTTTCCTTCTCAATCTCCATCCAGTCTGATACTGCGTGTTTCGCTGTCTTCTTACCCTTTACAGAACCAGCAAGATTAATAGCACCACCATATAACAAGAACTTCTCAGTAAGTGTTGTCTTACCAGCATCCGGGTGGGATATGATTGCAAATGTCCTTCTTTTCTTAATTTCACTTGTAATATCTGACATAATTTCTCCATTTCTTAAATCATTTTACACTTTAACTAATCTAGTATATAGTATCCATCAATTTAATTCAACTACTTAGTGCCGGACTATTTTATAAACTACTCAGTTTATTCTATTACCTATTCCAGATAATTACTCTACAGTTAAGCTTCTTCCCAGTGCAAAGGAATATATTACTTTTTCTTTAACCTTTAAGCCTGTTATCTGTGACAGTGCCATAGCATAGTAATCAAGCTGGATAGAATATCTTCTTCTAAGCTCGTCCTCTCCTGCCCTGCCTCTTAACACCCGGTCAGTCTTATAATCAACTATAACAAGCTGTCCGTCTTCAATAAAATACAGGTCAATGACACCCTGTACAAGCTGTCTGTCATATTCAAATACAAATGGCTGTTCCCTTTTTACAGTGCCGTAAGCATATGCACTCTTAATTCTTTCACCTATTGATGAACCTGCAAATGTATCTATATCCTTAAGCTTTATGCACTCAGCTTGTTTTAATGACAGCTTTTCTTCTCTTACCATTCTGTCAATTTCATTCTTTATATCCTCAGTGCTTCCAGCTTTTGAATAATTCAGACATTCCATAACCCTGTGGTATGCCGTTCCACGTTCATTACTTACAAGCTCTTTTTCTTCACTGCTTATAAACTTAGGAACTGTTGGAATATATTCGTCTGCAGCTTCAGGTTCTGTCCCGCCGTCTGCTTCTTTAACACCGCCAGCCGCTTCTTTAATTCTTTCTGCCTCCATAATGCCCACAGCCTTTTTGATACTGTCTGCCGCAAAAGCATTTTGCTCGTAATCTGCTTCATTCTGCATTTTCTTTAACTCACTGACAGTTACTTTTACTTTTCTGTCTGCATCAGGGTCTTTAATATATGGCGGAAGCTCCTTTAAAGGCGAAGTTCCATAGGCTGTTTTTTCGCCTACCTGACTTTCATCTGCCGCTTGGATTCCGGTCTGGTCAATGTCCGATTTGTTCAATAAAGAATTAATTTCTTCCACGCCAATAAGCTTTATATTGAATTCTCCTTTATTGTATTCCTTTCCAGTAAGCACAACTGGAATTACCATATCTGCGAACTTGTCTATCTTCTCGCAGTCAGCATAAGAATATATTCCAGACATTCTAATCTCGTCAGCAATTGAATTCCAGCTTGTCATTGCCTTGTCTGTGTCAGTGACATTTCCCATCATAATAAGCTTTTCCCTTGCTCGTGTCATTGCAACATACAGAACTCTTTCTTCCTCGGATATTCCATCTCTTACAATCTTTCTTGCAATCGCCCCTTTTATAATAGTAGATGTCTTGGTCTTGCGGTCAAGATTAACATAATCAGCACCTATGCCAAGCTCTTTATCAATAACAATCCTGCTTCTTGCATCCATTTTATTAATCTGCTTGTTAAGTCCGGCTACAATTACAACCGGAAACTCAAGACCCTTGCTCTTATGTATGCTCATTACCCTTACAGAGTCGCCGTTATCCCCCATACCCCGTGAGTCGGTTATATCTATGTCGTATTTCTGCAATCTTTCTATATATCTTAAGAAATTAAAAAGTCCGCTATAGCTTGTTCCCTCAAATGAAGATGCCCTGTCCAAAAGCACATCTATATTAGATTGTCTTTTAGCTCCTGCCGGCATAGTTCCTGCGTAATCATAATAACCTGTGTTGTATACAATCTCCCACAGCAAATCATAGATAGTCATTATTCTGGATTTATCTCTTAAGGCATTAAGCTTATCAATAAATGCACTGCATTTCTTATAATCGCAATCCTCGTCCTCATTCTCTGCTATGCTTTTCATCTGCCTGATAAGAAACTTCTGTGAGTATTTTTTCCCTGATATTCTTATCTTGCATAATTCATCTTCCGTAAAACCTCCAAAGTATGACAGAAGCACAGAAGCCATAGGTATATCCTGCAATGGATTGTCTATGCAGGTAAGCAGGCTTATAAGTACCTTTATCTCCCTTAATTTAAAATACTGCTGTGCAGTATCTGCCATAGCCGGCACTCCGCAGTCAAGCAGTTCATTGACAAGCACATCTGCCCAGCCTGTAAGCGTTCTTGTGAGAATAACAATATCACCATATTTTATTCTCCTGTAATCTTCAAGGTCAGCATCATACACGTAATAAGCATTATCTTCTGACATAAGTTCTCTTATTCTTAATGCGGCATATCTTGCCTCTGCCCTTATTCCATCGCCGTCCTCATCACCCGACATATCAACAAGCACAATATCTGTGCTTTTCTCACTGTCCTGCCCGAAGTTTCTTTTATCCTCACACGCTGGATAATCTAACCCACAGTTAAGCTGCTGCCTATCATCATACTGTATGCCGCAGAAATTCTTATTCATAACACGGAAGAACACATCATTGGTACTATCAAGAACATTACTTCTGCTTCGGAAATTCTTCTGTAATTCTATCTTACAAGAACTTATATTCTGCTCACCACCGCCAAATGATATATCTTCGCAGTCATTATACTGTGCTGTATCTTTGCAGTTATCATTCTGCGATGAATAATTATCATACTTGCTCATAAATAACTCAGGACACGCAAGTCTGAACTTATATATACTCTGCTTAACATCTCCAACCATATATACATTATTGAAATAATTGGACATTCTCTGCCTTGATACAGCAGTAAGTATTTCTTCCTGTAACTGGTTGGAATCCTGATACTCGTCTATTAATATCTCATCAAAGCTCTCTGCAAGTTCATCTGCTGTCCTGGTATACTCAATAATACCAGCATTATTCTTTACAAGAATATCAAGTGCAAGATGTTCCATATCATTAAAATCTATTATCCCACGGTCTTTTTTCTGTTCTGACATTCTTTGTGCAAAATCATTAGCAAGCTTTACCATCATAGCAATCATTGGTGCATTAGCTTTCACATCTTCCATTAATGTATCAATATCTGCTGTGAACACACCACTGATAAGGGAATTAATATATTTCTTGAAATTATTTCTTTCATTCTTGACATATTCTTTTAAATCTTCCCTCGCATCAGGCATTTTCTTATTGCTTAATCTGTCAAATACCGTCTTTCTTATTCTTACCGAAAGGTCATCAAAGTCTGGTGCTTCAAGTATTCTTTTGATATTCATATAATCTGAATTGATTGCATCAAGATATGACACCGGACCGTCTACGTGCTGGCAAAGTTCAATCATATATTCATATTTGCGGCAGTAATCACTCAGCGAATTGATAATGCTTTCATACAGGTCAGCTATCGCCCTGTTGTTAGAATTATCTGGTGCTTCATACATATCAAGCGTTTCCTTATACCATTCAGAAGGCCATGGATTGCTTCGTGCAAGATTATATATTTTCTTAATAAGTTCTTCTATATTCTGGTCATTACGTCCTGTTCCATAAGCCTCTACAAGATTAATAAAATCCTCATCTGCCTCTGTATAATAGTCCTCAAGAAGCTCCTGCATTACATCATTCTCAAGAAGTGTAATCTCTCCATTATCTGCCGCCCTGAAACCGGGGTCTAATTCAATCTCTGAAAAATGATTTTTTATTATCCACAGACAGAAACTATCTATTGTTGTTATATGTGCATTGTTAATAAGTGCAATCTGCTTTAAAAGATTGGTATCTGCCTCATTATTGTCAAGCATATCATCAAGCCTGTTTCTTATTCTTGCTTTCATCTCTGCCGCGGCGGCCTTGGTAAATGTAACAACAACAAGTCTGTCTATATCTGTGCTGTTCTCACCTGTAATCATATTGATAATTCGTTCAACAAGAACCGCTGTCTTTCCTGAACCTGCGGCGGCTGACACAAGTATATTCCTGTTCTTAGTATCTATTGCCTTAAGCTGTTCATCAGTCCATTTCTTTGCCATCATTACACCTCTGAATTACTGTCAGTTTCTTTGTTATATTCTTCACTATCGTTATACTTTTCTGTACTGTTATGCTCTTTACTACTGCTGTACGCTTCACCGCTGTTATTCTCATCTATTAATTTCCATATATCTTCTTTGCTTAAATTCGGAAGTCTTCGATAACTTGTACCCGGCATATCTGTGCTAAATCCACACACACTGTTATACTGACAATAAGTACAACTGTTCTCATTACCCTTAATATACGGATTGACATTAATGCTTCCATTAAGTATCTTTCCTGCGTTATTGACATTTTCTTTATCAACATATTCACCAAGCTTATCGAACTCATCAGTTGTCATAACCCTGCTGTATCGCATATCAAGTTCACCAGATTTATTATAACTGACAGGAATATTAACAGATGAACCCTCTGTTGAATCCATCATACTTATAATATTCTTATTAGAATTAACAACGCCTTTCATTCTTAATTCTTTTCTTATAAGTGCCTCGACCTCGTCATCATCTTTCTTCGCCTCAACTATCGGGTCCTGAATATTATAATATAAAAGCCCTGCTGGAATTATATTCTTGTCACCATATTTCTTCTTTTCATATATCATTGCTTCCCTCATATATGTAAGGAGCTGGATTTTCAAGCCATAATATGTCTTTAAAAGATTAAAATCTGACTGTCCTGTCTTGTAATCCACGACTTTGACATATAAATTTTCGTCATCCTCGCACACATCTATACGGTCTATCTTGCCCTTCATATAAAATAGTACATCGTGCGGAAGTTCTTCTATCTGTGTAAGAAATCCCTTCTCAAATGCATCTGGCCTGAATATTCCGTCAGCAAGCTGCTTTCCAATTGCCCACAGTGTCCTGTCAGCGTAATTCTTCATTCTCTGTATAAGATACTCATTACGGCTTGAGTCCTTAAGTATCGTATTGCCATAATTCTCAGCTATTGCATTGATACTCTCTGATACCATCTGGCTTCTTTCCTCATCACTTAAAAGCACGAATGATTTATTGTTCTGCTTTATATTTTTTGACACATCTTCAATTACAGCGTGAAGAATTGTACCAAAGTCATTAACCGCAAACTGATATTCTTCCCTCTCTTTAAGCCCAAGTCCATACTGGCAGAAATATGCGAACTGGCACGAAGCGAACTGTTCAAATGATGTTAC
>ERZ791932.760-NODE-760-length-13924-cov-5.528445_pt1 | contig 13924 bp, 11 predicted proteins | sample MGYA00510126_ERZ791932 | MGnify/ENA primary metagenome ERZ791932 (study PRJEB30046, sample SAMN00993244) | human gut metagenome | study: EMG produced TPA metagenomics assembly of the A metagenome-wide association study of gut microbiota in type 2... | reverse complement strand
CAGCCGGAGGAGTTTCGCCCCGCCGACCTGTCGGAGGGCTGGAAGCACAGTCCAGAGGATGATCCCCGGCAATGGCTGACCAAGGCCACCGAGGCGGCCTACTATAACTTTCGTGCCAACGAATCATATCAGCAGGAATACTTTCGCCGGGGCCTGAGCCAACCCAAGGGGAGTCGGGCGAATATCATGGCCCGGGTGCTGGAGAAGAACCCGAAGTTTATTCGGGAATCTATCTATGCGGAACAGCTGGACGGACAGGCCCGGAAGATTCTCCGAGGTTACGCCGTTGGGCGACTTCTGGTGCCAGGGGACAACCGTTTTCTCTCCGGTGATCTGCTGGAGCTGCTGCGGCAGTTAATTGCGCCCCGTGTGTTCCAGTTGCCCGGTGAGCGGGACTTCTGCAACCAAGTGCTGGGAGACCTCTTCGCGGAGGACTGTTTCTTTGCTCCCGGCGCAGCCTATGACCATGAGGACAGCTGTACTCTGCTCCGTAATCCCCACATCGCCCGGAACGAGGAATTGCAGCTGTCGGTGTATCCAGAGGGAGACGACCTGCGCCAGCATTACCTGGGCCACCTCACCGATGTGGTCATGGTGTCTGCAGACAGTTTGGCAGCGGAGCGGCTGGGGGGTGCGGACTATGACGGCGACCTTATCAAGACCATTGCCGATCCCATCCTGAACCGCTGCGTCAAGCGGAACTATGATTACGATGTCCATCAGCAGCTCTCCAACAATGCCAACCTGCCCCTGCTGAAAATTCCATCCTTGTCCGCACCCAAGTCCGATGCCAACGACTGGCAGGCTCGTTTTCAGACGGTGGAGAACACCTTTGCTGCCCGTATTGGACAGATCTGCAACGCCGCCCTGGACCGCAGCGTCATCGCCTACAACGACCACGCCGACCCGGAGGAGCGCAAGCGGTGCCGCCGGGACTTGGAAGCCCTGGCCATTTACAGCGGGCTGGAGATCGACGCAGCCAAGACCGGTGTGCGGCCCAACCTGGATGAATTTCTGGGCGGACGGAGGGTAAAGCGCACTCCTTTCCTCCAGTACAAATATCTGTTGGAGCGTGCGGAGGAGCGCCGCCGTGCATGGTATGAGCCCACCCACCGAGAGCGTCTGGATGCCTTCTTTGCCGGGATCGACTGGGACACGGTGGACTCCCCGGTGGAGCGGCTGCCCTGGCTGGCCCGCCAGCTGGAGCGCAATACGCCCAAGATCCAGGAGAAGCCGGCAAAGGACAGCGAATTGTTCGCTTTCGCCCAGGAGCGAAGCTGGAAGAGGTTGCTGGATGAGAAAACGCTTTCTTCTGTTTCTGCCTTGCTGTGGGACTACGAGCACTGCCTCTCCCGCATCCGAGCTTGCCGTGCCCCCGCCAAGGGACAGCAGCGGAAAACAGACATTGACCGCATCCTCTACGCCAGAGGGCAGGAGGAAGTCTGCGACAGCGACGAACTGTACGCCTTCTTCCAGCAGCTCTCTCCGGAGCGTCTCTCCGTTCTGCGAAAGGCCATCGTAGAACAGCAGTGGCACCTCATGACAGAAGAACAGAGAGAAACATTTCTGCGGGAGTATCTGCCGGAGGCGGCAGACTACTACGATCTCCTGACCGACTTCCGTCACGGCGGATTCCGCATGCTGGGAGATCTGGTCTGTGATATGGACGATCTGGCAACAGCCCGGGAGCGGAAGCAGCTCCGCCGCCCGGCAGATTCCCCGGCCTTCCAGAAGATGATGGATGCCTATCTGTCTGCCCCCTTCAGCGGCAATGAGCGGGCCGTGGTGTCCAAGGTCTGCCGCAAGCTACTAAATAAGATTGTACGGCCCAGCCTGGCGGCGCCCTATGTGGTGGCCCTGGGTAAGCGGAACCTGCTGTGGGATCTGCTGCCGGACCACATCGAGGAACATGTTCTGGAGGTGGACCATGCTGAATGAGTGGAAGGAATTTCAGGACTACACCGGTGCGGTAAAGTACACCGCCCGGAACAAACAGGACACCACCTATCTGGGCCGCTTTACCTTCGACACCATTTTGGATTTCGAAGGACTCAACCGGGTATTGACCATCCTGGCGAGAGGTTTTCTGTTTCATAATGAGGATGGCAGCTCCGCCGAAGCACCCCGGGAACGCATCGACTATGCCAAGCGGGGCTTATGCGCCTGGTGCAGTGTGCCGGACAGTAAAAAAGCCACGCCCCGGGAGGCGTGGCAGTTCGGCAGTGATTTTGGGAAATTCCATGAGGAGTTTCCCGGCCTTGTGGACGAAACCGGCAGCGGATGGTTCCATGGGCATGTGCATCGGGTGGTGGATTTCGTGCGGGAAAATCCCGGACGGGTATCCAGCAGCGCCCGGAAGAAGTGTGTTGCCATTGAGAAAGGCTTTGACCAGGCCTGGCGGGACAAGGTGATCCAGATGCAGATCCCCCTGTTTGCCCCCACGACCAAGGGGCAGTGGGGCCTGCGGTTTGACAGCTTTCTGGCCCAGGCTTTGGAACTGGGGCCACTCCGGAAAGAGGAACCGATACTTCCACCCGCATTGGTGGAGCAACTTCGCAGCCTCACGCCCAAGGGCGTTCCCGTGGAGATGGTGGAGACGCTGGCGGCCTACTACTTTGCCAACAAGCCGGAAGATTCCGACTGGGTGGTGCTGCCGGTGGCAAACTTTGACGCGTACTTCGGCACCACCAGCTTTGGGCGAAAGTATCTCAAGCAGATCCCAGAGACCATCATGGAACGCTCGGAGACTGGCTTTGGGCTGTGTCGGTATCGGCTGAGCGACACCCTTGCAATTAAGCAGGGATAGAATCAGGCATCCATCTCCGTTTCTTCCTCTGGAGATGGATGCCTGTTTGTTTCAAAATGATTCAGTTCGTTTGCCAGTTCCCACGCCAGACGGAATCCGCAGATAAAGCTGTCCACGGAGCGTTGCACTATCATCAGATTCTGGGCGCCGATGATCTGCAGCACCAGTTTACGCTCCGGCTTGTCCAACCGCTCAATGAGCTGCCGGTGGCAGATTTCAACTTCCTGCTCGGATTCCACCATAGGCAGAGGGGTGTAGAATTTGTCGTACAGCAATCTTAAAGTTTCGTTCATGTGCCCCGCCTCCTTGTTGCAAGACACAATAGCACAGGTTAAGGAAAATAGCCAGCTCTTTTCGGATATTTTACAACCAGAAAGTTGCGCTTTTATCCAGGGCCTCTTTCCTCTGTTTCCAGTCCGGCATCAGCATCGTTAAGAACGCATAGAACTGCTTCGAATGATTTGGGTGAACGAAGTGGCAGAACTCGTGCATCACGACATATTCGATACAGTTGCGTGGTGCTTCTAACAGCCTCTTATTCAGTGTAACAACTCCCTTTTTGGCCAAACAAGATCCCCATCGGGTCTCCATATTCCGAATCCGTAATTCTGGCATCGGAACCCCATATTTTTGAAATACTGGGTAGGTTTCCAAAATAATTTCACCGAAAATGGATCGACACTGCTCATCCAGGTAACGGGTCACCATCTTTTGCTTTTTTGCAAAGTCTTCCGTGTCTTTCACACAAAGGTGCAGATAAATCCCATCAGAGGAAATTGCGTCCCGCAGACTATTCTCCACTTTCAGGCGGACTCCTCTGCCCAGCAGATAGAAAGTCTCTCCACTGACATATTGCTTGGGTTGAGGGGCATACTGCGCCATCTCACGAAACTTTCTTTGTGCTGAGCGAATATAGGCCCCTTTGCTTACCACAAAACCATCGACTTTTTCAGCCGGGACATCTGGATTAGCTGAAACATAAACCATACAATCCTTATGAACCCGCAGATTGAGATTTTTTACCTGTTTCTGCTCCAGTAGGTAGTGGATCTCGTTGTTTTCATATACGACGGTTCTTTCCTGCGCCATTGCTGTCAAAACCTCCGAAGTGCTACTGTTTTGACATTTTCGATGATCTTATCAATGGTGTCAAAAGACAGTTTTAATCCCCGTTCTTTCTCATAGTCATAAAAAAGGTCATCAATATCCTGCGAGATTCGGTCGTGGATTGTTTTGTTGTTGGTCCAATCCACTTGACTGTGGTTGGCCACAATTTTTGTAATCTCTTCCGCAATCTCCGCAGCAAAATCAGGAGAAACTTCCGCTTCTCTTGCTTCGTCGAATACCGCTGACAGAACACCGTAAAACGCCTGGGCGTGGACATTATTCTTAATGGATTCCGGATAGGTCACGGTGCTTTTTCCGGCGTGATAGTCTTCCATGATGGTACGCATCTTTGCCAGATATTCGGCCTCAGAGATCACCTTTTCCTTGTTCTGCTCCAATGCGTCCTTGATCCGCTTGGAGAAACTGTCGTAATAGGCGGGATTCTCCTGATATTTTTCGCTGATGCTGCGGGTCAACTTGCTGGTAATAGCGTCCGCCTTTGCTCGAAGAGATCCCAATTCCTCCAATTCCCGCTCAAAGTCATCCTTGTTCAGAATATCGATGGGGCTGGTAATCTGTTTCAGACCGGCTACCGAGAGGTGTGTATCAAGAAGATTTTGCATCAGCGGCTCATATTCCCGGTTATCAATAGCATCGCAGTAACGGATTTTCACGCTACGGCGTACCTTGGAGAAAAAGATAAAAGTGTTTTGATACTGCTTCAATTCATCTTTCGGAATGGCTGCATACGCCTGTTCCGCATTCAGCACTATATTCAACGCTTTGCCAAAAGCACAGAGGAGATTATAAAAGTTCTCTCGCTTCTTATCGTCAGCGAGAAACACTTCCACTTCTTCGGTGTCGCGTGGATTTTTCAAGTCTGCAAACAATTCTGTCAACCGAGTATAGGCTTCCCGCAGGCCAGCCACAGACGACATGACATCCACCACGACGCCCTTCAGGTCTCCACCGTCAAAGTTCTCCAGCCCGGCACCGCTGTACAGATCCATAGCGGTATCCAGCTTTTCAATCAGTCCACGGTAGTCCACAATGAGGCCGTAGTCCTTGCCTTCATACAGACGATTGGTGCGGGCAATAGCCTGGAGCAGACCGTGTTCTTTCAACTCTTTGTCAATGTAGAGCACCTGGCAGATGGGGGCATCAAAACCGGTAAGCAGCTTACTGCACACAATAAGAATATCGATGTCCCCTGCGCAGAACTGGTTCTTCATTGCCTCTTCGTAGGCATCTGCGTCACCGTAGCGGTTCATCATTTTATTCCAGTAGGCAATGACCTTATCGTCGGCACCCTCGTCTATATCGTCTACACTTTCCCGCAGATCAGGCGGTGAGATCACCACGGCACAGTTCAAATCCCCAAATTGCTCAAAACACTCCAGATACCGAATTGCATCCCGCTTGTAGTTAGTGGCCAGCATAGCCTTAAAGCCGGTATCTTTGTACCCATCAATGAAGTGCTCATTGATATCCAGAGCGATCCGCTTAATACGGGCATCGGTGGAGGTCAGGCGGCGGATACTGCTCCATTTCCGGGAAAGGTCATCCCGCTGCGCTTCCGTGAGCCGTTTGGTGGTCTGTTTGAACCAGAGGTCGATATTTGCCTCGTCCACATTCTGTTCCACAAAACGGCCTTCGTAAATGAGCGGCACAATGGCTCCGTCATCCACACCGTCCTTGATGGTATATTTGTGGATCAGCTTACCGAACTTCGCCATGGTGTTCTTCTCTTTTTTCATCAAAGGCGTTCCGGTAAAGCCGATGTAGCAGGCATTGGGGAACACCGCTCTCATTTTCGTAGCCAGCAGGCCATAGTTGGATCGGTGGCTCTCATCCACCAGCAGGAACACATCCCGTGAAAAGTTCTTGTGCTCCATTTTCTCAGCGGTGTTGAACTTATTGATGATGGTAGTGACCACATCCGCCTTGCCGCTATTCAGCAGTTCCACCAGATTCCGTCCGCTGGTGGCCCGAGCCGGATTGAGGCGGGTGTGCGCAAAGGTGGCAGCGATCTGCCGATCCAGTTCCTTGCGGTCCGTAACAACGACTACTTTCGGGTTACAGTCGGACAGTTCCATTAAAATATACTTTGCCAGCATAACCATGGTCAGGCTCTTGCCGCTGCCCTGGGTGTGCCAGATAACGCCACTTTGACGGTTGCCCTTTTCGTCCGACTGCTGAATGGTCTTGATAATCTCTTTGATGGCGAAATACTGCTGATACCGGCAAATCTTCTTTACATTGGCGTCAAAGAGGACAAAGTACCGGATCAGTTCCATGACCCGTTCTTTGCTGAACAGAGAAATCAAATTCCGATCCTGCTCAGTGGGGGTCCGGTCAGTCACATACTGGGCCAGTGCCTCTTCCTGAAAAGCGGCGTCTTGTTCCTTCCACACATTCCAGAATTTCTTGGGCGTGCCGGTGGTGGCATACTTCACAGCGTTTTTATTGGTCGCCATCACGATCTGAGCAAACTTGTAGAGCTGTGGGATATACTCCTTTTGCTGGTTGCGGATGTTCTGCTCCACAGCCTGTTCCACACTGATTTGTGGAGCTTTACACTCAATGACAGCGAAGGGAATACCGTTGATAAACAGCACGATATCCGGCCTGGCATTGTGAATCTTGTCCCGGCTGTCTACTGCAAACTCTTCGGTAACATGGAACAGGTTGTTCTCCGGATGTTCCCAGTCAATATACTTCAGATTGAAACTGAGGGTTTTACCCTCACCGACAGTCTCTGGATAGCTTTTGCCCAACAACAGGGCATCATAGATTTTTTCACTGGAGCGGATCAGGCCGTCAGTTAAAGGCTCATCCAGATCTTCCATAGCCCGCTCGATGTTGGCGGCGGAGAACTCGTTTTCTGCACCGGCGAAGGCATAGCGGTTGAGCCGCCGTAGCTGTCCCCGGAGGATGTCTTTCAGCAGTACATGGTATCGGCTGCCTCTCTGCACCTCGCAGTCCTCCGGTGATATGTAGGTATAGCCCATGGACCGCAGCAGATCAATGGCCGGTTGCTGGCTGATATTCTTTTCTAAATATAGGGATTTGTCCATGGTTGCCTCCTCGCTTCATTATGTAATATCAATCATTACTTTGTTTTCCGTTTCCCATCGGTGGTTTATAGTTCGGATTAGGATTAGAAGTATTAGAACTTGTGGGAGTTTTGCTTGCGTTTGGAAGCGGGATTTTGCTTCTGTTTCCAGTACTTCTTGGTATACGAGAATCTGTAGTAAAAATATTTTTCTTTTTCGCACCCATTAAGCGTTGTCTCCTTTGTTATAATTATCTATTTCTATTGAAAACTCAGACGGTAAACGAGAAAGATATACTTCTTCCATTTTATATTCACCGTCCGCTTTACTCCAAACGCTCACTTCTTCTAATAAAAGCTCTCTTGCTTCGTTACCGTCAGAATATTTTATAACTTTTCCATAGTACGTATTGCCGGTCACATAGTCACGAACAATAATCCATGGTTGCCGGTCAAACATATAGTCCCACACTGGGCTATTGTCGGCTCTGTGCGACAGATTAAGAAAATTAGTAAATCGGAATAGCAGGTTTTGATCCCAAACAAATACCGCAATAAATGTAAGCACTATTGCAGCAATTGTGGCCGATATGATTCCTGCAACAGAAAGGCTTCCGCTATTTCCTGATAAAATTTGAGTCACTTTAACCAATTGAAGTTCAAAACATGGAAACAAATTAACCAGCTGAAGCAAAAAATTTCCGGCTATAAAAGAAAATATTGATGCTATAAATACATAGGAAACACTAAGCAAATCTGCAAGTGGCTTCTTGCCAGTTAAATAGCAAAACATACTATACGCAATGATACCAGGAATAACAAAGAGAATAAAACGCTCAACAAAGTCAAATACTGTCATGTTTTACCCTCACAATACCCGTCAGCAACAACTGCATCAGGGCTTTTTTCTTTTGTTTTTCCTGTTCAATATCCTGTCGCAGCAAGTCGATTTCACGGTCGGCGGCAATAAAAGTATCCGCTATCGCTTTTTGTTCTTCTACATCAAGAGGCAAATACAATTTGCTCGAGATAAATGTATCATTTGTAATGTTAATTGTGTTTTTTGCCCCTTTCTGCACAATTGGCAACAGATAATTTCGCGCGCAAATAGCCGATTGAAAATATGTGTGCAAAAAGTATCCAAGACCAAATGTCATGGGTGTAAATACTCCATATAGCGGCGAAACTGCAACCTTTTCCTGCAATAAGTTCTGCTTAACAATTCCATACAGAAAATCTCCGGTAGGACTTTTGGTGTATATGATATCTCCATAATGAGCCACAGAATAGTTTGAAGTATCATTTGCTGCATAGCTTCTTCCCAAATGTTCAACCTGATCTACTACACCTTTTTGAACTGCTACCGAACAAATTCTCAAATTTTGCTCGACATTCTTTTCTTTTCGCTCAGAAAGAACCTCGCATAGTTTTATATTTTTCCACTCTCCACTAAACCCAGGTAGGCGCTTTTTGCCTGTCAAAAGCTGCTGCATAAGATACTTTTTCTGTCGCTGCTTTTCGGCAAGGCGCTTTTCTTTCAGTTCAATCACTCTGTCTTGGGTGGTGAGGATAGCAGCAATTTTTTGTTGTTCTTCAATGGGAGGCAGTACGATTTTACTTTTCAAAAAGCGATCTTGTCCCAGCGTTTTGTTTCGCCCTGCTCCTCCAGGAGATGCTGCCTCCAGAATATCGGTTCCCCGCTTTGTCAAAAAATAAGAAATCAGGTAATCGATATCAACTCTATCGTTTACAGGACGGTACATCGGAAAACGGTGAGATCCAATCATTCCTACTTCAGATTGTGTGGTCTTTCCGATTGCCTGTTCCCATGCGAAAACAATATTCACTATAAAGCAGTCCGGCTCAATCCAAAAGACCGCCTTGTTTCCCAGCGCTGCACCTGCAACGGGTTCTTTATAGAAGAGGCCTTTTCCATGGGAACGGATACCGATTTGCGTGTACAATTCATTAGGCTTAACCTCCACCGGTCTCTCCACACGGCTGAGGCAATCTCCAAGCATATACACATCCCAATCGCCAGGGAGAATACCTGCTTTTGTTTTTTTATATGCCTCAGGAATTTCACTCTGGTGGATTTGCTCGATACGCTGTTTAATTTCCGGTTTCATACCATCCCCCCTTACTGCGGATTACTTACAAGAATGGTCACGATAGGGCTGGCAATAGCAGCCAGCATTGCTATAACGGCAATGACCATCATCCAGCGATTAAAAATCCTACTACTTTTTAAATCCTCTCTACTTTCTTGATAAGCGCGTTCCTGTGCATCGTACATATCTTTTAGTTTGTTGTAATTATCTGACAACAATTGATTTTGCTGAACCAAGACCTCGATTTGTTTTGCTGCCAGCTCATTTTGTTCCTGGATCTTATGTTTGATATCCCCCATAATGGTATCTTCTGGATCAATCGTCTCCATATGAGGAATCTTATAACCGAGGGACGGAGGATCGATTGGGGGCAAATTGGGCATGTCCAATTTCGGTATTTTGCCCGCCAAATCACTCAAGTTAATATAATCCATTTTTATTGACCACACCTCGTTCTTTCGGCCGCATCATATCTGTGGCCAACTCATCCATGTACTTCTGTTGTCTCCATCAACAAAATTTGTCTACAATCTGCTTCAAATTCCCAAATTTTCTAAAGCCTTCAATAGTTGAACCACAGCAATCACCCATTCTGCATAAGTTCAACTATTTTCCCGGCATGTTTTCTGCAGGACAGGAAGTAGATCCCTGTTATAACAGCACATATAGCTACCAAAGAGCACTTCCCTTCAACCGCAGACAAGATAAGCAGCGACAGGAAAAGAACAATTCCTGTGCGGGATAGGGCATATTCTCTGGACAAGGTGCTCATAATGGGATATTCTTTTTTCTTTTGATTAAACAATGTGTAGTTATCATTAAATGGAATTAGTTTAGTTCTTTTAAGAAAAGGCTCAAGAATAACTGATCCAGTGCGGTTGATAATCAGTCCAACTTCGTATGCAACCGCAAATGTACAAACAGTGATTACAATTTCGGGCCCCGCTCCAAGGTTTTCGATTATGTCGCTGTTGAATAATGCAACGGCTGTATCTGGAAAGATAACTAAACACCCACCGATAAATACCAGACCAGTCAAAAACATATTCAAAATGTTATAGAATGGCACCTTAATGTCCATTAATAATCCTCCTCACCCATTGTAACAATACAATGGTTTTCCCCCACATCAAAAGAAATTGTTCCGTCATTCCTTGTCGTCAGAACATACCGTCTCTGTCCATACAAATCTGCTCCACGCCCCTTATATAAGTGGGCAGAGTTTTCTTGTGTACCATGCACAATAGATTTATCAGAAACTACAGTCAAATAAGGATTAACGCATTTGAAAAAATCGGAGCAAAACTCATTGGCTCGTCCATGGTGAGGGGCCAAAAGAACAGTAGCATTCTGTACTTCGTTTTTTATATTTCGGTAATTCGTATCCATCATTTTTTGTAAAATGGTTGTTGGGTTATCCCCAGTCAGGACAAACTTATATCCAGAATATTTAACAACAATGATACTTGAAAAAGTATTGATATCATTTTTTGAAGTCCATTCTTCTTTTGGAATAATAATTGAAAATTCTACACCACCGTTTACCTTGGCATCCGTAGGTGCAGTACCAGGTGCAAGCGGTTGATTATAAGATTTATTCATTTTATTTCCTGCATCAGCAATCGCAACATGCGTTGGTGTATTAAGAGCAGGAATAATATCAAAGGCACCAGACTGTCTTTGGAGAACTCGAGGAGACAGAATGGCATTTAAATTAGGAAGGTCATAGATGTGATCCTCGTGTGGGTGCGTAATGATAAGTTCATCAATATGCCCACCGCGTCCACCAAAATATTTGCGATTAATGTGACGGACTATGCTTGACTGTGTTTTTGATCCAATATCAACTAAAATATGCATATTTTTAGGTGTAATAATATGGCAGCAACTACCATGTTCAACATCATAAAAAATAATTTTCATCCTACTTTTCTCCTTTTATAAACCAAGTTCCTCCAGATACTTCTTCATCTGCGCCTGTACTTCAGCCAGTTCTGACTCAATATTGGCAATGTTTCGCTGTACCTCATCAATATCCACCAGTTCTTCTTCCTCAAAGGTATCCACATACCGGGGGATATTCAGGTTGAAGTCGTTCTCCTTGATTTCATCGAAGGAGGCCACATAGCAATATTTATCCTCGTTCTGCCGAGCTTGATAGGCGTTGACAATGCGGGTGATGTCGCTGTCCCGCAGAATGTTCTGGTTCTTACCCTTCTCAAAGTTTCCGTCCCCGGAGGCATCGATGAACAGCACATCCCGGCATGTTCGGTTCTTCTTGGATACCAGGATACAAGCCGGAATACCGGTGCCGTAAAACAGGTTGGCCGGTAAGCCGATGACCGCATCCAGCAGATTCATCTCCACCAGCTGACGGCGAATTTTTCCCTCGCTGGCTCCACGGAACAGAACACCATGGGGCAGCACCACCGCCATGCGACCGTTCTCGGCATCCAAACTGGAGAGCATATGCAGCACAAAGGCATAATCACCTTTGGAAGTAGGAGGCACACCCCAATCAAAACGGTGGTATTGATCCAGTTCGGCGGACATTTTCTTCTTTCCCTTACTATCTGCTTCGGCCTCCGAGAGAAACCCGCTGTCCCACTTGTCCAGACTAAACGGCGGATTTGCCACCACCACCTGGAACTTCATCAAATTATCATCCTCAACATTCTGAGGATTGGAGAGGGTATCGCCCTGCCAGATCCGGGCATCATCCACACCGTGCAGGAACATATTCATGGTGCAGAGAGCCCAGGTCTGAGCGTTGAGCTCCTGGCCATAGATGGCCACCTTGCCACTGGGTACTTTTTTATAGGCTTTCAGCAACAAACCACCGCTGCCGCAGGTAGGGTCGTAGATCCGGTCGTTCTCCTTGGGCTGTACCAGAGAGGCTACCAGCTCAGAAACCTGGCTTGGCGTGAAAAACTCCCCGCCCTTCTTTCCGGCATCAGAGGCGAACATAGCAATCATGTATTCATAGGCATCTCCGATAATATCGGCAGAACCCAGCTGACTGGGACGCAGATCCAGACCATTGAAATCCTCCAGCAAGTTGCGCAGGGTAGAATTCTTCTCTTTGGGTTCACCAAAATCCACTTGGGAGTTGAAATCGATGGCCCGGAATACATTGCGCAGCTTTCCGCTGTTGTGTTCTTCGATGTGGTTCAGTGCCACATTGATTTTCTGGCCGATTTCAGCATCGTTCCGGTTGGCATAGAGATAGTCGAAGGTGGACTGCTCGTCCATTGCAAAGCGTTCCCGGCTCATGGCCCGTTCCACCCGGCGCGTATCCCCGTCATACTGTTTGATATACCCTTCGCGCCTCTCTTTGGAAACATCGCTGAGGTACTTTACGAACAACATGGAGAGGATATAGTCTTTATAGCGGGAACTGTCGATTTTGCCGCGGAAACTATCACAGGCGTTCCACAGGACCTGTTCAATATCTTTTCTGGTTGTCATCTTCATTTCCCTTTCTTTGCTCTTTTGTACGCCTGATTCAGTACACCAGCATAATACTTTTCTTTTTCATCTGCCAACATCCTAAGTAATTGGCGTTCCCTTTTGGCCAGCAGATTGAACTGGGAGATTTTACGCTGATCCTCCACGGAAAGAAGGGCCAATTCAAAGTCAGCTAAAAATCTTGCGTTAACTGCGCCAAGCATATTACTGGTTGCATTCTCATAAATTTTTCGTTTTATCTTTTCTGTATTCAGCAACCAAAAAAGATACTCTGGCAACAAGCTCTTATCTTCAACTCGAATCACTACAAAGTTTGAGGAAACCACCATTCCAGATGTAGTTTCATCAATCAGAACTGCTGTATAGGGAGCTGTAAGGCGGACAATGATATCTCCGCTTTGCGAGAGATATTCTTCTTTCAGCGATTCTTTTGCTTCATAAATATCGGTCTCTTTCAATTGAATTGTCCCTTCCTGCTGGATACACCGCAGATTAATCAAGGGATATCGATACTCACTTGGCTCTTTGGCCTGTTTTCTCGACAAGACCAAGCCGCTGCGAACACTCGCAAGGTCCTGCAATTTCATTCTTTCACCTCTTTTGTCACGGCTAATAAATAACAATAACTTTCTAAAAAATTTTTTACCTGATGAATCGTTCCCATTATACACCAGGCCATCTTTCCTTGTCAAGAGCAAATTTGTCATGGTAAAAAAATAACTTTTAGTCTTCTCCGCATATAAGCTTGCTGTCCACTCCCTCCTTATTGAAAAACTGGGGGATAGTGTTTCTTGCATCTGCTCCTCGTCCAGCATTTTCATCAAACCATACACCGCAGTCCGTGGGCAGAAAACTTACCACATTGCGAGAGCGTTGCGTTCGCAACGCAAAGGTCGCGGGTTCGAATCCCGTTGTCTCCACCAGAGTAGGAAGCGTCGAACTATTCTTCTTTCGGAATGAGTTCGCGCTTGTTTATAGATTCGGGGGCACCCGGTAAGGGTGCTCCCGTTTCGGCTATCATCATGTGGACGCCGTATTTGGCGTTTTAAGCCCTTCAGGGTACTCGTGTGCCCTGGAGGGCTTTTTCGTGCCTTAAAACGCCTCTGAGAGCGTCAGAGAAAGCAAAAGCGGGACGCAGGTGCGCATCTCGCTTCCGCTCGATGCTGGGATTGGCCGCCCTGCGGGCGGCTGGTTCGGGTCTTGAGTCTGGGTACAGCAGGAGGCGGGTGCAGTTCTTGTTCCACTTTTTAACTCAAAAAGTGGAACGTAAAAAATCCCAAGTTTATCGGGGAGTACGGGCAAGTGGGTGAAATCCTGTTCCACTTTTGTTTTCAGAAGTGGAACGTAAAAAATCCCCTGTTTATCGGGGAGTAGCAT
>ERZ791932.759-NODE-759-length-13959-cov-11.978280_pt1 | contig 13959 bp, 9 predicted proteins | sample MGYA00510126_ERZ791932 | MGnify/ENA primary metagenome ERZ791932 (study PRJEB30046, sample SAMN00993244) | human gut metagenome | study: EMG produced TPA metagenomics assembly of the A metagenome-wide association study of gut microbiota in type 2... | reverse complement strand
TTTCTCCAGAAAGTCCCTTCCTCCCCTCCCCAAACCCCACCCCTCCATCTTCAAAGACTTTTGGCCTTATCAAATCCCTTTTCACACGTTTTCTCAAGCATGGGAGAGGCATTCACACTTTCAATGAAAATGATAATATAACATGTTAAAATAATAAATTAAATATTAAAAACATCAGAAAAGTGAATGTTTCGCATGGGGAAAGTGCTTGCGCTTGACTCGTGATGAACCACCGATGCAACATTTTCCCGCATAAAAAAAATGACGTAGCCGGGAACCCCTTTCCCGAAAGGGCTTCCCGATCCGTAAAGGGCAGCATCATGGATAAGCCTGATTTGACTCTCTATCTCGGCGGCACGCGGAGCGGCAAAAGCGCACGTGCGGAGGCCCGGGTTTTTCAACGGGCCGACGGTCCGGTGTTGTATGTCGCTACAGCTGAAGCACGACCGGACGATCCTTCGATGACGGAACGCATCCGGCGGCACCGTGCCCGCCGCCCGGAAAACTGGCGGACGCTCGAATGTCCGCTCCAGCTTGGAGAGCACATTGGCACCGCCCTTGCGGAATTCCGTAACACGGCGGGAACTCCCACCGTTTTGCTGGACTGCATCACCTTGTGGGTATCGAATATCCTGTTCAGCCTGCCTGATCCTGAAGATCTCAGCGCTTTCGAGGGTGCTGTGCGCCTTGAGACGGAAGCGTTGCTCGACGTAATCCGCTCTTCTGGTTGCCAATGGGTGGTTGTTTCCGGCGAAACCGGGCTTGGCGGCATCGAACCTACCCGGCTCGGGCGGAACTACTGTGACGGCCTCGGCCTCGCCAACCAGCTTATCGCCGCGCAAGCCCGTGAAGCCTTCCTCGTCGTTGCCGGGCGGCTGCTCAAGCTGGAGGAATAAGGGGAGCCAATGAGAGGGCACCGCGCCCTTCCTTCCCCAAAAAGAAGAGCGATATGCCTTTGACCGCTCCCGCCCTCAAACAAAAAAACGCTCTGCTCCGCTCTTCCGTTAGAAAGAACAACAATAAGTTGATAACAGTAAAAGCCTTTAAGGGAGGGAGAACTTTCTGAACATGTTCTCCCCTCCCTCAAATTTTTCTTCCCTTTTCCTTTCCGCTTCTCTTTGTTGACCAAACAACCAAGCACACCCCTCAAAAGCTGTTCCTTTGCGGACATGGCAAAATCCGGGTTTTTGAGAGTATCGCTTTGTAACATTCTTTTAATACACACTCTTTTTTTGAAAAAAGGGACATATTGTAACGCCATTCCAATTTCCTGAAAAATTCTTTCCCGGCAAGCGTTTTCTTTTCAAATGGTATTCAGGCAAGTTACAGAAATGCCTTGCAGCAAGTGCTCTTTTTCACTCCATCTTTTTCCCGTTTTCCCTTGACCCAAAACGGGAGCGCCGATATAGGATCAAAGAAAACCTATCCATGTTTAGCCGCGCGGAAAGACCATGAAAAGACGCCTTTTCCTGCCTCTGCACCTGTTCATCCTGTTTGCCACGTTGCTGGCGGCAGGCTGCTGGTGCCCGCGCGCCGATGCCCATGAGCCGGAGAAAGGCGCATTCCGCCACGCTCCGACGCAATACGAAACGGTCATTCAAGACGTCTATCAGCCCTTGCTGATCCAGACGGAGGTGCGCGTCCCGCACGTCCGCGGGCACGAACTTTCCCAAAAGGACAACGACGCCCCGGTGTACGACGCCGGACAAAGCGCCGCTCCCCCCATGCTCCCGCCGCTCCTGTCCGCAGGGCTTCCGGCGGTGGTCCCCCTCCCTCTCCGTCCCTCTTGGCGGGGCCTTGTCGTATTCCCTCTGCCTCCTCCCGCGATGATCGGCTGACGGCCTTTCCGCACATGACGCCATCCGGCAATCGTGCAAAGGGCACTCCCACCCTTGGCCCTTGTCGCGCCCGCGCCGCGAAACGGACAGAATCCTCTGTCCTCCCCGCGAGCGGACACCCGGAAACACGCGCCCGCCGAACGTGCTCCCCGAAAACGGGGGAGGTCTCCCCGTTCGTCCCGGCGCCCGCAGGAGGAAATCATGGAAGCTCCCAAGAAGCCGTTGTATAAATCTCTTTATTTTCAGGTTAGTTGCGCCATTCTCCTTGGTATTGCCCTTGGGCATTTCTATCCCCAGACCGCTCAGGCCATGAAGCCGCTCGGTGACGGGTTCATCAAACTTATCAAGATGATCATCGCGCCGATCATTTTCTGCACCGTGGTCCTCGGCGTCGCAGGCATGGAAGACATGAAGAAGCTCGGCCGTATCGGCGGCAAAGCGCTCATCTATTTTGAAGCGGTGACGACCCTGGCCCTTATCATCGGGCTTGTGGTGGTCAACACCCTCCAGCCGGGTGGGGGAATGCACGTCGATCCCGCGTCCCTCGACACCACCGCCATCGCCAAGTACACCGCTTCGGCCCAACACAACGGCTTCATCGACTTCCTGATGAACATCATCCCCGGCACCATCGTAGGCGCGTTCGCCAATGGCGACATCCTCCAGGTGCTGCTCATTTCCCTGCTCTGCGGCGCGGCCTTTTCCGCCCTCGGCAAGCGCGTCGCCGGTATCGTCGGGCTCATCCGTCAGGCTTCCTCGGCCCTGTTCGGCATCATCAACATCATCATGAAGCTCGCCCCGCTCGGCGCGTTCGGCGCTATGGCCTTCACCGTGGGCAAGTACGGCCTCGGCACGCTCGGCTCCCTCGGCTATCTCATGGGCAGCTTCTACCTGACCTGCCTGTTGTTCGTCTTTGTCGTCCTGAACATCATCGCCCGCCTCACCGGGTTCTCGCTGGTCAAGCTGCTGCGCTACATCGCCCATGAATTGTGGCTCGTGCTCGGCACGTCCTCGTCCGAATCCGCCCTCCCGACCCTCATGGCAAAGCTCGAACACATGGGCGCGCGCAAGGACATCGTGGGCATCGTGGTCCCGTCCGGCTACTCGTTCAACCTTGACGGCACTTCCATTTATCTGACGATGGCGGCTATCTTCATCGCGCAGGCCCTCGGCATCGAACTGAGCCTCAAGGAAGAACTTACCCTGCTCGCCGTACTGCTGCTGGCCTCCAAGGGCGCGGCCGGGGTCACGGGTTCCGGATTCGTCACCCTCGCCGCCACGCTGGCGACCATCCCCACCATCCCGGTGGCCGGTATCGCCCTCATCCTCGGCGTGGACCGCTTCATGTCCGAAGCCCGCGCGCTGACCAACCTCGTCGGCAACTCCGTGGCGACCATCGTTGTCGCCAAGTGGGAAGGTGCGCTTGATATGCAACGCCTCCATGCCGAGCTTGATCAGCCCACCGTCATTGAAGAGGAACCTTTCCTGCCCGACGACGGTTTGCTCCAGCCTGTACCTGCAGACAAGTAGTTTGGGGGAACGCGGAGTGCCGGGGGAAGGGAAACCCTTCTGAAGAAGGGTTGTCCCTCCCCCCGGACCCCCCACCTTTCCCAAGACTGTCAAAACCCCCGGCAAAGCCGGGGGCTTGAAACGCGGTGACCGCTCAAAGCGGTTTTTGCTATTCGCCTACGGCGAATTACAGCAGCTTAAGCTGCTCCACCTTCCTGTCTTCTTTTTCCTGGTTCCTTATGTAGAGCCGAATTTCCCGTTCTCCTACTCCTACCGTGCTTACAAAATATCCTCTCGCCCAGAAACTCGCTCCTGTTATTTTACGAACTTTTTCAAAATGTTTCGCTATCTCAATAGCGCTTTTTCCTTTTAAATAGCCCACTACTTCTGCCACCCCATATTTAGGTGGAATCGACAGTAACATGTGCACATGATCCACACACAGGTGCCCTTCCAGTATCTTGCAGCCTCGGCGGTTGACCAATTCATGAAATACGCCCACCAACTCCTCACGAATCTTGCCGTACAAAACCTTTTTCCGGTATTTCGGAATCCACACTATATGATACTTGCACTCCCAGACCGTATGACTTAAACTTTGTAATTACTTCATAAAAAGCCTCCTTGTTCTGCCTTGAGCGGTTCGGACAAGGAGGTTTGCTGTTTTAGGAAATTGTCAAACTGCAGGAGCCCCCCGGCTTAGCCGGGGGATCACGTCAAGGATTTGACTGGTGGGGAGGGCGGCCCAGAAGGAGTCCGTTCCGGCGGGAGTTGGAAAAGGCATCTCCCCCGCCGTCGATATGGATGGGATTCACCCGTTTTCCCGGTATGTTGAAAAAAGGCCCTTGGCGGTTTGTCGCTAAGGGCCTTTTGGGTTATCCGTTTGGTAATTTGTATTGCCGTGGTCGGGCTATGCTTCCACAAGCTCCACAGTGCTGTAAGCGTCTTGGATCTTGAACACCAATCTGCCGATACGCCGCAATCCCGGGCCAGCGTATGCATCACCACGCCTTCCACCTTGGCCTCGGGGTTCTCAGTTCCAGAAGATCCGCGAAGGTTTCAAGCGAAGAGAACGCTCTGAACAGCAATTCCCGCATTTCTTCGGCGTCTTCCGCTTCCAACAGTTCTTTTTCGCAGCGCACAGCCAAAGGAGGAAATCGATAATGGCGGATTTCCTCTTGGATTCGCTCTACCTTCGCAGGCGCGGGGTGTTCTTCGTCGGACGGCGTGCCGGAACGGAGCAGGGCCTGAGCCGCGCTCTGAAGCAGGGCGGCGAGAGATGCCGTATCGGGAGGGGGAGCGGAAACAGGAAAAGGCGTTTCTGACATGATGCACTCCAAGGATTTTTTTGATTGGAGCCTTCAAAATAGAAAACTCCGGGTGCTCAAAACCGTCCTTGGAACGGCGGGCATATTCCCGGCAAGCCAGTCTTATATTAGCCCACACCCGGAGAATAAGGCAAAGGTTACGCCAAAACGGAGGCGTAAAAAAAGCCACTCTAACGGGACGGCGGGCCGCCAAGGAATAAAGGTGTTTTGAAGCACCTTTCTAAAAATACACATAGAAAACCGAGGAAGTCAAGAAACGCTTCGGGAGTGGAGTGCCTTCCCACGCCGGACTGCAATCATTTTATGGATTCAAAAGAAGTGGTTCCCTCGTAGGAATACCACAACTGAGACGGATTCAAGGCACATCCCACTCGACAGGCTTCCGATAAAAGACGAAAAAAGATACTCCCCCTCCCTTCCATTACGCCGCACAAGCGTTTCCTTTGGCGGCAAGGCCGCCAAAGGAAACGCGCCGCCGGGTCAAGGGGGCGCTGCCCCCTTGCGGGGTCCCGAGGGGCAGAGCCCCTCGGCGGGGTCCGGGGCAGAGCCCCGGAAAAAGGGCAGACAGGGTTACTTGGAAGGTTCACTTTCGCGCTGGGAAACGTAAAGGGACTTGTCGTCTATGTTCAGCACCGGAAGGAACTGCCCGGCCAGCGCGTACAGCCGATAGGCTCCGACGATCTCGTTCCCGCGCGCCGTGGCTTCCTGCGTGGCGGAATTGAAGAGCTCGCTCTCGGCGTCCAGCACGTCAAGCAGGCTGCGCTGCCCAAGGTTGAACTGCGCCAGATAAGCATCCCGCGTCTGCGTGTTGTAAACGACCGCTTCCTGATAATACTTCCGCTGTTCAATGGCGGCCATGTAACGGGTCCACGTGTCCGCGATTTCGAGATTCAAATCATCAAAGAAGTTATAGGCGGTCTGACGCGCCTGACGGATGCGCGACTCGGCGGCTTCCGTCTCGGCCTTATCCGCACCGCTGTTGAACAGGTTCCAACGCATGGTCGCCATGACGTCGAAACTCGACGTCCAATTGCTCCCCCTGCCGCCGCGATCCGAATAGTTCGGCCCAACCTCAAGATTGATCTTCGGATGGTAGGCCGACTGTGCAAGTTCCTTCTCGCCGCGTGCCGCCCGGATGTCCGCAAGATACGCCTTCAGCTTGGGGTTCCCTTCCTCAGCCGCCTTCATCACCGCGTCGGGGTCGGCAAACATCCCTTCAGGGACATATACTTCCGCAAGCGACGGGGGCACGGGCTTCCCGGTCAGCCGGATATAGGAGGCCTCGGCTTCGCGCAACGAAGCCTCGGCGTCCGTCAGGGTGGACATGGCGCGGGAAAGGCGGCCTTCCGTCTGGGTCAGGTCGGCCGTCGTGGATGCCCCGAGGTTCAGGCGCTCGCGCTGCGAAGCGAGGATTTCCTTATGCCGCGCCACATTCTCCTGTGCGAGGCGCAGGATTTCACGCCGCCGCAGGTAGTCCACATGGGCGATGAGGCCATCCAGACCGAACGAGGTAGCGTTGTCGAACACGCGGTATTCCATCGATTCAACGGTGGCTTCTCCAGTACGGACACGGCTGCGGGTGGCGAAGCCGTCCCACAGGGGCTGGGTCAGGGTAATGCCCACGCCGCTCGCCGCGTACATGCCCTTATCCGAACCGTAGGAGCGCGTGGTATCGTCGCTCAGGCGGCTGGCGCCGTAGCGCCCGGTCGCGTCCACGCTCGGCCCCCATCCGGCCTTTGCCCGGCGCAGTTCATAGCGGGTCACATCCAGATTTTCCTGAATGACCTTGAGTCCCCGGTGGTGGGCGATGGTCTCGGCCACGGTTTCCCGGACGGTGACAGCACTTTCCCGCACGGGCGCGGAAGTCACGGCGGCGTTGGAGGTCGGAGCGGCCGGGGCATTCGTCATTCCGCCGAGACACAGCACCGCCGTCATAAGGATCATCGCAAAGGCTCTACCGTACATATTTTGCTCCTCCGGAGGGCAACTCACCCTCCTGCGTGGCACTCACCCACGCGCTCACTCGGGACATCCCCCAAGCGTTTTCCTAAAAAACCGTACCGCGCACAGGCGGATCGGCGTTTCCCTCGACAAGCGCCCTCTCCTTTCGAAAGACGGGAGGGCTTGCTACGCCACCCCCTCATCCTCTTCAGGCAGGTTGGCGGCGACCCTGTTCCTGCCCGCTTTCTTGGCTTTGTAGAGAAACGCGTCGGACACCTGCACAGTCCGCCGTATTTCCGCATGACATTTCCGCGTTCCGGCGTAATCGGCAGCGACGATTTCCGTCACCCCGAGGCTGATCGCCACCCGGATCTCCTCCCCTCTGGTGGAGATCGGTTTTCCCGCGATGCTCTTGCGCAGCCGTTCCGCAACCAATGCCGCCCGGATCACATCCGTATCGTACAGCATGACGAGGAACTCTTCCCCGCCATACCGGCAGCAAATATCTTCAACCCTGAGGCAGTCCAGAAAGCGCTGCGCCACCACGCGCAACACCTCGTCCCCCGCCTCATGGCCGTGCCGGTCGTTGACCTTCTTGAAATGATCGATGTCCGCCATGATAAAGGAAATGCTCTGCCGCTTGCGGCTTGCGCGGGCAAAGCTCTTTTCCGCCAGCGCGAGGAAGCCGCGCCGGTTCGGCAGGCCCGTCAGCATGTCGGTCAGGGACAGGTTCCTGTACTTCTCGATGAGCCTTCTGTTTTCTTGCAGCGTATTGCCGATAAGCTCGAAGTACGTCCCGAGGGCCCCCAGGCGGGGAAGTTCCGGCGTGTCGCCCTCCGCGAGTTCCTTGATCCCCCGCTCGACCGCCTTGAGCCTATCCATGATGTCCTTCAAATACGTAGCCATACAGCCGCAGTTTTCGAAATGGACTCCCAGTTCCCCGTGCGCGATGGATTGCGCGGCCCGGCGCAGTTCGTAAATCTGGAGGCAGAGCTCACGGATCTCCCTATCCTGTACAGGTATTTCGTCGACGATGCGGACCGTACATCCGCTGTCGTTCACGATCCGCGAAATGATCTCAAGAAGCTTAGGCAGAGGTAGATTCGAATACATCGTTTCCCTCCGCGAGTTGTATTTGTTGGGCGCGCCAATGGCTGTAACGGTCCATCAGGAAAGCAATATGCCTTGGTAACAGGGTATTTTTATTGTGTTTCCCAAAAACGGTCTTCCGGGCGTTCCGGCGTATGGAGAGCAGCTCGGATCGCCTTTCGAGCAACAGGGTTATGAGCATGACCCAATTCATCCTGCGCCCGGAGGGGTACAGAAAACCGTTCTGGCCGTCGCTGAGGACTTCGCGGACGGCTCCGGTGTCGGGCGCGAGCACGACGCACCCGCAGCTCATGGCCTCCAAGAGTTCGGAAGGCAGCATAAAGGAAATATCTTTGCAGAGATGCAGCGAGGAGACACACAACAGGTCGCGGTAGGCTCCCGGAGGGAGGAAATCCAGCAGGTGGATCCGGCCCCTCATGCCGGAGGGAAACGCCGCCATGCTTTCCCGGAGGCTATCGAGGCGGACCTCCTTGCCCGTGCTGATAAGAACCACATGGCAGTCCGGCCGCGCCGAGAGCAGGGACGGCAGCTCGCACCAGAAACCACCCTCCCGCAACCGGGCGGCGTCCCGCACGGAAAGGGTCACGATCTCTTGCCGTTCCGTCAGTTCGCAGTCCCCGAAACTGAATCGGCTGGCGGGGGCCGGAGCGAAAAACTCCGTGTCCACACACTTCCGCAGTACGGAAATGAACCCGCGCATCCCTTCGGGGTATTGCTCCCGCTGCCATTCCGTCGTCGTAAAATGGCAGTTACAATCAAAAAAGTTTTTCGCTTGCAGCGTGTTGCGGATATTGCGGGGGGCCAAGGGGATGTCGGGCATGGTGCTGAGAGGATAGCGGGTCTCGGCCTCGTCCCGAAAATACCAGTCGGCATACCCGACAAGGAAAGCTTCCGGGAACAGGTTCCGCACAAACAGACCGTTGCCCATAGAACCCGAAAGGATCACCATGTCGGGCTCAAACCCTTCCGCAAGCACGCCCATGAGCGACGAAGCCGTGGCCCGGCCGCGCAAATAGGCCATGGTCCAATCCCGTTCCCCGGCGTCAAGGGCGGGGGTCGATATCGATGCCACAGCCTTCTTCCTGTCCTTGGGCTTCTTCAGAAGAACCCTCTTGACGCCAGGGAGCGAGAAATCCCGCCTCCCGTACTCCGACGCGAACAGCACCTCGTTGCCCGGCAGTGCGGCCAACGAGGCGGCCATCGTCCCCAGAGGTCCGGGAAAAGTATAATTCAAAAAGAGGATACGCATAGGCCCTTCGGGCATCCTCCCGGATTGCGCGGTATAGTCGATCCGGGAGGATGCGTGTATGTTACTGCGCGTTTTCCAGAATGAACTTATGGAGCATCGCCTGATCGTCCGTGACGGTTTCCGGCGTGAGGCCATGCACTTGGATGGTAAGGCCCGCATCCGCATTCACGAAGGCGTCGCCCTGCTGTGTCCATGCATCGGTCAACGTCAGCGTTTCCTTGTCCCCGTCAAGGCCGAGCTCTATGCCGTACTGCTTCAGCCCGGCCGTATCCGTAAGCGACAAGGCATGGTCCCCGGAAATCAGAACTTCCACATTTTGGACGATCGGGCCATTATTCGGATCGGTGTTCTCCAGCAGCTCGTCGAGGCTCAGGTCCTTGTTGTCGGTAATCAGGAAGTCGATGCCGTCGCCGCCGTCCACAAGGAAGTCGGAGGAGTCGTACTTGATGATGTCGTTCCCGGAGCCGCCGAACAATATATCCCGTCCCTCTCCACCGTCGAGGTAATCATCTCCGCTGCCGCCAAAAAGGATGTCGTTCCCGGAACCTCCGTATAGATGATCGTTGCCGCTGCCGCCGAAAAGGACGTCGTCTCCAGAGCCGCCGTACAAGTGGTCATTGCCGCCCAGACCGAAGAGGACATCGTTCCCTTCGCCACCGAACAGCCAATCGTCACCGTCGGACGAGTTTTCCAGATGCTTTTCCGACCAGTCCGCAAGCTCATGCAGCTTGGCGCTATCGTGGCCCAGATTCAGGATGGCATCGCTCAGGGATGCCGGAGTGACCCCGTGTGAGCCCCCCGTAAGAGTGCCGAGTTCCTGCGCGAGCCGGTGCAGGGTATCGTCTGCGCCTGAAGTATTGCTGCCGTCGCCGATGAGCAGATCGTTGCCGCCCTGCCCATACATGACGTCATTGCCTTCCCCGCCGATCAGGGCATCGGGCATGTCCGGCTTGCCCTCGTTGGCGTTCGGAACCAGCGCGCTGCCTATTTCCTCAGGATGCTCGCGGACGTAGTCGATAACGTCGGCCGTGCTCGGATTGAAGCCGAGCTGCGCCTTCACATACTCCGCGAGGGAGACGGTGGCCCCATCCACGCTGAACTGCGCGGTGTCTCCGAAGACCACGTCATCGCCCTTGTTGGCGAAGATGGTGTCCGAAACGGGCTTCGTCACCGTGGACGAAGCGATGGCGTCATACAACGCATCAGCACTCTCGATCTGATCCGCACCATCCGTGTTGTCGAACTTGTTGAGCACGTCGAGGTTGTTCGTGCCATTCCCAAGGATGCCTATGGCGTGAACGTCGACCGGGTGGACGCTGTCGTCGATAATGCGGTCATAGACGGCCTCCGCCCTCCTGACGGGATCGCCCCAACCGTTGGACGTATTAGGATCACCGTCAGTAATGAAGTACAGCCTGTTGGCGAAGTCGTTGCCTTCCACTGAGTTGAACCACTGTTGGGCACTCAGAAGCGGATCTTCGTAGTTTGTCGAGCTGTACAGATCCGTAGACTTCAAATACCGATTGATGATTTGATTCAACTGGGCTTCGGTCGTCGTACTGGTCAGAGAGAAGCTCTTGTCGAGATTGACTTCTCCGGCGAACTTGACGAGCTGAATGTTGATGACGGCATCGGTTCCCTTTATGTCGTTCCACAGCTTCGTGATGTACTGGGCAACGGCCTGCTGGGCCGTGTCATAAGAACATCCCTTCTCATACTTATACGCGCACTCACCATTCTTCTTCCATGCGCCCATTGACCATGAGTTATCCAACACAAATGAGATGTTGTAACTCATAGCGACGTTTTCCGTCGTCGTCGCGCCTTGCAGGAGGTCGTCGCCGATGGAGCCCGCGCCGGTCGTAGCGGTCACGTTGACGGTGATGTCTGCGCTGTCGGTCGCGCCGTGCCGGTCTTCCACCCCGTAGCCGAACCGGATCGATTCACTGTTCTTTCCGGTATTCGTAACCGAAATCGTGCCCTTCTGCCAATCGATCGAGATCTTCGTCGTCTCGTTGTACGAGATGTCCGTGGAAGCATCATGGGAAGTATATGTCTTGCCGCCTATGGTGATCTCCGTGATATGCAGGCCGTCCTTGGACACGGACGCGTCATCCCTGTCCATGTCGTTGTGCAACAGATCCTCAAACGTGATCGTGATCGATGTACTCGGCACCTCTCCCGAGGGGACCGTGCTGCTGATGACCACGTTGTCGGGCGTGAAGACATCGGCGGTATGCTCCACTTCAATGGATGCGGACCCCGTGAGATCCCCGCCCACGGCCAAACCGCCGCTCACCGTGAAATCCTCTCCGGCGTGCACATCGCCCGTGACATACAAGAAGCTGTTCGCGCCGAACCCTTCACTGTTGATGGAGAGGTTGCCGTTGACGATGGTGACGCAATTCAGGGGCGTATTCCCCAGTAGCGAACTGTTTAAATCTCCTTCGATGTACAGCAGCAGGTTGTGTTCCGAGGCGTACTTGACCGCGGCCTGAACCTGATCAGCACTCGTCCCGGTGGAAATCTTCAACGTGTAGATGTGTGCGGCGTCCTTTAAGGTATCCAGTGTCAGGTTGTTGCCGCCCAGATCCGAGAAGAACTTGCCGAAAAGGTCACCCGCAACCCCATCTTCCAAAACTGAGAACGCGTCATCCTGCTTGTCCGTCATCCATCCGGTATGGATACGGTCGCCTACAGTACCGCCCACCGTAATGATGCTGTCCCCGAGCACCGCGCTCGCCGATGCGGAGATGATGCTTTCTCCGGCCACGGCCTTGTCGATGTCATAGATATTGTCCGCCGCTTCTGGAGCGGTATTGGTGACGGCGATATGGACCGTATCGGTTGCGGTATCCAGATCTCCGTCCGTGGCCACCACCTTGAGATCGCCGCCAAATCCTTCCTTGACCTTGGTCGAATCATATTCCAGCGTATAGGAATACCGGAATTCATTGGCGTCGGTCCCAGTCTGGACGACGGTTATGGTGTAGAGGCCGTCCGGGTCCGTATACTGCCAGGAGCCTTCATCGTTCTTTACGAGCGTATGCCCGTCGAACGTGAACGCCGCGTCCCCCGGCCCGTCCGCACCGAAATGCACCATGAATGTATCCGTAATGCTGCCGCTCTCAGAGTCCGCAGCGTGTTCGACTCGATCGCCCTGAACAGTCAGCACCGGCGCGTCGTCAAGCGCGTCCACCGTGATTTGGCCGGTCGCCGTACCGCCCGTGGTCGTGATGCTCACGTCGAACGCGTCCGCGTGCACGGCCTCCCCGCGCCCCGCAGCGTTGTCGTCCGGATAGTCTTTGCCGTCCACGGGCGTGGTCAGGGTATAGGTGTAGTGCACGGTCCCGTCCGCATCCATGCCCGTCACCGTCAGCGTGCCGTGCGCGCCGCCGGGCACGGACACCGCGGCGTCCGCCGTCACTTCAACGCCGTTGTAGTACAGCTTGCCGTTTTCCACCTTCAATTCGGTGCCGCCGATGCTCACCGTGGCGTCCGCGCCGTGCAGCTCCATCTTGAACGAGCCGTCCGTCGCGGCTCCGAAGGGCTGCGTGGCCGACGTCTCGTGCTGCGAGCCCATGCCGGGGATGTTGCCCTCGTCCGTGGTCACCACGCTCGAGCCGCCCGAAGGGGCGTCGTTGAACAGCGGGCGTTCGGGCACTATCACTTCTTCAACGACAGTCTCCTCTTCCTCCACGCCTCTGTTGCCGTAAGCCTCTAATTCACGATCAGGTTCAGCAGCGCGGTTCAAGCCGAGATCAAGGCCGCCAAGACGTTCGACCCCATCCATGAGGGAAGCGTCCGTGTACTCGTGGAAGCGGCCGCCGTCGGCGTTCGAAGCCGCTACCGCCGGACCTGCCGCGGGCATCAGATCGGGTTCGTTAAGGGCTGCAAAAAACTCGGAGCCGGAAACGGACGTTCCATCCACGATGAAGTCCGGGATGCTGTCCTTGGAGAAAGTCGTATAAAAATCAGTAAGGGTAATCCGGCTTCCGTCTTCAAAGGAAAGAAGCAGATCATTGCCTTCCTTGGAAAGAACCACGCTGTCCGAAGGAAAATCGAACGCGATGTGGTCAAATTTTTCGCTAGGGATAACCTGATTGGCTCCATTCGCAGGATGTCTGAGAGTAAGGTCTGCCATCATATGCTCCGAATACTGTTAAGTGGATGAAAAAATATCGTTTGGCGAACACCGCGGAACGTTCGCCTCTCATGCCGGACTGAGTATCGACTTCTTGTCCATCACCATGATGGCGCCTTCCTTGTGCCTCATTTCGACAGCGCCTTTGGGCAGGCCGTTCAAAGAGTACGAAAGGAACCATCCATTATCTTTCGTGAAACCAAAAAGTTTATTCCTATCAACCCAAAGGCCGAGGCAGGCTTTCAGGTCACCGGGGGCGGCTATCGGCAGAGACGTGTCAATGAACACATCAATCCCCGAAACGGAGGCAACGCCTTCCCGTCCATGTCTCAACAGTACGTCCAACACCCCTTTTCCGATGAGAAACGTGAACTGCCCGTTGCCGTCTATGAAATAATCCGTGGGATCATACTGAATGATTTCTAAAGGGATATCGCCTTCGTCCAGAGGCGCCTCTTCCGCAAACGCACAAAAAAGGGGCACATCATATTCTTCCTCCGGCCATGTGCAGGACTCAAGAGAGTGCTCTCCCTGCGCAACGGATCCGCACATGGCTTGTAAATTCTCTTGAACGGTGCCTTCATGAAAGGGACATGCTTCCCGCCTCGATGCCGCATCGTCTTTCCGCAACATGGAAACTCCCAAGAGAAGATGGACTAGAAAAATCTGTCCGCCGTGCTTCCAAGATTTCCTGAAAAAACAAAACGCCCCGTGCCGAAACGATGTTTCGGCACGGGGCGTTCTTATCCTGATCGATAGAAGACAATGGGCCCAGAAAAATCAGGCAGAGAGAGAGAGAGAGAGAGAGAGAGAGAGAGAGAGAGAGAGAGAGAGAGAGAG
>ERZ791932.749-NODE-749-length-14174-cov-12.758765_pt1 | contig 14174 bp, 10 predicted proteins | sample MGYA00510126_ERZ791932 | MGnify/ENA primary metagenome ERZ791932 (study PRJEB30046, sample SAMN00993244) | human gut metagenome | study: EMG produced TPA metagenomics assembly of the A metagenome-wide association study of gut microbiota in type 2... | reverse complement strand
TGGTGTCGCCTGCGCCCACGTTGAGGGCGAGGCCGACCCGGCCCTTGCCCGCGCCAGCGTCAAATGTCCAGTCGCCGCCGATCACGCCGCCCGCGAAGTCGGAGTTATACCCCGCATCGAGGCTGCCCGCGCTGAAATCACGCGTACGGTTTGAGCCGTAGATAGCGTTGGCCCACAAATCAAAGCCGTTTTCATGCAGATTCGTCCCTTTCTGGGCCACTTTCCCGGCAAGGGACAGGTGATCCTGAATGGCCCGCACCGGAGCCTGCGCCACAGTGATCGTCGAGGACTGCACGCCGCCCGCATACGCAAGCTGCGCCGCGCCGTCGAGTGTGGGGATCACGTCGCCTTCCGCGAGGAACTGGGGCTCCAGCGCGCGGGACAGGAACTTGATGCCCGCGTTACCGTTGTTCACGTCGTTCTGCTTGTCTCCGATCATGTGATCAAGCGTATTCGGGATGGAGATGCCGGGATACAGCACGGAAGCCCGCTTTGCGGTCGTCTTTACCGTCACGCTGCCGTCTGTCCCGGCGATGCGTTCGGCATTGACCAGACGGTTGGTGATGAGGGCGTCTCCGTTCCAGCCTTCGACGGTCGAAGACGTATCGCCGAACCCGCTGGCGATCGTGTAGGTTCCGTTCGCCTTGGCGTCCACAAGGTACAACTTCGCGTCCTTCTTGACCGTAATCGTGTCGGCGGCGCTGTTCGCCCTGATTGCGCCGTCGCCAGAAGCGATGGCGGAATCGACAACCAGCAGGGATTTATTACCGAAGTACGCGCTGTCACCAACGGGCACACCGCCGATAGCGCCGCTCTTGTCCACTCCGGCATCCACGACGATCTTGCCGCCCGCGCCGAGCGCCACAGCCTTGCCGAGCGCCAGCATGGATTCGCCGGAAGCCACGGTGAAGCCGTTGCCGAAGGCGGCCGGATTCAGCCCCGCTTCGGCGGCCTTGGCCTGAAGATCCGCGATGGAACCGATTTCCACCACGGAGCCGTCGCCCACCAGCAGGCTGGAACCAAAGGTATCGCCGGACAGGCTGTCCACCTTCACATAGGCCGGGTCGATGAACAGCGTGCCGCCCGTGGGGTTCAAAGTTCCGATGTGGGCCGTGGCGTTCAGCACGTTGACCGCACCCTGCTCCAGCGTCGCCGTCGACGCCGAGATGGAGGCGTTGCTCAGGTTCACCTCGGCATTGCCGTGGGACGTCTTGATCTCATCATAACCATAGCGCGTGGTGTCGAGGCCGTTGCCCGCGACGTCCAGCTTGCCCTGAACCTCGACCGTCCCGAAGGACGCCATCTGCTTGCCTGCGTTTCCGGCCATGCCAAGCTGCAATGCCGAACCGTCACCGACGACGACATGCGTCTTCACGGCATTGTTATTGCCGTCGACGAGCACGCCGCTGTCCTCGGTTTCGCCGCCGATCAAGGTGATCTTCGAATTATCGACCAGATTCAGGACGACACCAGCGGCGGCATCAGCGGGAGCGACCTGCAACCCCTTGGCGTTGAAAACACTCTTTCCGATCTCAAGATTGCCGACTGTCTGCAGCGCCTTATCCTTATCATTGCTGTCCACGACGCGGACGAGCTGATCCGGAACGGAAGCAATCGTCACATCAGAATCATTGGCGCTTTCGCCGGATTTTGCCACAACGGGAGTGACCCCGGAAAGCGTAACCTTATTGGTGGCCGGATCAGCCGTGCCGCTGACGACCACCGTTTCGCCTTCCTGAACCTTCAAGGTGCCGTTGAGGAGCGTCAGCAAGGCTTTTTCAGTATCCTGTTCAAACAAGGCAGCCTTTGCCGCCTTGTACTGATCGACCGTATACGTCTTGCCGTCAAAACGCAGATAGAGGTCGCCCGCCGTGCCTACAAGAGCCGTGTCGACTCCGGCCACGGCACCGAACGCATCCGTGATGAAGTTACCCGAGTCCGCCGTTACGGAACCTCCGTTGATAATCAGGCTGCTGCCGCTGCCAAAAGCCACGGCTCCGCCTTCCGCCACCACAGCCGAACCGGCAACGGACATCGTACCGCCTTTCAGTTCAAGGCCAGCGGCATTCAGGGCAGCGCCGCTATTCACCGCCAGCGAGCCTTTTTCCTGGGTATACCCGCTGTTCAGGCCGGTTACACCGCTTTCTACCGTAACGGAGCCGACGTTGTAAATATCGTTGCCTTCCGTAGCGTTGTTGCCTTTGAACGTATTGGTTCCAGCGAAATGCAGCGTACCGGTGTTGTAGATGGCTCCACCCTTGTCCGCTGTGTTGTTTTCAAAAAGGCTGTCCGTGATGGTCATGACGCCACCGGCGTTCTGGGCTTTATCCTGTGCCCCGTCATTATAAACGGCCCCGCCGTTCTCACTGGCGCTATTGCCCGTGAACATGCCGGTGACGGTCACACCAGCGCCTTTGCCAAGGCCGTTGTCCGCATAGAAGGTATTATAAATAGCACCGCCATTCTTTGCCCGGTTGCCCGTAAACGTTGCCGAGATGTCCAGTTTGGCTGCGCTGTTATTCGCATCCTTGCCCATACGCGTGCCGATGGCACCGCCATTATACCCTGAAACGTTATTTTTAAAGAGCGTATTTTCAATGGTGGCAATGGCGGTTGCGGATACGGCACCCAAAGAAATCGCGCCGCCGCCAATGGCAGTGGCGTCTTCCACCGCAACATTCCATTCCCCGGAGTCCGATTTATCAAGCTGAGCGGTATTCCCTTCAAACGTGGAACCCGTAATAGTCAATCCCTTGTAACTGCCAATGGCTCCGCCATCATAAACGGAATGGTTATTTTTAAATACGGATGAAGCAATGTTTACCGCATTGCTGGTGGAATCGGAACCGATGGCCCCGCCCACGACACCAGCCACATTATCTTCAAATGTGGAGCCTTTTACCGTCATATCCTGCCAGTTAACAATGGCACCACCCCAATTTGATGCGGTATTGCCCTTAAAAGTGGCTCCAGATACATCAAGATTGCCGTTATTGGCAATAGCGCCGCCATTATAAGCCGTATTCCCCGTAAACTGGGAATCGACAACAGTGACTTTAAAATCTTTATCAGTTGCTCTCTTACTGGCATAAGAGTAGATAGCTCCGCCCATGCCGGAGCCTTCTTTGGCCTTCTTATCAACAACCGCCGTGTTATTGGTGAATGTTGAGTTTTTAATCGTAATGCTACCGTAGTTCTCCGTTTTCCCCCTATCATAAAAATTGGCGACGGCACCGCCGTTTATCGCCGTATTGCCGGTGAACGAGGAGCCTTCGACAAGGGTATCATTAAACGTATTGAACAGAGCGCCGCCATTGCCGCTTTCATAAAGTCCGGTGATTGCCGTGTTATAGTTATAGGGCGTATCGCTGATGCTTTTTCCGGCGGTATTATTCGTAAAAGTGCTGCCCGATACCGTCAGGCCGACATCCGCGGAGTCGGTATCGTATGCGCCGTAAAATTTCCGGGTGGCAACGGCGCCGCCATCTTTGCCGGACACGTTCCCGGTGAATGTGGAACCGGAAATGGAAACATGGGAACCTGAACCGATAGCGATAGCGCCGCCGCCCATATCGCAGTTATCAATGACATGGGATGATCCATCACTGCCTATTTGCGCCGTATTGCCCTCAAAGGTACTGTCTTTGACCGTGAGATAGCCGAAATTACCTATGGCTCCACCATCGTACTGTGCACTGTTCTGGGAAAATACTGTAGAGACTATTTCTATATGCGCCTGATTTTTCGTTCCTACGAGAACGCCGCCGCTCCTCGCCGTTTTGTTTCCGCTGTACGAGCCCCCCGTTATGCTCAGCTTACCATTGTCATTGACTTTATAGACAAGGCCGTCCAAATCTCCAGACGAATCGGAAACCGTTTCGTTTTGAACATTCACCTCATCATTGACAATCGTCTGTGCTCCCGCGACACCGGCACCGCCCATGACAAGCATGCCCGCCACAGCCAACGAGCCGAACACGTTCAGCATATGGCATTTCTTCAGCACGGCGCGGTACCTGTTGATCAAGTTGCCTACGGCACCCTTCGACATAGTCATATGAAACCTCCCATAAAAAATTTTTCCCCGGCAACATACTGTGCCGCAAACACAAAAAGCCCTGAAACCGGACAATCCGGCATCAAGGCTTAATGGACATACGGGAAATACAAGACGGCATCCGGTGCTCCGCTAAACTGAAATGCGGCCTCCAGCCTAGCGCACGGAGTCTCTGTACCATTAATGTCATTCAGCCGAAGAACACGGCTGAACGACGAAAAAAACCCTGTTCCCGAGAACCGGGAGCAGGGCTTTTCCGAGCAAAAAGAGAGAGAGCTATCTGCTAAGCAGAGAGAGAGAGAGAGAGAGAGAGAGAGAGAGAGAGAGAGAGAGAGAGAGAGCATATATAATCCGCTGTGTTAGTTTTAATTTTTCTAAAACAGTTTTCTTATAATCCATTACGCCGGTAAAAGCAACTTCAAGCGGTATTATCCTGATCGATACAGCCCTTTTCGCGTCTCTTCGCAAGAATAACGCAATGTTTTAACATAACTATTACAAAATAAACCTGAAGTTGCGTATTTTCATTCGCTTTGTTTCAGTAAGAAGCTTTCCCCGATACGTCCAAGGAATAATCGGGGAAACAGCTAAAACCGGATCGGGGAAACCTTTTGCGGCATTCCCCGACTGGGCTCAACACAAAGGCATTACCGCGGCTTGTGTACGATATCTATGTGTTCGGCCTTATTTTCCTTGTTCGGGTAAATGCGGTAGGCATATTCGCCGTCGTCCACCTTCATGTTTTCCACCTCCCGTACGAAACGGGTCTTGCCCAAGTCATCCTGTACGATGAGCTGTCTGATTTTCCCGTCCGTCGAAATGCTCCAAAGGCCATGCATCTTCGGTTTGCCACCCAGAGCAGTCATTTTGAAGGTATGATTGGGGAAATATTCCGCTTTGCCGAAGAATGCAGCCATCTCCTCATCCGTGGCGGGCACGCTTACATCTTTTTGATCGACGGCGTCCGCTGTGGGCCACACCTTGCCGACCATAACTTCTCATAAGGATTCAGGGGAACATCGGCTTCCGGAACCTTTTCGGCCGAAAACGCGGTTGAAGCGAGGATAACGGTCAAAAAAACCGACGATATATTCATGGCAAGCCTCCCGTTCCGTCCGCACGACACGGACGGGTTATAGGTTTATCAAGGCAATAGGCTTACTTCATAACTTTTTTCAGAATAAGGCATACTATATTCGTCGATTCCGCTCTATCCCGACGGTTTAGATATCTGAAATGTGCACATTGCCAGCGCAACCGGTTCAATATGGAACAAGTCCTTCAACGCGGGTATATCCTCAAGCAAATGGCCAAAAAGAAGGCCCACATCTCTGTGAGCCGCTTTCTTTTTGGCGTCATTCGCCATCTTCCTAAGGTTTCATGTCCAGCACGTTATAGGCGTGCCTATGCCGCCGTGATGGTTTACCTCCGTCCGATATGGGGAGCACGCGCAGCTCATAGCAAGGATAGAAGGGGCCCAAGAGGATTCCCGCCGAATGCCTTCAGCCCCTTGCAGGCGGGCAATGCTGAGGGCGAAGTCCTTTGCCATGCGTTTCCCCGCCTCTTCCGGGCGGCCTAGACGCCGTATCCGGGCATAACCACTCTCCGCGGTATCCGTAGGGGCCGGGACAAGAAGCGCGCTTATACACAGCTTTCCTGCAATCCCATTATAGGAACATTTCCCCGTCCACTTTTTGGCCTTGCTATCTTAGACTGTTATCCCCACAAGGCACTTTTCGCAATCAAACTTCAGGAGCCCTGGCTTAGCTGGGGATCATGTAATGGATTCATGGCTATCGAATCCCTTTCGCCGATTTTCCCCGTGTGCGGAAAGTTGGGGCGATGTCGTTCTTCCTGCTGGAAATGAAAGCGGTTCAGAATCTGACTGCTATTGAAAAAAGAAGGGTGATCCCTTTACTTTCATCTTCCCCTATTCTTTTCGAGCTATGCTTCCCGACACCACCAGATGACCTTGCCGATGATGCGGACGGACTCGGCCATGTCGCCGCGCAGATCCACTTCGATGGGCTCGTAGCGCTCGTTGAGGCTGCGGAGAAGCATCCGATGACCGGGCAGCGTCTCGATCTGTTTGATGTAGATTTCCTCGTTGACACCCACGGCGTAGATCGTATGGGGATAAATCTGCTGTTTACTCTGATCTATGAGGGCCATGTCCCCGTGGCAGATCTCCGGCTCCATGCTGTCACCGTAAACCTTCATGAGCACCATCTTGTCGGGATTGCCCTTCCGGCACAGCCAATCGGAACGAAAGGCAAAATAATCCAGTACATCGGCTTCGGTTTGCAGGCTTCCCACTCCGGCGGAAAGGCTCGCCGCCACCAGAGGGATGCACAACAAGTCAAGATCCGGAACCGCCGCGCCCGCAGGCGTCGACGCCTGGGAAGTTGATGAAGCAACAGGAGCATGGGAAGCTACAGGAGTGGATTCGTCTCCCTTCCCGAACATCAGCCAGTCCATCGACAGGCCACACTGTTGCGAGACTTTGACCACCCATCCTTCCGGAATCTTGCGTTTTCGCCGGGCCTGGCTGACGGCCTGCGGCGAAACGCCGAGAAGTGCCGCCAACTGGGCGTCACGATGCAGCCCCGCACCGGAGAGGAGGCGGTCCAGAATGGCATTGGAATCGGATTCGGATGGTATTGTGTTCATGAGCCAGCCTATACCCGATTCTTGATTGTCTTGTCAATCTCAGCTTTCTTTCTACAAGAGGTGTAAATCAATTTTTATTCAATTTATCAATTTTTAATTGACAAACAAGCCGGACTCGGGCACTTTCAAAACGCGCCGGGAAAACGGCGAATTTCGTGGAGCGAGACGACAAGGAGAAATCTCATGGCTATAAGCGAAGATTTGCGGAGCGTACAGGCGACACTCATGCAGGGACTGAACCTCGACAACGCACCGTTGCTGCGTCTGGTGTGCAGCAACCTGCAATCCATCGCGGAGCAGATCGAATCCCTTGAGAACCTCCCACTGGCGACGCGGGATATCGCCGGAAAAGTCGGACGCCGCCGGGGAAAACGATGCGCCCTCGGTGCGGCGTAATGGCAGTGGCCTTCATTGCAATTGCAGTTGATGACAGTAATTAAAATACTACATTAAATAGTTAGATGTGCACAAGCTGTCACTGACTATCACTTGGCATCGAAGGAACACTACCGTCCGATCCCTACGGCGGACGTGAAGCCGGGCCCCCTTCGGGTTTACGGCATGGGGTCACGTCGCCGTGGGCGGCTTCGGAAATGAAGAGTTCCCCTATCCGGCTTTCTCTTCATCGCCTGTACCGTAGCCGCAAAGTGTCCCCATGTAACCTCCCCCATCTGCAACTCAGGCATATGCAGAACCATCATGAGATATTCAGGCTATGGAACAGCTGTTGTAACTGGAGGATATAGTTTTTGTAATATGTATATCTGGGATCATTTTCATATACGCAACCCGTTGAGATGTGTTTTCTTTACTTGAACATCCGACACAAACGAAAAAAGTTCGGAACAAAAGGCCTTTTTCCCGCCTCCATCCGGTTGACTCTGGGCTATTCAGTCTTATGTAGTGAAGGTCAAAGAGATTCCGCCAAAGGAGGATTTGGTCATGACGAACAAGGAACTTGAAGTTATTGTTTGTAACGCAATTGACGCTCGTAAGGAGCAAGGGACGCCGTTTGACCGCGACGCGTTCGCAGCCCTCGTCAAGATGGCGCAGGCCCTCTATCCCCATACGACCTATGAACATCAGATCGACGTCGTTGCCCGCATGAAGAGTATCGTCGATCCGATTGACGGCTTCCACCCCCGCTGGGAAACGAACGAACTGTTCGACGCCTGCATCAAGGCTATTGAAGCCAAGCAGCCGTCCTATACCATTCCTTATGAGGACGTCGTCATTTTCATCAACAGCATCAAGATGGCGTTGAAGAGACTTGATCTCAAGGTGGACACTTGCTCGTGCCTCTCCGCCCTAGCTGAAAAGCTGTAAATTTCTCAGCATCTTTGCTGAAACAAACAGCCCGAGACGTATCTGAGTCGCGGGCTGTTTGCGTTTATTGCTTCGAAACAGAACCTTCCAAAAATCAAGTGTCGTATAAAAATTGTGTCATTCTAAAGAGATGTAATGCTTTTGGAAGTGGCGAGGGGCTCCGCAGTTTCAGCATGAACTGTCAAGGGAACCTTGGTTCATGTCTCAAACGGCATTTTCCAAAACCTGCCGCCGCCCCTCTCCCATAAGGGAGCCTTTTCTGTGACACCTCAAAAATCAATCTCAGATTAAGTCGCTCACATGTCAATGTTCAACCAGCTCCGAGCCGCCCAGCCTATCAGGAAAGAAATACCCGCCACGCTGAAACTGATGGTAATCATCTCAGTGAAACCGCGCACGAACGATTCCTTCCGCACCACGGACACGAAATAGGTAAAGCCCAAAATGATCAGTGCCGCGTCGAACAGACAGAATCCCAGAGCCACCAGTGGGCTCTCGAACACGATGTAGGGCAGCAGCAGGAACGCCACGGTGATCATGTAGGCCACGCCGGTATACACCGCCGCCTTGAGCGGGTGCTTTTCCGACGTGTCAGCCTTTTTAGAGAGATACTCGGAAGCCGCCATCGACAGCGTCGCCGCCACCCCAGTAATGAACCCGGCCATGCCGACCATGCGGTTATCATTAAGGGCCAGCGTGAACCCGGCCAGAGCACCGGTCAGCTCCACCAGTGCGTCGTTGAGGCCAAGCACCATCGAGCTGATATAGCTGAGCTTTTCCTCATGGATCATGGCCGCGAGCTGCGCCTCGTGGCGGGTCTCGTCTTCCATGATGCTCCGGGCTTCGGGCAGTTCCTCCATGAGCTTCCGGTAATTTTCCGCGGAGTCGTCTTCTCCTCCTTCCATCAGATTGATCACGAACACGAGACCAAAAATCTTCCCAAGCACCACGAACAGCCACACCCGGAACATGTCGGCTTTGGCCTCAATCCCCGTATAGCGGCCCCATACCGCACAATGCAGACCTTCATCGTGCGACATCTTTTCAAGGATTTCGCTGTTTTTCTGCAAACTGGCCTGTTTTGCCAGCGCCGCGTACACGCGCTGGTCAGTGGCCTCGTTGTCCTGCATCCTGCGGACAATGGCTAGCGTCTCTTCTCTCATAATCGCCTCCTCGTAAGCCCCCGCTCTAATCGGCTTCACGGGAAATGGCAATCACTGAGAAGGGCCTGTCAGGGCCTTCCGAATGCGGCGGCGAGAAGCATGACAGCCGTGCCGAGCTGAAGGGGATCGTGCCAGACGCTTGCGCCTTCCGGCGCCCGGAGAGTCCATATGCAAGGCACGCAGGGAGCCGAAATGCACGCTCCGGCGGCAAGCCGATCCAAGGGGAAAAAGTCGTTGGTCGGCGCCGCGTCGAGCAGACACTCGAACAACGGCAATCCGGACAGGTCATCCGGTGTGCAGGGAGTACAGCCGGAGAGCGCCCCGCAAGCGGCGCGGGCCTTTTCCCCATCCATGTCGCAGAGAAAAACCTCATAGCCCGCCAAGGCCAGCGTCTCCGCACCCGCACAGCCCACAGGTCCGGCTCCAAGCACGAGAGCCCGCTTGCCCAGCCTCTTTCGCGCCGCCATGCGGATCAGGGCGGTGGCGAACCCGCGCCCCGTGGCCCGACCGTTTTCGCCCACGGTACCAGTAAGGATGTTCTCAGCGAGATACGTATCGTCATCGGCCCAGATGAACAGATCAAATCCGCCGCTCTTGGCGAGCTGAAAACCGGGCACATCAGCCGGAAGCACATCGGCCTCGAAGCCAAGATGCCCGGCAATGGAAGCCAGCGAGTCCGCGAACCCCCCGATAAGCCCTTCCCCGGATGAAATCGGAATCGCGCCTACCCGCAATTCCCGCACGCCTGAGCGGGCGGTTTCGGGATCGATGCCAAGTGTCCGGGCCGCCAGTGTCAGCAGATCGTCGCCCGTCAGTTCCTCAAGCCGCCTTTCATAGGTGGCCCATTCCGCTTCTATGCCGGCAATATCGTTTTCCGTCAGCCGGGTCATAAATGCTCCTTGGGATAACGTGAAACAGAAAAGGGAAAGAGCCCTCCTCTGAAGAAAAGGTTAAACTCCCCACGCCCTCCTTTCTTTTCTCCAAAACTTTCGGCGAGTGGAAAGGCGACGCGGAGGAAATCACACTACACATATAGATGGAGAAAAGAATATGCCGGGAGCGGAATTTCAGCAAAGGTTTTCTCCGGTGCTGAGAAGATGCAGAGGAAACCGTGCCTCACAACAGGAAGAAGAGCGACGGCACGCTGCATCATGAAGGGCACCGGATTAGAGACAGACGGCATGATGGCATGGGCGAACCAACCGTTGCAAACGGCAAGCATGGTTATGTATTCCGGTGCGGTTCTCCAATCTTCAAGTTATCCTTTAAAAATCGTTTTTCCAGTCTGCCTCTCCGCCAATTCTCGCAGATGCTCTATGCAGTCGCTGCGGCGTGATGCCACGTCTTCCGCGTCCTGTCCCGCGAACATCAGGGTTGCGGCCCACGAACCCGCAAGCAGGCTTCCCCCGACAAGCGCTTCATCGGCCCCACAAAAACCGTTTACCGGCTCCAGAGGGCCGAACTGCCCCATGATGTGCTCACCGAGAAAATGCAGCCCGCCGTCTTTACAAAGGACATGTTCATACCGGGCGAAGCGTGGTGCGCCAAGGCCGGACCCCGGAGCATAGGGAAAAAAGCAGGCCGCCAGATGTTCCGCGAGGTTGATGCCCGTGGACAGCCATACAGCCGTGGGCGTCTGGCTCGGGAAACGGGCATCTATTTCCAGTACGCGCATACCTTCTGGAGTCTGGATCACTTCCAAATCCATCAGCCCGTGCAACCGCAACATTTCAGCAAGATTAAGCAATGCGACTTCCATCTCTCGCACGAAGGACGGTGAAGAGCCGGCGGGCGCAACCACGCCCCGGCAATCGAAGGCTTCGTCCATGAGCAGGTCCGTCACCTGAAAGATTCTGTAGTTTCCGGGTGTTCCACATATCTCCAATGAAAAGGACGGACCGGGGCAGTACGATTCCAAAACCCATCCCTCGGCATCGAATCCCTCAGGAATATAGGCACGCAGTTCGGCTTCATCGCTGAGCAGACGGACGCCCCGGCTGCCGCTGCCTTCCGAGGGCTTGGCTATGATCGGAAATACCCTCGTATCCGCTCTTGCCGCAGGTTGCGGGATCGGCGTACCGCAGCGCAGGAAAAGGTCGCGGCTCCTCAGTTTGGAGGAGGTGACCTCGTAGGCGAAGGGATCAAAGGCGAACAACATGCCTTCACGGGCACACCAGCCGTCGAGCGCGGCAAGCGCGGCGGCATTTTCCAGTGCGGGGATCACGATGTCAGTCCCCAAAATCTGGTGTTCCACTTTCCGTGTCAAGACGCCGGAACCGCCCAGCTTCGTCACGTCGCATTGGGCGAAAACATCCGCCAGCCGCAACGCCGGAGGCGAGGACCTTTCATCCACAAGCAACGTCTCCCAACCGGCCTTCTGCGCCAGCCAGCACAACTCCACGCCCTGCAATCCGCCGCCGACTATCGTTACCCGCATTCGACCACCGCCCTCAAGAAACTTTCCGTCCCCGGGATCACACCCCATTCCTGTTCCCGGTTGGCCTCGGACTTGGGGTCGTCCCGGCTCACGCATACGTCATTTCCGCAGCACCAACCTTTGAGCCTGCGCCGGAGCGATCTTCCGGCGTCCCCCTCCCCCAAAAAAGTCCGTTTACCGCTCTTCTCCCCGCCTCCGCTGCTCGATCCACGCGCGATACTCGCCGGGCAAGGCGGGTTCGAGCCCGAGTTCCCCAAGCTGTCTGACGACAGCGGCAACGCTCCTGCGCTGATTCTCGATATCGAGGTCTTTGGAGGCCACACCCGCAAGGCCGCAACCGGAAGGCACGATGGACGTCACCACGTTCGCCCCAGCCTTGAGCCGCATCGCCAAACCTTCGAGGCCATCCACATCCAGAGAGGCCGGGATCAACCGATCTTCCATAACCAGCCGCATCGCGGCAATGGCCAGCAATTCGTGCGCGCGGCGCTCTTCAAGCGTGTCCCCGGCTGTGGATGGGAACGTCGATTCGTGCGGCACATAGCTCATGGCCCGAACCTGATCCAGCGGTTCACGCGCCATATCGAGAATCGAATCCGCCAAATCCTCCGCCGATTCACCTACGCCCGTGAGCAGGCCGTCCTCGGCGAGCAGGCCGCACCCCGCCGCCTCAAGACGCGTGCGCTTCCGGCGATCATAATCCTGCTCCAGACGCAAACGCGTGAACAAATCCCGGTTGTGCGTCTCCTGATAGCAGGCGTACCAGTCCGCCCCGGCCTCACGGAGCCGTACGAGCTGTTCCGCCGAAAGCACGCCCGGAGACACCATGATCGGCAGCCCGGTGGTTTCCTTGAGGGCTGATACCAGCTCCAACAGCCGATGGAATCCGGCGGGCTCCACATAATAAGGATCTTCCCCCAAGGTCAGATCGAGCAGGTGTACCCCATCCGCCGCAAGGCGCCCGGCCGCTTCGAGCATTTCCCCGAGCGGCTTGCGGTAACGTTCAAGGGATGAATTGCTCCTCCGGTACTGGCAAAAAGCGCAGTCATTCCGGCAATGGGTGCTCAGATACAGGAAGCCGTACAAAAACACCTTGTTGCCGAACGCCCTGTGCCGCGCTTCCCGTGCCGCGTCAAAGACAAACGCCCGCTCCCCCTCCGATTTCGCGGACAGGAGGCCGAGCAAGGCCTCTTTACCCATCTGGGGCTGGCATATTGCTGCTTTCATATCCGTAACCGTATCCCGTGAAGGTAGGAGAGGCTCCGTCCGGTTTTCGCCATCGTGCTTTCCCCGGTCGCGGCCATCGTAAGGCGCTCAAGGCCGAACCCGATGCCCACCCAGTTCTCCATGATGCCCCAAGCCGCATCAAGCGGGTGAGGGCCAAGGGCGGAGGACGCCAGCTCCATGCCGTTTTTGTCCACAAAATCCGAAGTTTCGCCATAAACGGCGGAATCCTCGTCCGTCATGCGCCAGCCCTCGATCCCGGCGGCATCAAGCACCATCGCGCCGAGTTCACGCAGGCGTGCATTGAGGTCCGTACCTTCGGGCAAGCCCATTTCCACAAGGTTCAGCATGGTGAATTCGTTGGCGTGGCGTTGTCCCTGCGTCTCGCGGCGGAAGCACGGGCCGACCTCGAACAGCCGTACCGGGCGGGGGCGCAGCCTTCCGACTTCGCGCATGTATTCATACAGATGCGGTGCCAGCATGGGCCTCAGGCAGCGTTTGGAGTCGATCCAGAACACCTGTTTTTCCATGATCGAACCATCGAATACGCCCATTTTTTCGAGGCGTGCGCGGGACAGGATGATCGGGGTATGCACCTGAAGGAAACCCGCCGTGCGCAGAACGGCGGAAAGGCGTTCCTCCAGTTCCAGAATAAACGGCCTGCGTGGGCCTTCGCACAGGGCGTCGAGGCGTTCGTGCTGCTCCATGACGAGCCGTGACTCAAGGCGCTGGAAGGCACGGTTACGCTCTGCGCTGTCCGCAAACCCGGCTTGCAGGTCTTCGGACGTCGCGCCGAGTTCGCCAAGCCGCCGTTGCTGTTCTTCGCTGAAGATCATTGCCCGCCTCCCTCCGCACGCAGGATCGCGCCGGATTTTTTGCGGAACACGGTTCCCTGATATTTCTTGAGTTTCCATTCGGGGATGGCACAAATCGGACACGGATCCGCGAATATCTTGTTGCGGAGCCATCGGCTGGCCCTTGAGGTGCGGGAATCGCGCACGGTGAAGGTCCTACCGCAGTGCGTGGTGATCACGGCGTGGTCGCCCGCGATTTCCATTGTCCGGATGCCGTGGAGGATGCCCTTCCGGGAAGGCCACAGCTTCATCTTGCCGATCAGGGCGAAAAGAAACTGATTTTTGCGGTAGGTGCGCTGCTTTGGAGCCGGGCGCGTAGTGGGCGTTTCACTCATGGCGATCTCGCTTTTGAGTGTGGAAGGAAAGGAAGATGTGGGGAGGGGAAGCGGGAGGTTGGGGAGGGGAGGAAGGGACTTTCTGGAGAAAGTCCCTTCCTCCCCTCC
>ERZ791932.745-NODE-745-length-14251-cov-3.034939_pt1 | contig 14251 bp, 13 predicted proteins | sample MGYA00510126_ERZ791932 | MGnify/ENA primary metagenome ERZ791932 (study PRJEB30046, sample SAMN00993244) | human gut metagenome | study: EMG produced TPA metagenomics assembly of the A metagenome-wide association study of gut microbiota in type 2... | reverse complement strand
AAACTCCATCAGCTTTAGCTGCATCGCCTAAAGCAAAGAATTCTTCCCATGTTGTCGGAAGGTCATATTTTTTGTTTGGTCCTTCAAATAAGTCTTTGTTGTACCATAAACCTGTTGGTGTGTATGTGATTGGTGCTAAGTAGATTTTACCATCACCGTATGGCTGTGCTGCTGCATTGTCTGTAATACCAGGAACTAATTTTTCTTTTAATTCATCATCAAATACATCAGAAATGTCAGCGATTGCTTTTTCTTTTAACATGGTCTCTACGAATCCGCTCTCCTGACCTAAGTTGTAATATACAACATCTGGAACATTTCCGTTCTTAAAGTCTTTCTGCAAATCTTTATCAAGCTCAGAAGAAAGGTGTAATTCTACGTCTACATCTTTGTGTTCTTCCTCAAATGCTTTTTCGATATTTTTCCAGATCTCAGCTCCATTTCCACCTTCAAATGCAGCAAATTTCAGGACTGTCTTTCCATCTTCTTTCTTGCCTTCTGCTTTTTCCTCTTTACTTCCGCAGCCTGCAAGCATAGTAGCAGCCATTGCAACTGTAAGTAAAAGCGCTGTTACTTTTTTCATTTTCATAACCGAACTCCTCCTTTTGTTTATTTCGTTCACTTTATACACTATACAAGAGGTAATCAAATGTACACGGGCAAAATAAAGAATATACACTATATTCTACACTACATCCGTCATTTTTTCTATATTAATGTTGTTCTCATTTTTATGTATATTGCTCTCAAAGCTAAAAATATGAAATTAATAAAAAACTCTTCCTTGCTTTTCTTTTTCCCAGTGTTTATGATTGTATCAAAAGCTGCCTGCATTGGTAACCGAAAAATATGTAATAAATGTAATAATATGAAAGGAAAAAATGATGAAACAACCAAACATTTTACTTCTTATGTGTGACCAGTTTCGTGGAGACTGTCTTTCCTATGCCGGACATCCGGACGTCAAGACACCTTACCTTGACACGCTCGCTTCTGATGGTGCCTTTTTTGACCGCGCCTATTCCTCCTGTCCAAGCTGTATCCCTGCAAGAGCTGCGCTTTTTACCGGGAAAAGTCAAGAGCACCACGGACGTGTCGGATATGAGGATGGTATCGACTGGAACTACGATCACATGCTCGCAGAAGAGTTCAGTACACACGGATACCAGACACAGTGTGTTGGAAAGATGCATGTACATCCGGTGAGAAAACATTGCGGGTTCCAAGGACTGCGTCTGCACGATGGCTATCTTGGATATTACCGGGATGCCTCCATTCCGCATTTTCAGCACCAGACGGTGACTGATGACTATCTTTATGATTTAAAAAACGCTCTCGGATCCCATGCGGATTTCAATGCCAGCGGACCGGAATGCAACTCCTGGGTGACCCACCCGTGGATCTATGAAGAACGGCTGCATCCGACAAACTGGGTGACGGAAGAAAGTATCCGCTTCTTAGAAACACGTGATCGCACCAGACCATTTTTCCTGATGAGCTCCTATGTCCGTCCGCACCAGCCTTTTGATGCGCCGGCATCCTACTTCGATCTGTACAAAGACAAAGAACTTAGGGCACCTGCCTGCGGCGACTGGGATGACACCGCAAGTACCGAACAGTTCGGATATAGGAAAGACTCTATCTACGGCTGCAACGATGCCGAACAGCAACACAATGCAATGGCGGGATACTATGCCTGCATCACACATGTCGACCACCAGATCGGACGGCTTCTCTCTGCACTGATGGAAAGCGGAGAATATGACAACACTGTGATTCTCTTCTTGTCCGATCACGGGGAACTACTCTTTGATCATCACCTGTACCGAAAAGTATTTGCCTACGAAGGAAGCACACATATCCCACTTCTGCTCCACGTCGGCAAAAATGTATGCCCTTCCAAACCGATTCGCAGCAATACGATCACAGAACTGCGCGATATCCTTCCAACACTCCTCGATTTTGCAGGTATCCCGGTTCCAGAGGGTGTGGACGGCTTCTCTCTGATGCCAGAGATTGTCGGAAAGCCGAAAGAAGAGCAAAACAACCGCGAGTATCTGCACGGAGAACACAGCTTCCACTCCGGTCTGTCCAGTCATTTTATCGTGACAGAGACTGATAAATATATTTGGTACAGCGAGAAAAATACTGAACAGTACTTTGATCTGAGAAAAGATCCGCGGGAAGAACACAATGCAATCGCCGATGAAGCATATCAGGCTCGGATCGCCTATCTTCGCGCTCTTCTGATTCAAGAACTCGATGGCCGCGAAGAGGGGTACAGCGACGGAGTCTCACTCCAAAGCGGCTGTACACCGGTCGCAAATTTATCTCATATTCTATAAGAATTCAGCTGGAAATCTTGATTTCCAGCTGTGTTCTGCTACTTTTAAAAAATAATCACAGAGTCTTTCAAAGTGTCTGTGCGATCCGGAACAATGTCGGATATGCCTCCATCAGAAATTCTCTGTGACCACACCACTCTTCTGTGAGATAGGTTCCATTCTGTCTCTTGCAGCCACCGCGGCAGATTTTCCAGAATGGACATGTCTCACAGATTTTTTTTATCTGTCTTTCTTCCTGAATAAAGTTTTTCATCGCTTCACTATATAAAAGTTCCTGAAGTGTCTGATCTTGCAGATTTCCGCAGCAATACTGATCCAACACATAAAAATCACACGGATATACACTGCCGTCTGCCTCCACCACAAGCTGCGCTGTACAGAATCCAAGCATTCCACACTGTTGCGGAGGGCGATCAGACAACATCAACAGCAAATTATCAAACAGAGTCACACTCATGTAATCTCCATGCACATAATCATCCAGCCAAAGCCGATAGAACCGCTTATAAAATTCGGCGTACTGTTCTGGCTTTAGTTCCTGATCATTTCCAGTCACTGCGCTCTGTTGCTGTTCTGGAAATTCTCCAAGACACGGAATACACTGCACATAAGAAAATCCCTGATCTTTCAAGAAATGATAATATGCTTCCGGATGCGCCGCAAGCCGTGGTGTCAGTACAGTAAGAATATTATATGCCACTTCATATTGTTCCAGCAGCCGGATTCCCTGCATGATCTGCGCATACATTCCCTTTCCCTCTTGATCTACCCGAAAACGGTTTGTGTTAGACTCATACCCATCCAACGAAACACCCACGAGAAAGTCTTCTTCTCGAAAGAACCGTGCCCACGACTCATCCATCTGCGTACCATTTGTCTGAATGGCATATCGTACTGTGCGTGCCCCCTTTTTTTCACGGACATACTCTGTAAATTGTCTATAATACTCCAGCCCGGCAAGGGTGGGCTCCCCACCTTGAAATGCGAATGTAATCTGTGCATCTTCCTCCGTTTCTGCAATGGCACGGTCAATCAATTTCCGCATGATTTCCTGCTTCATTTTCCCACTGCATGGACGTTCTCTCCTATTACTGATGTCCTCATAGAAGCAGTACGGACACTTCAAATTGCATAGGGATGATGCAGGTTTTACTAAAAATGAAAGATAGTTCATAATGTTTTCTCCTCCTCATTACACGGATTATACTATCTGACAGCAAGCTTGTAAATGACACCGATTCGTTTATTGCTTTTTTCAACAAACATCTATATAATAAACCCAAAGGAGACCTATTATGAGTAATCAAAATTATCGCCTGGAAGAGAAAAATTCCAAAAAAATCGATGTCCATCTGCTCTATATCACAGAAGCAAAATATGAGCAGGACTGGCACAGCCTTGCACATACGCATCATTTTACCGAATTGTTTTTTATTACCCACGGAACCGGAAAATTTACAATTGAGAACGAGTGTTTCCCGGTCAAAGAAAATGATCTGATCATTGTCAATCCGAATGTTTCCCACACAGAATCAGGCGGAACCGGCACTCCTCTTGAATACATTGTCCTTGGGATCAACGGACTGCAATTTACGGACAAGGACGAATTTACTAATTATACGATTCATAATTTCTTTCACTACCGCGAGGAGCTCCATTTTTACCTGAAAATGCTGCTCAAAGAGGTGCGGAAAAAAGAAGAAAATTTTGAATCCATCTGCCAGAATCTTCTGGAGCTGATCATCTGGAATATCACTCGTCAGACACAGACAACACTGTCCGTTGCTCCGACTAAGAAGATCACAAAGGAATGTCGGTTCATCGAACAGTATCTGGATGAACATTTCAAAGAAGATATCACACTTCAGACACTCAGTGACCTGACGTATCTGAACAAATATTATCTGGTACATGCATTTAAAAATTATAAAGGAGTTTCCCCGATCAACTACCTGATTGAGAAGCGGATTTCTGAGGCAAAACATCTGCTTGGCACTACCAATTTCCCAATTGCAAAGATTGCTTCCGTCGTCGGTTTTTCCTCTCAATCCTACTTTTCGCAAGTATTTCGAAAAGAAACCGGGCTTTCTCCGAACAAATACCGCAAGAGTATGGACTCACAAAATGAGGCAGGAGGTTTAATATGATGTACAAAGGAACACTTCTGACGGACACCATATCCATCCACGAAGTATTCACCATCCATTATTTTGAATATATGAGCGATTTCTCTTTCGCCGGAGAGTCCCACAATTTCTGGGAGTTTGTCTTCGTTGACAAAGGTGAGATTGATATTTATATGGAAAGTATCCATGCACGTTTAAAAAAAGGGGAGGTCGCCTTTCACAAACCAAATGAATTTCACAGACTACAGGCGACCGGAAGCTCTGCCCCGAACCTTGTCGTTATCTCTTTCGAATGCAGTGATGCAGTGATGCAGTTTTTTGAAGGAAAGATCTTCTCTCTCGATGAAACCGAAAAGATTCTGCTCGGTGAGATCGTCAAAGAGGCGAAGACACTGTTCAACTGTCGGCTGGATGACCCTTACCTTACCGAAATGACAAAATGCGAGCAGCCTCCGTTTGGTGCAGAACAATTTATCCGGATTCATCTGGAGCATTTTCTGCTCCATCTGCTTCGTCGCAAACAGGACAGTCCTTCTTCGACTCCAAAAGTGATCGCCTCCAAAGGCAATTCAGAAGTGTTTAACCGTGTGCTTGCTTATATGGAAAAAAATCTCTGTCTGCACCTGACGATTGAGCAGATCTGCCGCGACAATATGATTGGCCGCTCGCAGCTGCAAAAGATTTTCCAACAGAAAACCGGACTTGGTGTGATTGAATATTTTTCCAATATGAAAATCGATGCCGCAAAGCAAATGATGCGTACAGATTTAATGAATTTCACACAGATTGCCGAGAAACTGGGCTATTCTTCCATCCACTATTTTTCAAGGCAATTCAAGAAAATCACCGGCATGACACCGTCCGAATATGTCTCGTCTATCAAAGCACTTTCAGAAGTCTAAGCATGAGGCTTTGAGTAAAACTTAGTAAAAATCACAAAACTTCTTATATAGAAAAGAACCTCCGCAGGTCAGCCGTCATATGCTTTCCCCCGGAGGTTGTTTCTATTAAAGATTTTACTAGATTTCGTACCAGATAATTTCATTTGCATCCAGATGAAGATCGAAACTGCTTCCATCTCCTCTGTATACTGTTGTATCCTGTGGCTCATAAGTATTATTTACTACACAGTATTTTCCATTCTTCACATATGCGTGCACTTCCACGTTAAAGTTTGTGCTGAACCATTTGTGAAGGTTTCCTTCGTCATGTGCAGACCAAAGGATGGAACGATACAGAAGACGGCTGTTCTCGAAACTGTATGGAAGCCCGCTGATGTAAACACAACGTCCTGCTCCAAAGTCATTGACTGCCATCTGCACTTCTTTGTCAATCTGTCTTAATACTGTTGTTCCGTCTAGTGCAAAAATATTTTTCTGACCTTCCCCAAAGTCGATGTCCTTTGTGCAGTCTTCTTTGATGAAGTGGTCATGTTCTTCCCAATTGTATTTATCTGTATTTAAGTTAAATCCATTTTCTTTTTCTACACCGAGTGCGCTTGCAAGCTGGAAGTAACGTCCTTCCCACTGATAAGCTGTCGGCTCACCAACACCGATAAATCCACCGCCATTGTAGATAAATCTCTTCACTGCTGTCACGATCTCTTCATCCGCCCATGCAGCTCCACCACTGTGTGCAGTGTAAGCTCCTCCGACATTAATGATAACATCGATATCGTCAAGGATTGCCGGATTCGTCTTAATATCATCAAAACTGATAAAACGCACATCAAACGGCGCTCCGGAAAGCGTCTCCACAATTCCTGCGTAAGAGTAGTTCTGCTTCTGATATAAAGCATGATGTACCATGTGATTTCCCCATGCTCTCATCTTACCCCAGCTGTTGAGTACTGCAACAGTCTTCACGCAATATGGTGTTGTTCCTTTGATATTCTCATATAATGTACGGAATTCTTTACATACACTTTCTACATAATCGATAAATTCCGGAAATTCCAGTGCAAGCTTTAAGTAACCGCCGTATCCGATTCGATCGATCGGTTTTCTAAGGATTGCACGTCTTGCTGTTACCCAGTTCACCTTCGCCTCTTTGACCGGATCTCCGCCTTCGTGGAAAGTATCTGGGAAGAAATATGGGAGGAAACGTCCCTCAGTATATTTCACATTTGGAATATCGCTGATCAGACGGAGCGTAGAACCATTTCCAACACTTCCTACAACTGCATCCAGTCCGATGGATTTGAATTCGTCCATAAACGGCTCCATACCGATCCAGTGGTCTCCTAAGAACATCATTGCTTCTTTTCCCATCTCGTGCGTGATATCCACCATCTCTTTGGCAAGTTTTGCAACTTCTCTTCTCTGAAATGCCTGGAAATCCTTGAATTCTTTTGACGGAATCCGGTACTGATTGTTCATATATCCCTGATCAATAATATACTCTGGTCTGAATTTGTATCCCACTTCCTTCTCGAACTGCTCTAAAATATACGGGCTGACAGATGCAGAATATCCGTACCAGTCTACATATTTTTCTCTTGCCAGTTCATCGAAGATCAGTGTGAACTGATGGAAGAATGTTGTATATCGAATGACATCTACATGTGGATTGTCCTCGATAAATTTGCGGAGACGTTTCATGGAAAATTCTTTTGTCTTAGGCTGACGCACATCAAAAGTAATCTGCTTCTCCACACCTTTCCAGTCATTAACAACTGCGTTGTACATATGTACCGGATCCCACATAATGTATGCAAGGAAGCTTACGGTGTAATCATGGAATGCCTTTGCTCCATGAATCGTCACATCACCAGTCTCTTCACTGTAAGACCAACTATCTGTCGGAACAACTTCCCCTGTAGTACGGTCGATTACTTCCCACCAGCGCTTAATGTCGTCATGAGAATTTACCTTCAGCATATCCGGATATAAATGATCCATCAAATGAATCGAAAGCTTTTCCTCCACTGCTGTATGGAAAGAAGTCATAATATACATCTGCTGAATCTCATCCGGGTTCGCCTTTGCCCACTCATTATCTTTTCTTGTTGTATAATAAGTAGAATATACTTTTGCATCTACATCTCTTAATCCTTCCGGATAGTCTGTTCCATCACAGTCACGGATCGCATCTGCTCCCCAGCGCTCCAGTAATTCCAGTGTCTCTGGTACAACATCAACATCTGTCGGGATCGTTACCCTTCCTCTTGTGTTTTCATTACCCATAATGTTTCTCCTTTTCTAAAAAATTCGCATTTTTCTAAATCTAGTATAACTTCTTCTCATAAGCAAATCTACGCAAATCTTGTTTACAATATTATAAATATTGCTATATCCTTACATTTTAACAATTTTCTTCTCTTTTCCCATAATCCCCGGTCAAATCTCCACTCCAAAATACTTTTAAGTACTACCGCTGTCTTTTCCAGATTCATCCTGGAATTGTCTTTGTTTCCCATCTTTCTTATGGTAAAATGAATTACAGAAACAAGTGCCAAATCCACTGTAAAAATTGGGAGTTTCCAATGAATTTCTATCGAATAAAAAGACAGCCAGTTTTTCAAAAATCTGATCTACAGACTTTTGAAATCCCGACTGTCTTTTCTCTCTTTTCCCGAATCACATCGCCGCTAAGCAAGCAATTTACTCGAATAGAAATTCTACAAATGCTTTCGCATGTTCTCGATGTTCCGTGTAAGAAAATACTCCGATATACGCATCTTCATACCCGACGATTCCATATTCCTCTGCGAGTTTACTTTGGTTGGCAAGCATATAATTTTCTCCAACCTCCTCTGCATGTTCTTCGCAAAATTCACTTCCCATTAACTCTTCTACACTTAAAAAAACACCATCCTGATCGTATGTTGCAAATGTTTCTTTATCACAAACAAAAATATCCGCGGTTCTTGCCCCCATTACAACAGATAGCTTCATTGTACTGTTATATGTCGTCTGATTTCCTTCTCCGGTATAGACGGAAGTATCGATCGTGATAATCTGATTCTTGTCTTTGATTTTCAGTGCTTTCCGCAAATCTTGATTTAAATTTTCTGTACTCGGTGCAGAAGAATTGACGATTACCACATTTAATAGCTCTTCTTTCTGCAAGTTCTTGTACCAGTTTACCCCAAACACTCCGAGTGCAATCACTGCCACTGCCACCACAAGTACCCATTTGTAATAAGTGAAGAAATATTCGATTCGCTTCTTCCAGCTCATCGAAGCTACTTTTTCCCTCTCTAACTGCCACTTCTCTTTCCTTGTCAGATCAGACTCATGTTTCTTTTGCATCATTCATTTCCCTGCCTTACCTTATTTCAGAACATAATTCAAAGCAAGTTCGAATGTCTGTTTCATGCCGTCTTTGTGTGTTCTCTCATATCCATGTGAAGCATATACTCCTTGTCCGATCAACGCATATCTTACATCCTTTCCAGATCTAAGCGCTGCTCCTGCGTCGGATCCATAAGATGGATAAATATCAACTGCATAATCGATTCCATGTTCCTTTGCCACTTCGATCAGTTCATTTGTCATTTCAAAATGATATGCTCCGGAACTGTCTTTTGCACAGATGGATACTTGTTTTTCCGTACATGCCAGATGATCTCCGACACATCCCATATCCACTGCCAGAAGATCTTCAATCTCCTCTGGGATTCCTGCTGACGCCCCATGTCCAATCTCTTCAAATGTCGTAAAGAACAGCTGTACATTTCTCTTCAGACATCCCGGATGCTCGCTCACATATTTTGCGATTCCAAGAAGAACTCCCGAAGAAGCCTTATCATCCAGAAAACGGCTCTTAATATATCCTTTTTCTGTCACTTGAAATCTTGGTTCTACCGCAAGAAAATCTCCAGCACAAATGCCCAATTTCTCTACGTCTTCCTTGGAAGTGACATCTTCATCAAGAACTACTTCCAGATTTGTAAATTTACGCTCTGCGTTGACATCTGGATTTACATGCACAGAAGCATTCTCAAGCTGGATTGTTCCCTCATACACCGCACCACTTCTTGTAATGACACGTACATTTTCTGTCTCGATATTATTTGGGTTCAATGTCCCATTGGAAATTGCAAGACGTCCATTCCCTTTAATATAATGTACAAATGCGCCTAACGTATCTACATGTGCAAGCATCATCAACGGATTCCCCTCTCCGCCAAGATTTGCAATTACACCGCCTTTTCTCAGTGTACGAACTTCAAACCCCATCGCCTGTATTGTATCTACAAGATATTTCTGTACATTGTAATGATAACCTGTCGGGCTGTCGATCCCGATCACTTTCTCAGTCTGTTCCACGATGTATTCGTGATATTCATGATTCTGATGTGCCATAATAAAATCCCTCCATTATTTTTACAATACAAGTATTATAACAAATGGGAAGAGCATTGACTAGAGTTGTTTGAAAATTACTCTGTTGTCTTTCCATTTGAAATACACCGATTCTTTTTATATACTGCCTTTCTGGCAAGTTGTAACTTGCTTAACAAATCCCTTTTCCCTTTGGAGATAAATTCCTTGTAATTTCCAAACTTTCATGTTAGAATTCTCCTATCCAAATAGGGACCTAAAATAAAGAACAAACAGTCAATGGAACACATCCTGTCTGTTCTCTCTAAGTTTTTGTGGTTCCTGTCTTTATTTTCTATGAATGTCAGAAAACAATCCACCTATGGAAATCCTGATATTCTTCAGGGGAACTCCCCTCTATTTTTCATTAAACTCCAATCACCACACTATTTCAAAACTGATTTTGCATGGACGTGCTTGATTCCACTCTGTTTTTTCTATATACTTTACTTAACAGCTTTTACTGTGGCATATCCTCGTTCATGCACTGCTATTGTACGAAGGAGGATCTTATGCCAGAAAAAGAAAACAAAAAGATTAAAAACAGTATGTTTGTAGACTTATTTTATGAGGATGAATCTGCAGAGCAAAACGACATTTCACTCTATAATGCCCTCCATGATGAACCTCTTCCAGAGGGAACGAAGATTCAGAAGATACGAATTGAAAATATTCTGTATTTAAACTTTCAGAATGATATTTCCTTTGGTGCCGGCGGAAAAATTTTGATATTTGGGGAACATCAATCCACAATCAATGAAAATATGCCTCTGAGAAGTCTTATGTACATCGGACGCGCATACGAACAACTCATTCCGGTGCGCGATCGCTATAAGAAAAAGCGACTTCCTATTCCAAAGCCGGAATTTTATACTTTTTATAATGGTACGGATATCTGGACAAAAGAAAAGGTTCTAAAACTTTCCGATTCCTATCTTATACAAGAAGAAGATCCGATGTTGAATCTCACTGTGAAAGTCATCAATATCAATCCGAATGAGCATCATGAAATTTTAGAAAAATGCCCTATTCTCAAAGAATATGGTCTGTTTATTGATACGGTTCGTTACTACCAACAAAGCAAAGATCCAGAACCTTACAGACATGCAATTGCAAAATGTATTGAAAACAATATTCTAGCAGACTATCTGCGTAAGAAAGGAAGCGAGGTGAGAAATATGCTGATTGCAGAGTATGATTATGATCTTGATATGGAAGTACAGCGGGAGGAGGCCTTTGAAGAAGGACGAAACGAAGCTCTTGATGTCGGTATTCATGCAATACTCTCGACCTGCGCTGAGTTCGGCATTTCTAGAGAGGAGGCATCTAGACGTCTTCAGACGCAGTTTTCCATCTCCGCCGAAGAAGCAGAAATTTATCTTCAAAAATACTGGGCAGAATAAACAGCTTCTGCCCGAACTTCCTCTATATGCTGGCAGGCAAAAAAATATTCCAAACATTTAGAAACGTAGCTTTCTGTTCTACGCTTCCAAATTATTCGGAATATCTTTTTTATTTTTTAATATGACTTGCAACCATCATCGCAATCTTAAATGTAAGTGCATCATCAAACACACGCACATCCAACCCTGTCGATTTCTGAATCTTTTCCAAACGGTACACAAGTGTATTTCTGTGAATATATAATTGTCTTGCTGTCTCCGATACGTTCAGATTATTATCAAAGAACTTATACACGGTAACCAAAGTTTCCTCATCAAACTGCTCAAAAGCGTCTCCGTTAAATACTTCCTGCAGAAACATCTCGCACAGTGAGACCGGAAGCTGGTGGATCAGCCTCCCGATTCCAAGCTCATTGTATGCCAGTATCGTCCGCTCACTGTAAAAAATTCTTCCCACATCCAGCGCCATCGCAGCCTCTTTATAAGACTTAGAAACATCTTTTAACTCTTCCACCACAGTTCCATAAGCAACACGCACTTTCATCATCGCCTCAGCGCTCAATGTATCAGTGATTGTCTTTGCAATATCATTGATGTCCTTATACCCGTCTGTCACCTCGAGATGTTTGATAAAAATAATATGCCCTTCATCCACCGCCGTAATGAAATCCTTTGTTCCCGTCGCATAGAGCCCGCGCATTGTCTCCATAACAATGCTGTCTCCTTCTTTTTTAGGCTCAATCAGAAAAACAACTCTCCGTGCTTCAATTGCGATTCCGAGCTTTTTTGCCCTATTATAAATATCTACCAGAAGAAAATTGTCAAGAAGAAGATTTTGCAGAAAATTATTCTTATCCATCCGTTCATGGTAAGCCATGATCAAATTTCTGATCTGACTTACACACAGCCGGCCGATCACCTTTATGTCATCCCAAACTCCATGGATCATCAGAACATATTCCAATTCACTCATATGGTTCAAGATTGGAAAAAATGCTGCCTTCTCCTCAACCGCCTCTGAGAGTTCTTCTGCGTCTTCCTCCATCTGCTCTTTCCATTTGGAAAGATAGATTTTGACTTGCTCCTTGGCGCTCTCATCTGCCCCTGACGTTTTCACAGCAATCATTCCTTCTGCATTCCATAAAGATATTTCTGCTGCCACAATTTCTTTCATCTCATTGATCGTTCTCTGTAATATCTGTCTTGATAACAACTTGCCACTTCCTCTGTCGTTTCCTAATTATAATCTCTTTAATAATTCTTCACGTTCTTTTTCAAACCCAGGTTTTCCAAGAAGCGCAAACATGTTTTTCTTATAGCTTTCTACGCCCGGTTGGTCAAATGGATTCACTCCTAATAAATATCCGCTCACACCGCAGGCAAATTCAAAGAAATAGAATAACTGTCCGAGATAAAATTCATTCTGCTCCGGAATATGTACCATCAAGTTTGGAACATTTCCATCTGTATGAGCAAGAATTGTTCCATTCATCGCACTCTTATTGATAAAGTCCACAGACTTTCCTGCCAAATAATTTAATCCGTCAAGATCCACCGGCTCTTCGTTGATCAGAATCTCTTCTTTTGCAGTTTCCACATCTAAAACGGTCTCAAATAAAATTCGGCTTCCATCCTGAATGAACTGTCCCATAGAATGTAAGTCTGTTGTCAGGTCTACTGCTGCAGGGAAAATTCCTTTTTGGTCTTTTCCTTCGCTCTCCCCGTAAAGTTGTTTCCACCACTCTGAAACATAGTGAAGGCTTGGCTCATAATTTGCTACGATTTCAACTGCTTTTCCTTTGCGAAGTAAAATATTACGGATTGCCGCATACTGTAACGCACTGTTTTCTGAGAACTCCGCTTCTAGAGCCTCTTTTCTTGCTGCCTGTGCACCTTCCATCAGCTTTTCAATATCAGCTCCACTAACTGCGATCGGAAGAAGACCTACTGCTGTCAGAACAGAGAAACGTCCTCCAACATCATCCGGAACAACAAATGTCTCATATCCTTCTTCTGTTGCAAGATTCTTTAAGGCTCCTCTCGCCTTATCTGTAGTTGCATAAATTCTCTTTCCTGCCTCTTCTTTTCCGTATTTCTTCTCAAGTAATTCCTTGAATACTCTAAATGCGATTGCCGGCTCTGTCGTTGTTCCTGATTTTGAAATCATATTAATCGAAAAATCTCTGTCTCCGATCACATCGATCAGATGTCTGATATAAGTACTGCTGATGCTGTTTCCGACATAATAAATCTCAGGTGTTTTGCGCATTTCCTTGGAAATCACATTATAAAAGCTGTGCCCTAAAAATTCATTTGCAGCTCTTGCTCCAAGGTAAGAACCACCGATTCCGATCACAAGAAGCACTTCTGAATCGCTCTGAATCTTTGCTGCCGCCTTCTGAATGCGCGCAAATTCTTCTTTATCATAATCTACCGGAAGATCGATCCAGCCAAGAAAATCATTTCCTGCCCCTGATTTGGACACTAATTTTTCTCTTGCAGCTACTGCCAGTTCACTCATATACTCTACTTCATGCGCATTGATAAATTTGCTCGCTTTTGAATAGTCAAATCTTACTTTATTTGCCATCGTTATCCTCTCCTTCTAAATATGCCTCATAATCATATTTATTTTATCAAATGGTCCTCTGTTTATCAAGCCAAAAACTCCTCTAAGATATCCCGGATCATTGCCTCCCGTTTCAGGTCATTTTCCATTTTATCCATAACTTCCTCAGATTTTCTCTCTTCCTGCTGTGCTTCCGCAAATAATTCTTTCTCTTTTCCACCTCTGTTCTCCCGCATTTCCATTTGAGCTTGATCCACAGTCTGTTCTTCAGTCTTTGCCTGCGCCAGATTCTCCTGTCGATTCCACTCCTCCGATGGGTTACCGTCTACCTGCTGAGCGGACTGCACTTCTTCCTTGTCTCCCCGCATTTCCTGCCTCGCTGCTTTTTGATACCGGTGTGCACATACATTTTGAAGATAATCCACCTGGCATTTAAAATCTTTCGTTTGAAACTCTTTGGGAGAATAGATACTTAGCAACA
>ERZ791932.727-NODE-727-length-14545-cov-192.819669_pt1 | contig 14545 bp, 10 predicted proteins | sample MGYA00510126_ERZ791932 | MGnify/ENA primary metagenome ERZ791932 (study PRJEB30046, sample SAMN00993244) | human gut metagenome | study: EMG produced TPA metagenomics assembly of the A metagenome-wide association study of gut microbiota in type 2... | reverse complement strand
TAATACAAGTTTTAAAGTTAAAAAGAAGGATTTTATTTTAATGGGAAGCCAGTTAATTCATAATGAGTTAACTGGCTTTTTTGTAGCCTTTCTATATAGTGATATACAGCGTAAGGTTTATAACCTCATTCTCATCACCACCGGATTATGATCACTATACTCCAAATCCGGAGAGAAGTAATCCACCCCTTGAAACTCAGACGAATGGAGGATATAGTCGATTCTCAGCAGATGCTTGAAATATCGGAAAGTGTACATATACCCATGTCCGCAGGTCTGAAAACCATCATTCAGTTTTTCTCCTTTTACCGTTTGATATACATATGAAGAAGGGAGAGAGTTGAAGTCACCACATACCAGGGTGGGATAGGGAGAAGCAGAAATCAATTGATTGATATGTTCAGCTTGTGCGGCACGTTTCTTGAAGTTCTCGTGCAGACCATCGGCAAGGGTGAGAGCGGCACGTTCCGCACGGTCGGTATCATCCGCACGAAGTTCTTTTTCCAGTTTGCGCTTGTTGCGGCTGACTTCCGTAGTCTGCAGATGATTGTTGAACAGACGGATTGTTTGGCCGTTAATGTCGATATCACACCACAGGCTGCAGTTGTTGGAATTTGGGTAGGTGACGAGCTGCTTCTCCTTGATAGGATAACGGCTGAACACAGCCAGTTGCAAAAGACTCTCCCCGGCAGGAGAAGAAGGTACATAGTAATACGGCCATTCGGAAAGAACGGTGCGAAGACTGTCAATACCAAATTCATGATTGATCCCAAACTCTTGAAAACAGAAGATATCTACACCGAGCTCCTTCATGTAAGCAGCGATTTGCTTGCATGAGAAACCTGTGTGCTCGTGATTAAAGCTGTTAACGTTATAGGTGGCAATAGTCAGTGCTGATTCGGTGTCCCTTTCGTTTTTCTTCAGAAACGAAGATTCAGTATTCGGTTGGGGAGCCGAATCAAAAAGCGGGAACTGGAGGACACGGGTCAGATACCCCCAATTTCCCAGTATGGCGATTAAAGGAATGAAAACCCAGCATCGCCAGCGAACCATCCAATAGATGGCAGAGGCGACATTAGCCAGCAAAAGTATCGGCAGAACCAATCCGATAAAGGGCATCAGCTTAAAGCCCTCCGGCGAAGCATCTCCGGCGAAGGCTCCGGCTAATGTGAAACCTGCCAGAATACTCGTCAGCAGGATAGACAGGTAGTAAAGTAATCTATATAAGGCTTTCATTTTATGGTAACCATTTATTAATCATATCCTTGAGCTTCGCTTGCGAGATCGGTTTGGCGATGAAGTCGCTGCATCCGGCATCCGTTGCAGCGATCTGATCCTGTTGATAAGCATAAGCACTTTGTGCGATAATGGGCACAGTAGGAGAGAGCTCACGAATGATCTTCGTAGCCTCCAGACCGTCGAGATTAGGCATTTTGATATCCATCAGAATAAGGTCCGGCTTCGCTTCATCGTATGAGGTAACGGCCTCCATACCGTCCCGTGCACGTATAAGCCTGTACTTTCTTCCAAGAATAGCTTTCAGCAAATCGAAGTTACTGTCCTCATCTTCCGCTATCAGAATAGTCCGCTGGCTTGGAGAGGCATTGGCGGAAATACTATCGGAACTATTATCGTCCGTATTTCCGGAAGTCTTTTCAGAATCCTCCTTGACAGACGTTTCTACTGACGTCTCCGTAGAAGCCATGTCAATCTTTATAGAACCCGTGTCGGTCGATTGTTCCGACTCGTAAGGCAGGGTGAACGTGAAAGTCGTCCCTTGACCTACCACCGAAGAAACGGAGATTTCACCTCCCAATCGTTCGACAATTGTTTTACAGATAGACAGTCCGAGTCCTGTGCCCTGCGCGTAGTTGTTCAGTTTGGCAAAGCGTTCGAACACACGTTCTATTTTCTCCGGTTCGATGCCCGTACCGGTGTCAGTCACGTGGAAAACAACCTGCTTGTTCACCAGCTTGTATCCGTAGCTGATGCTGCCCGCCTTTGTGAATTTGAACGCGTTGCCTATCAGGTTCGAGAACACCTGGAACACCCGGTTCTTGTCAGTCTCTATCACCAGACCATTTTCGGATGGCTCGTAGATTAGCTTCACCCCTTGTGGAGTACGGAAGACGTGGGCATCGTACACTTCCTTACACAGGCTGTGGATATTTACCGGTGCGCTGGTGAACTCAATAATGCCCGATTCGATTTTCGAAAGATCGAGAATCTCGTTGATCAGTTGCAGCAAACGTTCGTTGTTGGCCTCGACAATCTCGTAGAATGTATGCCGTTCTTCCGTATTTTCACTTTCGGCGATCAGATGCGAGAAGCCGACGATGGCATTCAGCGGAGTACGTATCTCATGACTCATATTGGCGAGGAAAGCAGATTTCAGTTTGTCGGACATTTCGGCTTTCTCCTTGGATGTCTGAAGTTCCCGTTTGATCTTTTCCAGTTCCGTGATGTCCCATTCGATGCTGACAATGATAGGAGAGGATAGTTCGTCACCGTCCACCCGTATCTTCCGTTTGTCCAGAATGAGCTGGTTTCCGTTTTTGTCTTTTCCTTCCATCGTCCAGTGGAGTCCTTGTCCGGTAGTGGCAACCAGTACATCTTCCTCCCTTTTCTTTTCTGCCACTTCGGGCGGATAGTAGTCGAAGTCATTCTTGCCGATAGCTTCGCCGACGCACAGGTCCCGGTTGTACGATTCCCGGTTGCGGTAGATATATCTGAAATCATTGTTGACCTCCTTGACGACAATTCCGGCGGGAAGATTGTCGATGGTGGTATCCATGATCAGGTTGAGCCGTTTGATTTGCGCTTCATAGTGCAGCCGTTCGGAGATGTCGTGTGAGAACGACCAGTAACTTTCCTCTCCGGAGTCGTTGGTGACATTGTACATGATCCCTTCGTAAGCCAGTATGTTTTTGCTTATCCTCGAGGGGTGATGGGCGATGAAACTTCTGCTTCCTCCGTGAAGAATATCTTTGCAGCGTTCCTGCCAGTCATTCTCCGTTTTCATGTCCCCGGCTATTTCGTAGATTTTCAGTTTGCCGATCTCCTCACTTTCTGGAATGCCGTGATTCTGGAGGAACTGGCGGTTGGCGAAGATCAGCGTGCCATCCTCTTTGGCGGCGAAGATACTCTCCTTTGCGTTGTTGATGGCATGTGTCAGCGTGTTGATATCGTTTCTGTGACGCTGTATGTAGGTGATGTTCTGGATGTACCCTTCGATGTTGCAGCTACCGTTCGGCAGCTCTTCGCGCAGATAGGCCTGCAGACGCATGTAGTAGATCTCTCCGGCAACGCGGACGCGGTAGCTGATGCTCTCCTCGTTGGGACCTTCCTCGTTTTTGCGGCACCAGTTGGTGAAGCTCATGCGGTCTTCTTCGACAATAAATTCCTGATATTTCTCCAGAGAGATACTTCGGGAGGACTCTTCGCACAACACTCCGGTGTAGCCCATATAATAGAATACATTGTCGTATGTGTTGCACATCCACTGTCCGATCTGGGCCACTTTCTGTATCTCCCGTAAGTTCCTGTTGACCTGCTCCAGCTGGCGTTTCACGTTGCTTCGCTGGGTGATGTCCCGATATTGGCAGAGCACCATGTCATCGTAAGGATACATGATACACTTGAAATAATAGGTATTATCCTCCAGTTCCAGCTTGTAGTTCTTGCTGATGCTTCGCTGTTCCCGAAGCACGGTCTGGAAGGTGCTGTAAACCTTCTCACGGGTGTGTTCGGGCATCCGTTCGAATATATTTTTTCCTAAGAGCCTCTCTTCTTGTAAAAACCATAAATTGCTATGAATATCAATATCAATGCAAATGCCATTTCTATCGACTAATAGCATGGTGTCGGCGGTCAACTTCAGTATTCTCTGCGCATTATCTGCCTCATGTAATGTTCTGTTCATGCTTGTCCGATTAGATTTATAAGATTCTGTTTCATGCAAAGATAGCAAAATATTTGATTCTCTGTTCTTATTTTTCGGCACGTTTTGCTTTTTCCCAGGCGCCGCTTCCTTTTTTTCTTTTCAGATAGCCGATTCCTTTGAGCACATTCACGTTCATGAATAAGAAATAATAGGGAATAAACAGTATTTTATTCTTTATTTGTCTGGTAGAGAGGTAATATCCCCAGTATCCCATTCCGTAGAAAAGAATCTGTAACCCCAGCAGGGTGCCATAAAACAGGGGAGATTCGCCCAATAGCAAAACGACTATATTCAGTGGTAACAGCGCAAACAGCAGGAATGGAGTGACAGACCAGCGCAATACCCGGTGCGACGTGTACTGAAAACTCAGGATTCCGTAACGGAAAGGATTCAGCAACGGGAGCAGACGCCAGATCGACTGTAATCCTCCGGCAGCGATACGCACTTTTCGTTTTTCCTCTTCACCCATATCTGCCGATCCGCTTTCGATGGCGTAGGCATTGGTGCAGTAGGCGATGGTGTATCCTTTCATGGCGATGCGGAGAGAGAGGATGAAGTCGTCGAGCAGCGTATCCGGTTCCATCGGTTCGAAGAGTTCGCGGCGGACGGCAAACAGTTCTCCGGCAGCGCCTACAGCTGAGTAGAGACGGGAGTCGAGCGCTTTCAGTGTCGATTCGTATTTCCAGTAGATGCCTTCGCCTCCGGCGGCTGCTCCGTCCTTCGTCTGTACGGCTATACGTTTTTCTCCTGCCACGCAGCCCACTTTCGGGTTTTGAAAAGCCAGTACGATTTCACGGATTGCCTCGCTGTTGACCATTGTGTTGGCGTCCGTAAAGACGACAAGCGGGGTCCGGACGAGTGTCATTCCTCGTGTCATGGCGGCTGTCTTTCCCTGCCGTTTCGGCTGGAAGTAGACGGTTGCTTTTCCGTTCCAGCGGGTTTGGAGCCGGTCGTTTGTGCCGTCATCGCTTCCGTCCGTCACCCAGACGATGCGGAGTTTGTCCGCAGGGTAGTCCAGGGCGAGGCTGTTCTCCATCTTTTCGTCCACCACGTCTTCTTCGTTGAAGGCGGTGATGAAGAGGGTTACTTCCGGCAGATCACTGTCCGGTGGCAGCACCCGTTTCACGGGTTTCACGAAAAGCTCTTTCAGCTTGACGAGGGCGTAGAGGACGATGCCGTAGCCCAGATAGGTGTAGAACACCATGAACAGGGCGAACCAGAAGATGATTTCGAGGATGAGAGTTTCGTTCATAGCTATATTCTCGTTTAATAGATGTTTGTTGATTTACTTATTGAAGTCGTTTTTTTAGTGCCTCTTTTTTAGCCGATTCTTTCAGTATGTTTACAAAGTAGAGGGCGTCTGCTTTGTTGGAAGCATCGGAAGGATTGGCCTCGTATCGTTTTACGAAGTTCTCGGCGTGTTCAAACAGGTATTTCCGACAGTCGATATTGAGCATGATACCGTCTTTGTAGTCAGCATAAGATAGTCCGGTCACGTCATTATTCGTTTCAATAGAAGCAATATTTTCCAACTGTATACCAGATAGGTTTATGGTGACAGAAGGATAGTAGAAATATTGTCCACTTGGCAGAGATACACTAAACTTTAGTGTATGATCATCTATCTTACTGGGACTATTTATAACACTTAGAGTGCGATAATAGTTGTATTCGTAATATTCTTCCTGATTAGGCATCCATACATTATCCAAACCGTCTTTGCCATATTCATTATTAATCCAAAGGAGTAATTCCCCCCAGCCGGTATCTGTGCCGTGTACCCCAATATAGATAGCGGATCTTTGTTCTTTAGGTTTTAATAATTCATCAGTAATGGCAGCTTTTATCATATCTATATTATTTCTTTTGTCATTGAGCGGCGGATTATAAAAAGACCTTTCTATGAGTGCCTTATTTAGGTTTTGACTATCTTGATATGGATATAGTTTAATGCCTTGTGTCTGTGCGGTCATCGTTTGTATTGGAGAATATGATAGTGCAGCATTAACATAAGTCTTGTTACCATTTGGTTCTGCCAACATTTTACAGCCACGTCCTGACAGCTTCTCTAAAATAATATTTTGTGCTATTTCATAATGTTTTAGAATATCATTTTCGTTGTTCACATCATTAGCCATGACATCATGAAAAGCAATTCCTACACCATAATTGAGCATTTCTCTGACATTTCCCCATATTAAACTTGATTTCATGAAGAAACGATAATAGTTTTCAGTAAATCCTTTATGTATATTAGTCTTAACGTTCATGGAATCCCATTCAGACAAAAGAGTAGTGGTAAATGAAAAACGTATTTCATTTCCCGCTCCATCAGTACTACCTAGTGTTTTTCCCAAGTAATAGATATCAGGTGGAAGATCTCCCGCTTGTAAATGAGCTAAGTCGTAAAAATATTGTGGACTTAGTGGTTTTCCGTTAATTGCTGCCCATGTACAAGAGAATGCTGCATGTTTGCAGTCGTCCTGTGTTAACATAAGTAGCCATGATTTATTGTATTTCAATACTGGAAATTCAGCTTTCAATGTTTCTATATTTGGCAACGGGGAGTTAGTATGTATCGTAATTTCAGCTTGAATATTTTCAGCTTCTTGATGAAACGGATAGAGGAAGTCTGTTTCGGAGATAATATCTTGGCTTTTTTCTGTATTTTCATTATCATCTTTATCGCCTTGATATAGATTGATTTTTTTGATACAAGACATATTGACAAAGCAGAGTATTATCAATATTAGATATATTGAGGCTTTATGCTTCGGTTTGAATTCTAGATGAAATACCATATTATTTTCTATTTTTTAAGTTTCATATATTCTTCCAAAGTAATGGGGGTATGTTTATGAACTTTCGATTTAATTTTATTTTTTGCTATATAATACAAGGCACCAAACATTTTTTCTATTTCTTTTATTCCACTTCTACGAGGAAACAATTGCTCTACCATTTCTCTATTCCAAGGTTGAATGAAAAAAGACAGATACTTTTCATCTGTGGGATTGACGATGATTTCTATATTATCTTTCCACTCACAGCGGTTCAGCATTAAGTCTCCTTCTGTGAGCCAAAGTAGTTTGTAGGGTAGTGATTGGTAGGGCAGATAGTTTAGAAACAACTCCCCATAGTTATTTTCATAATTTCCCGGCATCTTAGCTTTCTCAAAAAGGATTAGTTTATTGTCTATGTGGAGTATTATCCATTTATGAGATTTTTTAGGAAAAAGAAATTCGCCCAAAAAACTGGGTGTTTCCATATATCCGCGCTGAGCTACACGGCATTGTTCATGGACGAAGTCAATGGGATTGTCTACGTGTTCAAGCACTTGGTTGCAAATTACGTAATCAAATTCTTTATTTTTAAATGGCAATGTTTCTCCATTTGCATTGATAAAAGTTTGATGAGGATAGACTTTGACATCTCCACATCTATGATAATTTGAATCTATAAATCGTTCTACAACGACATTATCCCGAAAGGTCGGGTTGTGTCCGGGACCAATTTCTAATACTTTGTTTTTTCTATTTATTTTTATGTCATCTCTGTCATAAGGATTACGAGTAATCATGATTTTTATTTTGTCATTAATGAGTGATTGTTTTCTTTGTCTATCTTATTTTCTATTTAGAAATACAATAATGATTTTTGTTCTTATTTTATAAGATTTGAATCTTCGTCTTTGTATTCAGTCTTTTTGGTAAATAGTCCGGTTACTCCTTTCAGTGCTTTGATAACTCGTATCCAGATATTATTAAGTAGTGTTCCTTCTGTATTCAATGTACCATTGCTGGTTAGCACACGAGCCTTTCTGCTAGTGATGAATACTAATTTACCATACGGCTTCATGGCTAATGCAAGAGAACCATCTTCTCCTCGGATAATATCGGTACGAAATCCGAACTTGCGTCCTAACTCCGTATTAAAACCAAAAGCCATACCGCGTACACAAAGTTCCGGACGTTTAATAGCCTGTAAACGAAGATGGAGGTCACGCAAACCTTCGTAACACCATAAGCCCAAACGGGAATGTTTATCGTCAACCATAAAACTCCATAGGCTGAATGTGCATACGACTCCTGTTTGCATCAAGTGTTTTACATGAGTTTTAATGTGAAGTGGGGGATATAGAGTATCTGCATCAATACAAATGTGGTATTTCCCTTTTGCATGATTCAGTCCGCATTGACGTGCATATCCGGGACCCTTCTGAGTTTCGTTATGATAAGTAACTCCTAGTGTTTTTAATACTTCTTCAGTTCTATCTGTTGAGTTATTGTTAACTGCTATTATTTCGAACGGGAAATCACAATGATTTTCAGAAAGCGACCAGATACAACTGACTAAATGACGTTCTTCATTGTGTGCAATAAGTACGACAGATACCAATGGAGACTCATTATGGCATTTTTTGAGTTGATTTTTTACTGCGCAGATAATATCATTAGAAGTCTCGTCAAGAGATTTCTCATAGACTTGCAGATATTTAGAGTACCACTTCATACTTCTTTATATAATTATTTATGTTCAAGTAATTGGTTAAATAGAGTTTCCCAGTTTTTGCTAATGTTTTCCATTTTGAACCGTTCCGAATTGATTTTGGCCCGTCTTCCCATATCTTTCCGTATATTATCATTTTCGATAAGATAGCAGATTTTTTCTGCCAGTTGTTCTATATTGCCATTTTCAACTAACAGACCGTCTTCGTTATTATGGATAATATCACGAGGTCCGCACGGGCAGGTGAAGGAAACCGGAGGAACACCGCATGACATTGCTTCTGTGATAACCATTCCAAAGCCTTCGTATCGGGAAGATAATACAAAGATGGAACTTTCACAATATTTTCGGATAATGTCTTGTGTTTGTTCTTCCAGATAGAGGGTATCTAAATGATATTTATTCTTTAAAGTCAGGAAGTCTGTTCTGTCTCCTCCACCGTAAATCCTGAGATTCCAGTCGGGATGTTTAGCCGTTACGATTTTCCATGCCTCTATTAGCAGATCGAATCCTTTTTGGTAAGCATACCTGCCTACTGCAATTACTTCTCGGGCAGAACATTCGGATGTCTGTTCCGGATAGAAAGGCAGTGGATTGTAAATTACGGCAGTATTATTCAGGTAAGATGAGAAATTCTCTCTATCTTCTTCTGTCAGAATGATGAATTTAGACAGTTTTTTTATCTGTCTGTTTAATTGCTCCATCCAGAGCTTGGAAAGAACTTCTTTAATGAGTCCTGGCTTTTTCTCTTCAGATAAGTTTCTGAAGTTAGATTTGTTTATATGAATTTCTCCAATTTTTACGCTACCATCATGGATGGAGTTTATGAAGTTGATTTCTCTTCTGAGCATAGATACAGTAATGTCCGGTCGTATTTCAAATAGGCATTTTGTGAGACGTTTTTTGTATAAACGTTGTTTTTTGATGTAAATTAGTCCTTTCTTGCATAGTGGTTTGTCCCATAATTCGTTGAAATTAATGTCCAGATGCACTATATTTACTTTGGCTGACAATGGATAAAAAGGTTCTTTGCCTTTGCCGTCCGTTAATATAATGTATATATCGTATCCCATCTCTTCGGCAAAAAAATTAGCTTTGATGGTCAAAACCCGTTCCATTCCTCCTGGTATGTAGAGAGACGGAAGGCAATAGGCTATTTTTCTTTTCATCTTTGTGTTTCTTTTATCTTGTCAACTACTTTGCTCATTTGTTTGGTCCATGACAAATGTCCGACCGAATCTCTTATTGACTGTGGAGTCCATGTTTTACTTTGGTAAAAATCTATAAGGTCGTGTATGTTTACAGGACTTTCATCAGGCATTATTTTAAGGACATAGGGCATATTATCAAAATCTTCATCCGTTTCAGAATAGGTAAAAGGGATGCCACGGGCAGCATATTCTCTGTTTTTTAAAGTTTTTATATTTGTGATGCCCGAACGGTGCCTTCCTAAGCTTCCGATACCCATATCAGCTTTCTCGAACAGTCCGTCCAACTCTTCTCCGTGTTTCCTGCCATAGAATATAACGTACTTTTCAATGTGTCCGTTTTGAATAATTTCCAACATTTCTTCTCTGTCTTTTTCTCCGGGTTCACCTACGATGTGAAACATTACAGTTGTTTGCGGAGACTCTTTGTAGTATTTTACCAGCCCCTTTAGTACTCTGTCGAGTCCATGCCAGTAATGTATTTCTGCTACAGCCATCAGGTTAATTACATTATCCGTGGTATGATAGTGTTTTTTCATCGGAATTTGGTCAAAGTCTATGCCGTTGGAGATTTGTACGGTTTCTCTCCCCCATATCTCGTTTAGTGCCGAAAAAGTAACGATACAATCTACATAATGTGCCATTCTTTTCCGAAAACGTTGATCGACAAACAAGTTCAGACATTCAGAGAATGGGAATCCCTGATACTCCATGTCGTATGGATAAGTCGGGATTTCCAACGCTATTTTACATCCGCACTTTTGCAGTTGGCGGTAAAGATAAATGGTGAACGGGTTTGCATTGTGATCGTGTCGTACATAAACGAATGAAATTCCTTCCCGTTTTACATAGTCGACTATACTTTTGAAATCTATCCGTTTTAATATTTTAGCCTTAAATGTATCTCCGTAATCTTTGATGACATAGTCGTCAATCCATCTGCGTTTATGCATTTGTTGATCTGTCAGATAGCAGACGTGCGTCGTGAACCCGCATTTTCGGAATGCTTCCATCTGATATTTTATTTTCTTGCTGATACCGTTGTATTCTTCGAATCCATGGTATATAAGAAATAACATTTTCATTGTCTTTCTTTTTTGAGTTGTTCAAATAAGTCACACCATTTTTGCATGATGTTTTCGCGGCTGTATCGTTTAATGTTTAATTTGGCCTGTTGTCCCATCCTTTTTCTGATTGCTTCTTGCTCTATCAGCTCACTTATTTTTTGTGCTAATTGTACTACATTTCCATTTTCTACCATCAGTCCGTCTACAAAGTCTTTTATAATGTCTGACGGACCATAGGGACAATCAAAAGAGATACAAGGTACTCCACATGCCATCGCTTCGGCCAATACCATGCCGAAGCCTTCGAATCTGGAACTCATCACATAGATTGAACTGTCCAGATATTGATTCATGATATCTTTTACAGGCTCATGTAGTATGAAGCTGTCCTCCAAATGTTTTTGGATAATAGCATATTTCAGTATATCGTGCAGTTCACCGTTTCCATAAATAATGATTTTCCAGTCAGGATGCTGTTTGTGCACAGTTTCCCAAGCGTCAATTAGCATATCATATCCTTTTTGCTCGTCCAGTCGTCCTACACTGATGATTTTTTTTGTTTCACACGTACTGCTTGCTTCCGGATAAAATGGGAGAGAGTTGGGGATGACAGTTGCTTTTTTAATTTTTTTCCATTTTTCCGCATCACGTTCGGTAAGTACTACTAGCGCATCCATCCTTTTGATGGCATTATCCAGTTTACGGGTCCATATTTTACCTATAATTTGGTAGATCATCGATTTTTTTGCCAGTCGGTGTAAGTTCCGGATAAATGGTTTTGAGATATGTGCCTCGGCTATCTTTATACTTCCGTCATTGATTGTGTGCAGGAAGTCAATATCTCTGCTGATGGTTGTTATGGTAAAATCGGGACGGACGGAGAACAAGGTTTCCCTGACTTTCTTTTTGTATTGCCGCAATAATTTGATATAAATAAATATACGCTTCCAGAGTGGCTGACCATATTGTTTGTTGAAATCTACTGCCAAGTCTATATGTTTCACTTTGGCTGATAACGGGAAATATATTGGAGCGTTGTTTTGGTGTGCGGTAACGATGTAAACATCATATCCACAATGATCGGCAAAGTAATTAGCTTTCTCTGTAATGACCCTGTCTGCACCTCCGACAGTGTCCAATGCGGGATAGAGATAGATGATTTTCATACTATTGTTTGTTTTCAGGCAAATCTTCTTGCTGGTGATTTCCAATTACATTTTTCTTACGAATCACATCTTTGACTTTCTTTATGATATTGTATTCACGTGTGACTTGTATGTAAACACCAAAGATACAAAAACTAAATATACTTTTCACTATAAGTGTCAGGAAAATGTTCATGTCTTTTGTAGCGTACTGTATGGGAAGGAGTACTGCAGCTATTATCATGCTGATGATAGCAGGTGAAAATAGCTGTTTGACAAATCCCCATGCGCTTTTTCGGAATGTCACTCCGTACATTTGCCAATAGCATTGTATGAAATTTATTGTGAAGGTTACTACAATACAGGTGGCTACAGCTGTCAGTGTACCGAAATAAAATATTCCGAGCAGCATCCCTGCCACGTTGAATGTGGCTGAAAACAGACCGCAGATAAACAAACTACGTGTGTCTCCGGCTGCCTGAAAGATAGAACCGGATGTAGAAAGAATTATCTGTATGCCTACAGAAAGAGATAGAATCTGGAATATGGGCACAGACGGCATCCATTGATCGCCAAAAATAATGAGTGTCACTTCCTTTGCAGTGAAGAAGAGTAATACGCTGAGAGGTATTCCGACGAATGCAAGGAAGCGTACAATACGTTCGTAGGACGATGCCAGTTGTTGTTTGTCATTTTGTAAATCACTTAATATAGGATGCATTACAGGAGTGACTACGTAAGTGATATTTTGCAGCGGAAGCATCATAAGCCGATAGGATTTTTCGTAGTATCCAAGATCAGACATATTCATATACTTTCCGATGAGCAATTTGTCAAGGTTCCGACTGAAATAATTGATGGCGTTGAACAAGAATTGATAGACCGAATAAGAGAATATTTTCCTGATAGTATCTAATCCCAAGGTGAATTGTAACTTTTGTGGATATCGCTGATATGAAATAGCGAATATCAGTATACTGGATAGTATCGGATTAATTATTAAAGCATAGAGTCCTGCTCCATAGAGAGCTGCTATAACAGCTCCTGCGCCTCCCGCTATCTGGATAATGAAACTACGGATGGCTATAAATTTGAATTCCTTGTTCCGATAGAACAAGGCCCCCGGTACGATATTTGCCGAAGCGAAAAAAAGATTGACCGACAGAAGTTGACAAAGCGTTCGCAAGATGTCTTTACCGTAATAATCAGCGATGAACCATGAAGCAATGAAAAAAAGGAGACTGATACAGATACCTGTCCATATGGTAAACGAGAAAATATTCGATAATTCTTCTTTGGTCAACGTCTTGTGTTGCACGACGGCGGTAGATACTCCCATGTCGGTGAAGATACCGAAGAATGCAATGATGACTGTTGCAATGGCCACTATTCCGAAATCGTCAGGTGAGAGCAAACGTGCCAAGACACCGGACACCACTAATGCGACGATGATTCCGATGTATTTGGCTAAAGCCGTATAAAATACTCCTGAAAGGAGTTCTTGTTTGATATTGTTTGACACTTTGTTTTTTTATCTTGTTTGTTATTACTCCATTTTTTATTAAACAGTTTCCAGAAACTCATTCCATTGTTCTATAATCGCGGGCACTGTCATTGAAGCTGCGACTTTCAATGAAATATCTCCCATCTCGTTCCATTGATCCGGTGTGAGTTCCGCCATTTTAGTCATACATTTGGCCAACTCTTTTATATCCTCGTTTGGAAAGGTAAAATGGTTTTTTTCCTTTTCGAACAGCTCTTTTATGATAGGAAGATCAGAGCAGATAATGGGTAACCGATGGCTCATGGCTTCCGGCAATACGAGTCCGAATCCTTCCCATCGTGAACTCAGAACATATACGCTGGATGAAGCATAATGTTTCTGTATCTGCTTTGTGAAAGGAGATATAGTAATTCTGTTATTTAGTTTATATCGGTCTATCAATTCCCTTAGTGTGGATTCTCCACTGCCTTCGCCTACAATTTCCAATGTCCATTCTTTATTATCCCGTGCGAAGAGAGCGAATGCTTCAATCAGAATGTCGAATCCTTTTGCTGGTGTCGACATTCGTCCCACAGCAAGAAATCGTTTGTAGGACAGACACCCTTCTCCATCCGGGGTCAGTGGCAAGGGGTTATGTATTGCTTTTGGAAAAAGTTGCAATTCTTGTTCATACCGTTCGCGATCGTAATGAGTCAGAACGACGATTCCGTCCAATTTGTGCATTTCGTGTCGGAATTGATTCTTTTGTTCATAAAGAAAGACTTTGGGGGTGTTAAAGAAAGCATCGAAAGAGTTGTGCATCCATCCTATTACCTTTTTGGCGTTCAATTGATGGCGAATACTGGCCAGACGAAGTGACAGAAACGCGTGTACGCTGATAATCATATCGTAGTTTTCGCTATTCAATTCATGAATAAGCACTTTCCGCTGGGAGCGGGGAAATGAACTATGGCCATACCATTGTGAGGTGATGGGGGTCTGTGGCAGAATTTTCTTTTTATATAAGAAGCTATATGTTTTACACGGTAAATATTCCCACCGACTAATATTAGGCAGACTGATATAGCGGAATCGGATATTTGTTTGTCCTAGTTCATACAGACTCCGGTCTTCCTGTTCCGGTTTGTCATGTGTCAATATTGTTATTTCATAATTGACTGATAATGCCT
>ERZ791932.722-NODE-722-length-14686-cov-32.302577_pt1 | contig 14686 bp, 8 predicted proteins | sample MGYA00510126_ERZ791932 | MGnify/ENA primary metagenome ERZ791932 (study PRJEB30046, sample SAMN00993244) | human gut metagenome | study: EMG produced TPA metagenomics assembly of the A metagenome-wide association study of gut microbiota in type 2... | reverse complement strand
CAGCTCATCGCTGCGATTCAGATGCTCAACACTATTACGCTCTCCGGTCGCCACCTTCAGCGCCTGACGGGCGACATTTTCTATCGGGCGCACAATCTGCCATTCAAAACAAGCGCTTGCCAACAATACCACTAACGCACAGAGGATATACGTCACCACCGGGGCAGCAACAAACCAAAGCATGGCCGCCAGCAAGATAAACATCAGGGTCATCACGCCACGCGCCCGCCAGCGAAGCGGTAATGAAGGCAGTTTTCCCAACCAACCTTTACGCACCACCAGGCCTTTATGAATACGCTTACTGGTCCGTCCGGCGTTCAACGCTTTGTACAGCGGCTCCACCGCCGCGATCTCTTCATCCGTCGCCCGGGTACGAATCGACATATAGCCACTGATTTTTCCCTCGCGCACCATCGGTACCGCATTGGCCCGCACCCAATAATGGTCGCCATTTTTGCGGCGATTTTTCACGATGCCGCTCCAGGGCTCCCCTTTTTTCAGGGTGAACCACATATCCGCAAACGCCGCTTTTGGCATATCCGGGTGACGCACCATGTTGTGCGGTTGCCCCTGTAACTCCTGCAAGGTATAGCCGCTCACCTGCACAAAAGTGTCATTAGCATGAGTGATATAGCTTTGCAGATCGGTAGTGGACATCAGAGTGGTGTCGTCCGCCAGCGGGGTATTTTGCTGGGTGACATACGGATGAGAAGACATGTTCGCGTCCTGTGCAGGTTATATGGTTGTTAACTTCTTGTCAGAGTTTATGTCGGCCCCGCTGCGGTTATCTTTAACCAATTAATTTGATTTAGATCGCAATTTGCGACTAAAGCACAAATCTAATTCCTTGATTTAAAATACTTTCACTCTGTTACTATACGAAAACGTTAATTATCTTGCCCAAAAATCAGGCAATTATTGCCCTGAAAGCGTGCATTTGCGCAGCAATCATCAAATCCATACCCGACAAAAACCGTGCAAAATAACAGCAAATGTTAGCAAATAGCATTAAATATTGCGCAAATGATAACCACATTTGTGTTTATCCCGATTTTCGCGATCGCAGCCGGAGTGGCGCAATCCCTGCAATACTTAAATCGGTATCATGTGATACGCGAGCCTCCGGAGCATATTTTGAACAGGTTACCTTCGAGCGCATCGGCTTTAGCGTGCAGCGCCCACGCCCTGAATCTCATTGAAAAGCGAACGTTGGATCATGAGGAGATGAAAGCACTTAACCGGGAGGTGATTGAATACTTCAAAGAGCATGTCAATCCGGGGTTTTTAGAGTATCGCAAATCTGTTACCGCCGGCGGGGATTACGGAGCCGTAGAGTGGCAAGCGGGAGGTTTAAATACGCTTGTCGACACCCAGGGACAGGAGTTTATCGACTGCCTTGGAGGTTTTGGAATTTTCAACGTGGGGCACCGTAATCCAGTTGTGGTTTCCGCCGTACAGAATCAACTTGCGAAACAACCGCTGCACAGCCAGGAGCTGCTCGATCCGTTACGGGCGATTCTGGCGAAAACCCTTGCGGCGCTAACGCCCGGTAAACTGAAATACAGCTTCTTCTGTAATAGCGGCACCGAGTCCGTTGAAGCAGCGCTGAAGCTGGCGAAGGCTTATCAGTCACCGCGCGGCAAGTTTACTTTTATTGCCACCAGCGGCGCGTTCCACGGTAAATCACTTGGCGCGCTGTCGGCCACGGCGAAATCGACCTTCCGCAAACCATTTATGCCGCTGCTGCCAGGGTTCCGTCATGTACCGTTTGGCAATATCGAAGCCATGCGCACGGCCCTTAGCGAGTGCAAAAAAACCGGTGATGATGTGGCTGCAGTGATCCTCGAACCGATTCAGGGCGAAGGTGGCGTCATTCTGCCGCCGCCGGGCTATCTCACCGCCGTGCGTAAGCTGTGCGATGAGTTCGGCGCACTGATGATCCTCGATGAAGTGCAAACCGGTATGGGGCGCACGGGCAAGATGTTCGCCTGCGAGCATGAGAACGTACAGCCGGACATCCTGTGTCTGGCAAAAGCCCTCGGCGGCGGCGTGATGCCGATTGGCGCAACCATCGCCACTGAAGAGGTGTTCTCCGTGCTGTTCGACAACCCGTTCCTGCATACCACCACCTTTGGCGGCAACCCGCTGGCCTGTGCGGCGGCGCTGGCGACCATCAATGTGTTGCTGGAGCAGAACTTACCGGCTCAGGCTGAACAAAAAGGCGATATGTTGCTGGACGGTTTCCGTCAACTGGCGCGGGAATATCCCGATCTGGTACAGGAAGCGCGTGGCAAAGGGATGTTGATGGCGATTGAGTTTGTTGATAACGAAATCGGCTATAACTTTGCCAGCGAGATGTTCCGCCAGCGCGTCCTGGTGGCCGGAACGCTCAATAACGCCAAAACGATCCGCATTGAACCGCCACTGACACTGACCATTGAACAGTGTGAACAGGTGATCAAAGCGGCACGTAAGGCGCTGGCGGCCATGCGAGTCAGTGTCGAAGAAGCGTAGTATCAAATCGGATGGCGATTCGACGTCGCCATCCGATCTTTTTATACGATACGTACGCCCGCAGGCATCATCCGCTCCGGCGTTAACAGCACGCTTTCACTGCCGTCATCGGTTTCCGCACACAACAGCATGCATTCCGACGTTTCACCGCGCATTTTCGCTTTTTGCAGATTGCATAAGACCACCACCGTTTTCCCCATCAGCTCTTCTTCGCTGTAGTACGGCACCAGACTGGTCACGGTTTGCAGCGTTTTTTCACCCACATCAACCTGTACGATGTACAGCTTGTCGGCGTTTTCATGGCGTTTCACTTCCACAATCTTTCCGACACGCATTTCCAGACGTGCAAAATCAGCGTAAGCCACGGTTTCCATTGTTTCCTCTCTTCGGGTAAAATTTTACTAAATTATAGCAAAAGTTTTTCTCAATCCTGTAGGCTAAAACTGGAGAATGCAGGCGTGATCACATTCGTGAGCCGCTGTGTTACCGTTACAGCGTCAAAGAAACGCGCTTTATTTACTGAAAACAGGTGACCCGATAAGCACTTCCTCTACAATGGGGGCGCACATCAGGGAAAGTAAAAAAGGTAAACATGGCAACACTAAAAGACATCGCAATCGAAGCTGGCGTATCCCTGGCGACAGTATCCAGGGTCTTGAATGACGATCCGACATTGAATGTGAAAGAAGAGACGAAACATCGCATTCTCGAGATCGCCGAAAAGCTGGAGTACAAGACCAGTAGCGCCCGTAAACTCCAGACAGGCGCAGTCAACCAACACCATATTTTGGCTATCTACAGCTACCAACAGGAGCTGGAGATCAACGATCCTTACTATCTGGCGATCCGCCACGGCATTGAAACTCAGTGCGAAAAGCTGGCGATCGAACTGACCAACTGTTATGAACACAACGGCTTACCAGACATTAAAAACGTCACCGGTATTTTAATTGTCGGCAAACCCACGCCCGCCCTGCGCGCCGCCGCCTGTGCGTTGACCGACAATATCTGCTTTATCGACTTTCACGAACCCGGCAGCGGTTACGATGCGGTGGATATCGATCTGGCACGTATCAGTAAAGAAATCATCGATTTCTATATCGATCAGGGCGTTAATCGTATTGGTTTTATTGGCGGTGAAGACTTGCCTGGCAAGGCGGATATTCGTGAGGTCGCCTTTGTGGAATATGGCCGACTGAAACACGTGGTACGCGAAGAGGATATCTGGCGCGGCGGTTTTTCCAGTTCATCGGGCTATGAACTGGCAAAACAGATGCTGGCGCGGGAAGACTATCCGAAGGCACTGTTTGTTGCTTCCGATTCCATTGCTATCGGCGTACTGCGGGCAATTCATGAACGTGGCCTGAACATCCCACAGGATATTTCGCTCATCAGCGTTAACGATATCCCCACCGCGCGATTTACCTTTCCGCCGCTCTCCACCGTGCGCATCCATTCCGAGATGATGGGAAGTCAGGGCGTTAACCTGGTGTATGAAAAAGCCCGCGATGGTCGCGCGCTGCCGCTGTTGATCTTCGTTCCCAGCAAATTAAAACTGCGCGGCACGACCCGTTAAATCCCCTTACACACTGTCCGGCAATCGTTTTTGCCGGACAGTGCTGCCGTTTATTTTCGTGATCCAGTTAAAGTAAATGCATTTACCTGCTACTTTTTAGTAAAAATTTTACTAAACTCCCCAGCAATTACACAAACTACCATCACCATAAATGGTTCCGATTTCTCTCTACCGGGAGGCCCTATGAATCGCTGGGAAAACATTCAGCTCACCCACGAAAACCGACTTGCGCCGCGTGCGTACTTTTTTTCATATGATTCTGTTGCGCAGGCGCGTACCTTTGCCCGCGAAACGAGCAGCCTGTTTCTGCCCTTAAGCGGTCAGTGGAATTTCCACTTTTTTGACCATCCGCTGCAAGTGCCAGAAGCCTTCACCTCTGAGTTAATGGCTGACTGGGGGCATATTACCGTCCCCGCCATGTGGCAAATGGAAGGTCACGGCAAACTGCAATATACCGACGAAGGTTTTCCGTTCCCTATCGATGTGCCGTTTGTCCCCAGCGATAACCCAACCGGTGCCTATCAACGTATTTTCACCCTCAGCGACGGCTGGCAGGGTAAACAGACGCTGATTAAATTTGACGGCGTCGAAACCTATTTTGAAGTCTACGTTAACGGTCAGTATGTGGGTTTCAGCAAGGGCAGTCGCCTGACCGCAGAGTTTGACATCAGCGCGATGGTTAAAACCGGCGACAACCTGTTGTGTGTGCGCGTGATGCAGTGGGCGGACTCTACCTACGTGGAAGACCAGGATATGTGGTGGTCGGCGGGGATTTTCCGCGATGTTTATCTGATCGGAAAACAACTCACGCATATTAACGATTTCACCGTGCGCACCGACTTTGACGAAGCCTATTGCGATGCCACGCTTTCCTGCGAAGTGGTGCTGGAAAATCTCGCCGCCTCCCCTGTCGTAACGACGCTGGAATATACCCTGTTTGATGGGGAACTCGTGGTGCACAGCAGCGCCATTGATCATTTGGCAATTGAAAAACTGACCAGCGCCAGCTTTGCTTTTACTGTCGAACAGCCCCAGCAATGGTCAGCAGAATCCCCTTATCTTTACCATTTGGTCATGACGCTGAAAGACGCCGACGGCAACGTTCTGGAAGTGGTGCCACAACGCGTTGGCTTCCGTGATATCAAAGTGCGCGACGGTCTGTTCTGGATCAATAACCGTTATGTGATGCTGCACGGCGTCAACCGTCACGACAACGATCATCGCAAAGGCCGCGCCGTTGGAATGGATCGCGTCGAGAAAGATCTCCAGTTGATGAAGCAGCACAACATCAACTCCGTGCGTACCGCTCACTACCCGAACGATCCGCGTTTTTACGAACTGTGTGATATCTACGGCCTGTTTGTGATGGCGGAAACCGACGTCGAATCGCACGGCTTTGCTAATGTCGGCGATATCAGCCGTATTACCGACGATCCGCAGTGGGAAAAAGTCTACGTCGAGCGTATTGTTCGCCATATTCACGCGCAGAAAAACCATCCGTCGATCATCATCTGGTCGCTGGGCAATGAATCCGGCTATGGCTGTAACATCCGCGCGATGTACCATGCGGCGAAGGCGCTGGATGACACGCGACTGGTGCATTACGAAGAAGATCGCGATGCTGAAGTGGTCGATATTATTTCCACCATGTACACCCGCGTGCCGCTGATGAATGAGTTTGGTGAATACCCGCATCCGAAGCCGCGCATCATCTGTGAATATGCTCATGCGATGGGGAACGGACCGGGAGGGCTGACGGAGTACCAGAACGTCTTCTATAAGCACGATTGCATTCAGGGACATTATGTCTGGGAATGGTGCGACCACGGGATCCAGGCGCAGGATGACAACGGCAATGTCTGGTATAAATTCGGCGGCGACTACGGCGACTATCCCAACAACTATAACTTCTGTCTTGATGGTTTGATCTATTCCGATCAGACGCCGGGACCGGGCCTGAAAGAGTACAAACAGGTTATTGCGCCGGTAAAAATCCACGCGCTGGATCTGACTCGCGGCGAACTGAAAGTCGAAAATAAACTGTGGTTTACCACGCTTGATGACTACACCCTGCACGCAGAGGTGCGCGCCGAAGGTGAAACGCTCGCGACGCAACAGATTAAACTGCGCGACGTTGCGCCGAACAGCGAAGCCCCCTTACAGATCACGCTGCCACAGCTGGACGCCCGCGAAGCGTTTCTCAACATTACGGTGACCAAAGATTCCCGCACCCGCTACAGCGAAGCCGGGCATTCTATCGCCACTTATCAGTTCCCGCTGAAGGAAAACACCGCGCAGCCTGTACCTTTCGCACCGAATAACGCCCGTCCGCTGACGCTGGAAGACGATCGTTTGAGCTGTACTGTTCGCGGCTACAACTTTGCGATCACCTTCTCAAAAACGAGTGGTAAACCGACATCTTGGCAGGTGAATGGCGAGTCGCTGCTAACCCGCGAGCCAAAAATCAACTTCTTCAAGCCAATGATCGACAACCACAAGCAGGAGTACGAAGGGCTGTGGCAGCCGAATCATTTGCAGATCATGCAGGAACATCTGCGCGACTTTGCCGTAGAACAGAGCGATGGTGAAGTGTTGATCATCAGCCGCACGGTTATTGCCCCACCGGTGTTTGACTTCGGGATGCGCTGCACCTACATCTGGCGCATCGCTGCCGATGGCCAGGTTAACGTGGCGCTTTCCGGCGAGCGTTACGGCGACTATCCGCACATCATTCCGTGCATCGGTTTCACCATGGGGATTAACGGCGAATACGACCAGGTGGCGTATTACGGTCGTGGACCGGGCGAAAACTACGCCGACAGCCAGCAGGCTAACATCATCGATATCTGGCGCAGCACCGTCGATGCCATATTCGAGAACTATCCCTTCCCACAGAACAACGGCAACCGTCAGCATGTCCGCTGGACGGCACTGACTAACCGCCACGGCAATGGTCTGCTGGTGGTTCCGCAGCGCCCCATTAACTTCAGCGCCTGGCGCTATACCCAGGAAAACATCCACGCTGCCCAGCACTGTAACGAGTTGCAGCGCAGTGATGACATCACCCTGAATCTCGACCACCAGCTGCTTGGCCTCGGCTCCAACTCCTGGGGCAGCGAGGTGCTGGACTCCTGGCGCGTCTGGTTCCGTGACTTCAGCTACGGCTTTACGTTGCTGCCGGTTTCTGGCGGAGAAGCTACCGCGCAAAGCCTGGCGTCGTATGAGTTCGGCGCAGGGTTCTTTTCCACGAATTTGCACAGCGAGAATAAGCAATGAGGATCATCGATAACTTAGAACAGTTCCGCCAGATTTACGCCTCTGGCAAGAAGTGGCAACGCTGCGTTGAAGCGATTGAAAATATCGACAACATTCAGCCTGGCGTCGCCCACTCCATCGGTGACTCATTGACTTACCGCGTGGAGACGGACTCCGCGACCGATGCGCTATTTACCGGGCATCGACGCTATTTTGAAGTGCATTACTACCTGCAAGGGCAGCAAAAAATTGAATATGCGCCGAAAGAGACATTACAGGTCGTGGAATATTATCGTGATGAAACTGACCGTGAATATTTAAAAGGCTGCGGAGAAACCGTAGAGGTCCACGAAGGGCAAATCGTTATTTACGATATCCATGAAGCATATCGGTTTATCTGCAATAACGCGGTCAAAAAAGTGGTTCTCAAAGTCACCATCGAAGATGGTTATTTCCATAACAAATAACAACTACGGCGGCAAAAGGAGTTTGCCGCCACCGCTACCCTACTCATTTTCGGAGATGTGTTATGTCTGATACCAAACGTAATACAATCGGCAAATTCGGCTTGCTCTCGCTGACTTTTGCCGCCGTTTACAGCTTTAACAACGTTATCAATAATAATATTGAGCTTGGACTGGCCTCGGCACCGATGTTTTTCCTCGCGACGATTTTTTATTTTATTCCCTTCTGTCTGATCATCGCAGAATTTGTTTCGTTAAATAAAAACTCAGAAGCCGGTGTCTACGCGTGGGTAAAAAGTTCGCTGGGCGGACGTTGGGCATTTATTACTGCCTATACCTACTGGTTCGTAAACCTGTTCTTTTTCACTTCGCTGTTGCCGCGCGTTATTGCATATGCTTCGTATGCCTTCCTCGGCTACGAATATATTATGACGCCGGTTGCCACCACCATTATCAGTATGGTGCTGTTCGCCTTCTCCACCTGGGTTTCTACCAACGGGGCGAAAATGCTGGGGCCAATTACCTCCGTCACTTCAACGCTGATGCTGCTGTTAACACTCTCCTACATTTTACTGGCAGGTACGGCACTGGTTGGCGGCGTACAGCCTGCCGATCCGATCACCGTTGACGCGATGATCCCGAACTTCAACTGGGCGTTCCTCGGCGTGACCACCTGGATCTTTATGGCCGCAGGTGGCGCGGAGTCCGTCGCTGTGTACGTTAACGACGTCAAAGGCGGTTCGAAATCGTTCGTTAAAGTGATCATCCTCGCCGGGATTTTTATCGGCGTACTGTATTCCGTCTCCTCGGTGCTGATTAACGTCTTCGTCAGCAGCAAAGAGTTGAAATTTACTGGCGGATCGGTACAGGTATTCGGCGTATTTTGGTCTACCGGAAGCACTGATGAATCGCTTTGTCGGTCTGGTGTCCTTTACCGCGATGTTCGGTTCCCTGCTGATGTGGACGGCAACGCCGGTGAAAATTTTCTTCTCCGAAATTCCGGAAGGCATCTTTGGTAAGAAAACCGTCGAACTGAACGAAAACGGCGTTCCGGCGCGCGCAGCGTGGATCCAGTTCCTGATCGTCATCCCGCTGATGATTATCCCGATGCTCGGTTCCAATACCGTGCAGGATCTGATGAATACCATTATTAATATGACCGCCGCAGCGTCCATGCTTCCACCGTTATTCATCATGCTGGCTTACCTGAATTTACGTGCCAAATTAGATCACCTGCCACGTGATTTCCGTATGGGCTCCCGCCGCACCGGTATTATCGTTGTTTCAATGCTGATTGCGATATTTGCCGTAGGGTTTGTCGCTTCGACATTCCCGACTGGCGCGAATATTCTGACCATCATTTTTTATAACGTCGGCGGTATTGTTATCTTCCTCGGCTTTGCGTGGTGGAAATACAGTAAATATATAAAGGGATTAACGGCTGAAGAGCGCCATATTGAAGCGACGCCAGCCAGCAATGTTGATTAAGCAGAATAATAAAAAATGAGCAGGCATTTTCCCTCTTCCTGGATGGGGAGAGGGAAAATAGTTTCTGCCTTTATATTTTTATAATTACAACGATAAAAGGCTGTACTTTTTCTTTAGCTCATGGATTAACACAATGAAATTAATCACTGCACCATGCAGAGCATTACTTGCTCTGCCGTTTTGCTACGCCTTTTCTGCGGCCGCTGATGAAGCACGTCCGGCAGAACATGACGACTCAAAAACCCCCGCAATGACCTCGACATCTTCTCCTTCATTTCGTTTTTACGGCGAATTAGGGGTTGGTGGGTATATGGATTTAGAGGGTGAGAATAAACATAAATACAGCGACGGCACCTATATTGAAGGTGGCCTGGAGATGAAGTACGGCTCCTGGTTCGGCCTGATTTACGGCGAAGGCTGGACCGTACAGGCCGACCACGACGGTAATGCCTGGGTGCCTGACCATAGCTGGGGTGGCTTCGAAGGTGGGATTAACCGTTTCTATGGCGGTTATCGTACCAATGATGGCACCGAAATCATGCTCAGTCTGCGTCAGGATTCCTCGCTGGATGACCTGCAATGGTGGGGCGATTTCACGCCCGATCTGGGCTACGTCATTCCCAATACCCGCGACATTATGACTGCGCTGAAGGTACAGAACTTAAGCGGCAACTTTCGTTATAGCGTTACCGCCACACCTACCGGACATCATGACGAAAGCAAAGCCTGGCTACATTTTGGCAAGTACGATCGCTACGACGACAAATACACCTATCCGGCAATGATGAACGGTTACATCCAGTATGACCTTACAGAAGGTATCACCTGGATGAACGGTCTGGAAATCACCGACGGCACAGGCCAACTCTATCTCACGGGCCTGCTTACCCCTAACTTTGCCGCTCGCGCCTGGCACCATACCGGACGCGCCGACGGGCTGGACGTACCGGGAAGTGAAAGCGGGATGATGGTGAGCGCCATGTATGAAGCGTTAAAAGGCGTTTATCTCTCCACCGCTTACACCTACGCCAAACATCGCCCTGACCACGCTGACGATGAAACCACCTCTTTCATGCAGTTTGGTATCTGGTACGAATACGGCGGCGGACGTTTCGCAACGGCTTTTGATAGCCGCTTCTACATGAAAAATGCCTCTCACGATCCCAGCGACCAACTCTTCCTGATGCAATATTTCTACTGGTAATAAGGACTGTAATTTCATGAAAATCAAAACTATTTTAACGCCAGTAACCTGCGCTCTGCTGATAAGTTTTTCCGCCCATGCCGCTAACGCCGACAATTATAAAAACGTGATTAACCGTACTGGCGCGCCGCAGTACATGAAGGATTACGATTACGACGATCACCAGCGTTTTAATCCGTTTTTCGATCTCGGAGCCTGGCATGGTCATCTGTTGCCAGACGGCCCGAACACTATGGGCGGCTTTCCAGGCGTTGCGTTGTTGACGGAAGAGTACATCAACTTTATGGCCAGCAATTTCGACCGCCTGACCGTCTGGCAGGACGGCAAGAAAGTCGATTTCACGCTGGAGGCATACAGTATTCCCGGCGCGCTGGTGCAAAAGTTGATATCGAAAGATGTACAGGTCGAAATGATTCTGCGCTTCGCCACGCCGCGCACATCACTACTGGAAACCAAAATCACCAGCGATAAACCGCTGGATCTGGTGTGGGATGGCGAACTGCTGGAAAAACTGGAAGCGAAAGAAGGGAAACCGCTTTCCGATAAAACCATTGCTGGCGAGTACCCTGACTATCAGCGCAAAATCAGCGCCACCCGCGATGGCCTGAAAGTTACCTTTGGCAAAGTGCGCGCCACCTGGGATCTGCTGACCTCCGGTGAATCAGAATATCAGGTGCATAAATCCCTGCCAGTGCAGACTGAAATCAACGGCAATCGCTTTACCAGTAAGGCGCATATCAACGGATCGACGACGCTCTATACCACCTATTCCCATCTGCTGACCGCTCAAGAAGTTAGCAAAGAGCAAATGCAGATCCGCGATATTCTGGCGCGTCCGGCGTTTTATCTCACCGCCTCACAGCAACGTTGGGAAGAATACCTGAAGAAAGGATTAACTAACCCGGATGCGACGCCGGAGCAGACGCGCGTCGCGGTGAAAGCCATCGAAACGCTCAACGGTAACTGGCGATCGCCGGGCGGTGCGGTGAAATATAACACCGTCACGCCGTCGGTGACCGGGCGCTGGTTCTCCGGCAACCAGACCTGGCCGTGGGATACCTGGAAGCAGGCGTTTGCGATGGCGCATTTCAATCCGGACATCGCCAAAGAGAATATCCGCGCGGTCTTCTCCTGGCAGATCCAGCCTGGCGACGCGGTGCGTCCACAGGATGTGGGCTTTGTCCCCGACCTGATAGCGTGGAACCTTAGCCCGGAGCGTGGCGGCGATGGCGGCAACTGGAACGAACGTAATACCAAACCCAGCCTTGCCGCCTGGTCAGTAATGGAAGTGTATAACGTCACCCAGGATAAGGCCTGGTTGGCAGAGATGTACCCGAAGCTGGTGGCCTATCACGACTGGTGGTTACGTAACCGCGATCACAACGGCAACGGCGTGCCGGAATATGGCGCGACCCGCGACAAAGCCCACAACACCGAGAGCGGCGAGATGCTGTTTACGGTGAAAAAAGGCGACAAAGAAGAGACGCAGTCTGGGCTGAACAACTACGCCCGTGTGGTGGAGAAAGGCCAGTACGACAGTCTGGAAATTCCGGCACAGGTTGCTGCGTCGTGGGAATCGGGTCGTGATGATGCCGCCGTCTTTGGGTTTATCGACAAAGAACAGCTGGATAAATATGTCGCTAACGGCGGCAAACGTAGCGACTGGACGGTGAAATTCGCCGAAAACCGCAGTAAGGACGGAACGTTGCTGGGCTACTCGCTATTGCAGGAGTCGGTGGATCAGGCCAGCTATATGTACAGCGATAACCATTATCTGGCGGAGATGGCGACGATTCTCGGTAAGCCGGAAGAGGCCAAACGCTATCGTCAGTTAGCACAACAGCTCGCGGACTACATCAACACTTGTATGTTCGACCCGACTACACAGTTCTACTATGACGTGCGTATTGAAGATAAACCGCTGGCGAACGGCTGCGCGGGCAAACCGATTATTGAGCGCGGTAAAGGGCCGGAAGGCTGGTCGCCGCTGTTTAACGGTGCGGCAACGCAGGCCAATGCCGACGCGGTGGTGAAGGTGATGCTGGATCCGAAAGAATTCGACACCTTTGTCCCGCTGGGAACGGCGGCGTTAACCAATCCGGCTTTTGGCGCGGATATCTACTGGCGCGGGCGCGTATGGGTGGATCAGTTCTGGTTTGGTCTAAAAGGGATGGAGCGTTACGGTTATCGTGATGATGCCCTGAAGCTGGCGGATACGTTCTTCCGGCACGCCAAAGGATTAACCGCCGATGGCCCAATTCAGGAGAATTACAACCCGCTCACTGGCGCGCAGCAAGGCGCACCAAATTTCTCCTGGAGTGCCGCGCATTTGTATATGTTGTATAACGATTTTTTTCGTAAGCAGTAATTAGCAACGGCTGGCGGATGCGGCGTAAACGCCTTATCCGCCCTACATGAGCAATCCCCCAGGCCGGATAAAACGCGGCAAGCGTCGCATCCGGCGTTACCACCGGGCGTATTCTTTTTGAATCCCATCACAAACCCCGCACTCCCCTTTTCCCTTTTCTCCGGCGACGGCTAAATTAGAACTCATCCGACCACATAACAATTATTTTACATACTGGACAATTTTATGAGCTACCCGTCGCTGTTCGCCCCGCTGGATTTAGGTTTTACCACGTTAAAAAACCGCGTGTTGATGGGCTCAATGCACACCGGGCTGGAGGAATACCCGGACGCCGCTGAACGGCTGGCAGCGTTTTATGCCGAACGCGCCCGTCACGGCGTGGCGTTGATTGTCAGCGGCGGTATCGCACCAGATTTAACAGGCGTTGGCATGGAAGGCGGTGCAATGCTCAATGACGCCAACCAGATCCCACACCATCGCACCATTACCGAAGCCGTACATCAGGAAGGCGGCAAAATCGCCCTGCAAATTTTGCATACCGGGCGCTACAGCTACCAACCGCATCTGGTCGCTCCCTCCGCATTGCAGGCCCCCATCAACCGTTTCGTTCCTCACGAACTCACCCATGAAGAGATCCTGCAACTGATCGACGATTTCGCCCACTGTGCGCAACTGGCACGGGAGGCAGGATACGACGGTGTAGAGGTGATGGGGTCCGAAGGGTATTTGATCAACGAATTTCTGACGCTGCGCACCAATCAGCGTAGTGACCAGTGGGGCGGCGATTACCGCAACCGGATGCGGTTTGCCGTAGAAGTAGTGGGTGCGGTGCGCGAACGCGTCGGCAACGACTTCATTATTATCTACCGTTTGTCGATGCTCGACCTGGTCGAAGGCGGCGGTACTTTTGCCGAAACGGTAGAGCTGGCGCAGGCCATTGAAGCGGCGGGCGCAACGATTATCAACACCGGCATTGGCTGGCATGAAGCGCGGATTCCGACCATCGCCACGCCCGTGCCGCGCGGCGCATTTAGCTGGGTCACGCGCAAACTGAAAGGGCACGTTTCGCTGCCACTGGTGACCACCAACCGGATTAACGATCCGCAGGTTGCCGACGACATTCTCTCGCGCGGTGATGCGGACATGGTATCGATGGCGCGACCGTTTCTCGCTGATGCGGAGCTGCTATCAAAAGCGCAATCGGGACGAGCCGATGAGATCAACACTTGTATTGGCTGCAACCAGGCCTGTCTCGATCAGATCTTCGTTGGCAAAGTCACCTCGTGCCTGGTGAATCCTCGCGCCTGCCATGAAACCAAAATGCCAATCCTTCCTGCCGTGCAGAAAAAAAATCTGGCGGTGGTCGGTGCGGGACCTGCTGGGCTGGCGTTTGCCATTAACGCGGCGGCGCGTGGGCATCAGGTAACATTGTTTGATGCGCACAGCGAGATCGGCGGGCAGTTTAATATCGCCAAACAGATCCCCGGCAAAGAGGAGTTTTACGAAACGCTGCGCTATTACCGCCGGATGATCGAAGTGACGGGTGTGACGCTAAAACTCAATCACACAGTGACAGCGGATCAGTTACAGGCGTTCGATGAAACGATCCTCGCCAGTGGGATCGTGCCGCGCGTTCCGCCTATCGACGGGATCGATCATCCGAAGGTATTGAGTTATCTCGATGTACTGCGCGACAAAGCGCCGGTGGGCAACAAAGTTGCCATCATCGGTTGTGGCGGAATTGGTTTTGATACGGCGATGTATTTAAGTCAGCCGGGCGAATCCACCAGCCAGAATATCGCCGGGTTCTGTAATGA
>ERZ791932.712-NODE-712-length-14925-cov-3.386752_pt1 | contig 14925 bp, 13 predicted proteins | sample MGYA00510126_ERZ791932 | MGnify/ENA primary metagenome ERZ791932 (study PRJEB30046, sample SAMN00993244) | human gut metagenome | study: EMG produced TPA metagenomics assembly of the A metagenome-wide association study of gut microbiota in type 2... | reverse complement strand
AAGGCTATAAACAACCATTTTCCTGATGGATTGCCCAATGCTGTATTAGTCACAGCAAACCGGCCGCAGCGGAAGGCCGGATTGCCTCCCGCCAGCACCCGGCTCATCTCCGCCTTTACAGACCCGGTCTCCTTCTCCCATGGAGTACCGGCAAAGTAGTAGTCGATCATTCGCAGGTAGATACGGTCGTCGTGGTAGAGCGTGCCGTCCAGATCAAAACAGACAAGCCCCGGGGCAGCCTGTAACCCTCTTCCCATCAGGGCCGCACCAGGGCATCCACCGGATGCCCGTCCATTCCTATGGGTTCCAGCCCCAGCAGACGGAGGATGGTGGGCGCGTGGTCAATGAGCCTCCCGCCGTGGATTATCCTGCCGGATACAGCATTGGGCCCGGCAACGATGAAGGGGGGCTTGTCCCCCTTCCAGGGCAGGTGGCCGTGGGTGGAGACCGATGGCTTGTATTCCTTTATGTCGTTGACACTGGTGATAAGCTGCTCCCCATCCAGGGCCCTTCCAAAGCACACCCGGTCGCCGGCTTCAATGACAAAGTCAAAATCGCCGGTCAGGTGCATCTGCGCGGCCTCCTCTTTGGTAAAGATCCGCTCCAGGTATTTGGGGTACTTCTTCTGTTGCTCCAGCAGGACGCAATACACCATTTCCCGGTCCACCTCCGGCCGGAGATAGATGTGTGCGCTGAGCGAACAGTTGGCGGCATAAACCTGATAGTCTGCCAGGGAACCGTCCTCCGCGGTCTGGAGCCAGCCCAGCCGGTGGAATAGGGCGTTCAGATGGAACATCTCGTCGCAGTAGAGCTGACCGTGGTCGCCCAGCAGCACAATATTTGTGTTCTCCACGCCGCCGGTCTCCTCCAGCGCATCCAGCACAAGCCCCATCTGTCCGTCAATAAAGCGGAAGGCGTGCTCCAGATCTCCGTGCACGCCCAGGCGGTGGCGCTGGTGGTCAACGTAGGACAGGTGGAGCAGCATCAGGTCGGGGCGGTGGGCCCGGATAATGTCGGCGGCGCACTTTGCGGCGAACTCGTCCATCTGTGGCGTCTTCATCCAGCGGAGCATGTGCTTATTGGCCTCAAAAATCTTCGCCACCGCAGGGCTGTTGGCCCTGGTAAACCACGGTGTCGGGTCATCCTCCTCCCGGGGGGCCCAGATCTCGCCAATATTGTACTCCGCTCCTGAGGCGCACATGACGGGCCAGGTGACGGTAGAGGCAGTCAGCCCCGCCTGTCTTGCAAAATCCACCACGGTAGGCACCTGAATGGCCTCCCGCCACCAATACCAGTCCATCCGTCCCTTTGCAAAAAAATCTGGAATCTCATTATTGTTGATGCCAGTCCGGTCCGGCCAGCAGCCGGTGGCGATGGTAGCATGGCAGGGATAGGTTAAGGTGGGATAGATACATTCGATATCCGTAATCCAGGAGGCATGCTCCATCACGCGCCCCAGGTTGGGAAGCTGCTTCAGCACGGGGATATCCGCTGTGATCAGCGCATCAATGGAGACCACTAGGGTGCGATTTGTCATGGGGTCCTTCCTTTCTTAAGTACGGTCCTGTTGGGCCTCTTCCTCTTTCATCAGCGCAACGAGCTCCCGCTCCCAGCGCTCGGTCTCCTCCAGCTCCTCCGCCGTAGCCCGGACCCCCGGCCGGACACAGGCGGCCTCGGCCAGGAAGTGGTCGATGTTCCGCCCCCGCTCCTGGCCGGTCAGCGTGTGCATGTCATACACATAATCAGGCAGGGGAAAGGGGTCTCCCCGCCGTATGCGCCGCTTAACCACACTGGCAAGCACGCTGGAGCCCCGCTCCTTCCGGCAGGCGCACAGATAGCGCACCGCGTGGACGAAGAGCAGTTGATAATCGGAGCTGTCCCGGGAGAGCTCCCGGCTGCTGCGGTGAAGGGCGTCCACCACCACTGGGGCCATGGGCTCCCCCAGGCCCACGTCCTCGGCACTGATCACCAGCAGCCGTCTCCACAGGTAGGCGGTCAGCTCCTCCCCGGTCAGGTAGAGCTCATAGGCAGCCCGCACCGCCAGCTCCGTCTCCCCCCGGCGGATAAATTTCTGGAGGGCGGATATGACCTCGTCCCCCGGGTGTCCGCTGGGAGTTACGATGTCATGGTAAAAAATTGGTATCATGTCAGGTTTCCTTTCTGCGCGCCCGGGCCGGGACACGGGACCGCGGCAGGGCGGAGGCGGATGCTCCGTCTCCGCCCTGCCCAAGTCCGCTTCAGTTGGCGCCGACGGTCTGCTTCAGGTTGGCCAGGGCCAGCTCCGGCTCCATGCCGTTGTCGGCCACCTCCTGCATCATGGTCTTGACGGCGCTGTTGACGGCGCTGGAGGTGGTGGTAGCATTGGTAAACACGGGCTCATAGAAATAGCGGTCACTCTGCTCTACACCGGCCCGCATGTACTCGTGGCCGTCGGCCACATAGGCCTCATAGGCCGGATCCTCCGCCACGGACTGGCGTATGGGCAGATAGCCGGTGTTTCCGGCAGCTACCGCCAGGTTGGCGTCATGGGAGGTCATAAACTTGATAAATTCATAGGCCGCATACATTCTGTCCTGATTTCCGTCCTGATTCAAGGCGATAATGACATGGCCGGCGGACAGGTTGGCGGCGGTATCCTCGCTCACCTGAGGAACAGGGGCGGTTCCCCAGTCCAGCTCGGGATTTTTGTCTGGGATATAGCTGGCCTCCACGCTGTCGCCGATATACATGGGGATCATCTCATTGGCAAAGGGCCCGGAGAAGAACTGATCCTCCCCCGCAGTACGCCAGATACCCTCATTCACGTTATCCTGCCACATCTGAAGCACCTTCAGGGTAATGTCGCTGTCCTCGGTGGCAAAGTACAGATTGCCGTTCTGGTCGGTGTAGCGGCCGCCGTTTTGGAGCAGCAGGGTCATAAAGCTGCCTGCCAGGTTGTCCCAGCCAAAGGCGGGCGCGCCGGTAATGTCTCGGATGGCGCGGCAGGTTTCCACCAGCTCGTCCCAGGTGGTGGGAACACTGAGTCCGTGCTCGGCAAAAAACGTCTTGTTGTAATAGAGCACCTCGGAGTAGGAGTGGATCGGCAGGGAATAGATACCCTCCTTGGCATAGCTGGAGTTCGCCTCCCGCAGCCCTTCAAAGATGTCCTCGTAGTCGGTCATGCCCACATTGGGATCTGTAATATAGGGCTCCAGGTTAACCACATAGTCGGTCTGGAGGTAGTCGGCCACATAGGGGCGCAGGGCCAGGGTCACATCAGGGGCGCTGCCCGCCTTGATCGCGCCCACCACGCTGGAATAGAGCTCACTGCTGCTGCCGTTAAAGGTGGGGACCACGGTAATACCCTTCTCGGCACCTATCGTTTCATTGAACTCCTCCACCAGCCCTTCCAAAACCTTCAGGTGGTTCTGATTGGAGATGGAGTGCCAGAACTGGAGTTCCACAGGGCCGGAAAGGGTACCCAGTTCCCCGGCGGGGGTTTCGGCCCCGCTGGGGGCCGGTTTGCTGCCGCAGGCCGCCAGGGAAAGGCCCAGGGCCAGGGCAAGGCTTACGCTGATGAGCTTCCGTTTCATCGAAAATTCCTCCTTCTTTTCTTTCGTGCCATATGCTTTCATTGTGTTATTCAAAGCCCGGCAGGCCGGGCAGGATCTTAACCCTTGATGCCGCCCCGCGCCACGCCGGCGATGATCTGCTTTCGGAAGACCAGGAAGAAAATCAGCATGGGTACAATGACGATCGTAGCGCCGGCCATCTGCAGATTTACCTGGGAGCTCACCGCATCCCGGAAGTGGAGCAGACCGATGGGCATAACCCGGTGGGCATCGCTCTTGGTGACCATAAGGGGCCAGACAAAGGAATTCCATTGGCTGATAAAGGCCAGAATTCCAATGGTGGCAATGGCATTCTTGTTCATGGGGATCATGACTTTCCAGAGGTAGCGCCAGTCGCTGCAGCCGTCCACCTTGGCCGCTTTGTAGAGGATGGAGGGGATCTGCATAAAATACTCCCGCATCATATAGATATAGAAACCGCTGGCCACCGTTGGCAGAATAATGCCCTGAAAGGTGTCCATCCAGCCCAGCTTGGAGATCGTGATGAAGTTCTGGATGATGAGCAGCTCTGCGGGGATCATCATGGTGGACAGGCAAAGCAGAAACAGCAGCTTTTTGCCCCGAAATTCGTAAATGGTAAAGCCGTAGGCAGACAGCACGGTAAGCACCAGGGTAAGGAGGGTACCGCCGCCCGCCACAATAATGGAGTTGCGCAAATAAAGGCCAAAGGGGGCGACGGCAAGAGCCTCCGTGTAATTTTCAAACTGGGGCACCGCAGGGAACAGGGTTGGCGGGATGGAGATGGACTCCGGCAGTGTTTTCAGGGAGGTAAAGAGCATCCACAAAAACGGGAAGATCATGACAAAGGCTCCAACAGTCAGAACGGCGATCTTGACCGCCTTGCCCACGTTCTGTTTCATATCCGACCCTCCCTTATACATAGTATACAAACCGCTTGGAGACCCACTTCTGAATCACCGTCAGGGCCAGTACGATGGCCAGAAAGATGATGGCCGCCGCCGAGGCGTAGTGAACCTGTCCCCGGTTGAAAAACATGTCATAAATATAGTAGACCATAGTGATGGCGCTGTTTCCAGGCCCAGCGCTCTCCCGGCTGAACATGGCATAGACCTCGTTGTAGGTCTTAAAGGCATGAATGACCGAAACGATGGTGACCATCCAAAACGTGGGGGAGAGCAGGGGCATGGTGATGCGGAAGAATATCCGGTGCGCTGGAGTGCCGTCGATCCGGGCGGCCTTGTAGTACTGCTGGTCGATCTTTTGCAATCCGGCCAGGAACAGGACAATCTTAAACGCCATACCGTTCCAGATGGTAAAAATGGTCACCGCCACAATGGTCAGGTTGGGATCGGACAGCCACTTCTGTGGCTCCAGCCCCAAAAACTCCAGAAAAAAGTTGATGTAGCCGTATTCCGAGTGGAAGAGCCAGCGGAACACCAGGCCGATGGCCAGGGTGGAGGTGACATAAGGGAGAAAATAGAGTGTCTGAAACAGTCCCTTGGTCCGAAGCAGGGAATTGATGAGCAGGGCTGCCCCCAGGGAGAGCACAATCGTGATAGGTACGCCCACCAGAACAATAAACATGGTGTTGCGCACGGCCAGCCCGAAAGCGGGATCCTGAAGCACGTACCGGAATGAATTGAGGCCGAAGCCCGTGCCGGTGTCGGTAAGGTACACGTAACTCTGGTAAAACCCCATCCGAAGCGTCATGAGGATGGGGTAGACCACAAAGACCGCCAAAACCGCAAAGGCAGGGAGCAGATACAGATATGCCTTGGCGCTGCGCCGGGTGTTGCCCAGCGGATTTTCTGCGCGGGCCGGCTTGGGGCTCCTCATCCCGCCACCTCCGCATCCAGCCGTGCGCCGGTCTCCGGGTCAAAGATATAGACCAGGCGAGGCTCCAGGGTCAGCTCCACGGCGTCGCCTGCCGCCACACCGGCGGTGATGTCCAGAATGGCGCGGGCCCGCTCCCCTGCCAGTGAGAAGGTAACCAGCAGATCCTTGCCCCGCATCTCCACAGCCTCAGCCGCAGTCCGAAGCCCCTGCCCCAGACGCCACGCCTCAGGCCGGATGCCCACCAGGACCGGCCCATCCGCCGCGCCGTGCACCCGGAGCATGTAGTCCTCTGCCAGACACACCGTTCCGCCGCACACGTCCAACCGAAAGAAATTGATGGGGGGATTCCCCAGAAAGCCTGCCACAAAGCGGTTGGCGGGATTCAAATACATCTGTTGGGGTGGACACTGCTGCTGCACCACGCCGGTCCTCATCAGCACGATCTCATCTGTGATACTCATGGCCTCCTCTTGATCATGGGTGACGAACACGGTGGTGACGCCCGTCTCAGTCTGGATGCGGCGAATCTCTTCCCGCATCTCCAATCGCAGGCGGGCGTCCAGATTGGAAAGGGGTTCGTCCAGCAAGAGGATATCAGGCCGCTTGACCAGCGCCCGTGCAATGGCCACCCGCTGCTGCTGGCCGCCGGAGAGCTGGCCCGGCTTGCGCTTGAGGAGATCCTCGATCTGCACCAGTCTGGCCATCTCCAGGGTACGGCGGCGGATCTCCTCCTTCCCCTCCTTGTGGTTGACCAGAGGGAAGGCGATGTTTTGCTCCACCGTCAGATGGGGATAGAGGGCATAGTTCTGAAACACCAGACCAATGCCCCGCTTTTCTGGGGGCAGGGCCGTCACATCCCTGTCTCCAAAGAAAATCCTTCCGGAAGTAGGCGACTCCAGCCCTGAGATGAGGTAGAGTGTCGTGGACTTTCCGCAGCCGCTGGGGCCCAGCAATCCGGTCAGCTTGCCGTCCTGAATCGTAATGCTGACATCATTCACCGCCTTGGTTCCGGAAAAATCCTTGACCAGATGCTCCAATCGCAGTTCCATGGCGCAGCTCCTTTCATTTATTTTGCTTTTTATTGTCTCCATTGTATTCTATATCATTTTTCTTGTCAACAAATGTTCAAAACTACAGTTTTCAGTCTGCTTTTTAAGCTTTAATTTCATATAATCTCTTTATTTGATAGTATATTATCAATAATCTTCTCCGAAAGAGATAAAAGGCATTGAATTATCATTTTTTAAAATTTGGCTTTACAAAAAATGTACAGAATATCCAACTAATTTTTGCTTTATTCTTGCCAGAGTTCCGGTTTTATGATATTCTCTCCCTAGTATTTAATTAAGTATGGGAGGATTGCACCATATGAGTCTCAAAAAGATGACACGTATTGATAAAATCTCCCAGCTTTTGATCGCCAAGACGGGCGTATCGATTCGCGAACTGGCGGTGGAGCTGGGGGTATCTGAAATTACAATCCGCCGGGATCTGAAGCAGCTCGAGCAGCAGGGGACGGTAAAGCTGATCAACGGCGTGGCCATTCATCGCGCCGCCCAGAACCCCCACAGTACCCTTCCCGAGTACAATCTGGATTACGAGGTTCTCCACTTTGGAGACCGGAAGGCCCGCATCGGCAAAAAAGCCGCCTCCCTCATTGAACCCAACGATGTCATTGCCATTGATACCGGCTCCACCTGCTCCTACCTCACACAAAATCTGCCCAGCGGCGTCCACCTGACCGTGCTCACCTACTGCATGAACACCCTGGCCCAGTTGACCACGCATCCGAACTACGACGTGATCTGCGCGGGCGGCTACCTCTATCCCAACACCCGGATGTTTTATAGTCCAGAGGGTATCAGCCTTATTAACCGCACCTGTGTAAACAAGGCCTTCCTCTCCACCGCCGGCATCAGTGGCAAGCTGAACGTCACCTGTGTGGCTCCCCATGAGATGAACGCCAAGAGCGCCCTGATGGAGAGCAGCCAGACCAAGATCCTGCTGCTGGACTCCTCCAAGTTCAGCAAAATCTGTCCCACGACTTTCGCCTACCTCTCCGATTTTGACATCATCGTTACGGATGACGAGCTCTCAGCCGAATGGCAGGGCTATATTGCCGACCTGGGCATTCAGCTTTTGCTGGCCTGAGCGGGCAGCCGCATCATTTGCATGAACCTCCATGCGTACAGGACGCGCCGCGAAACTATGCAAAGGCTTAGGCGCATGAAGTGTTCGCGCATGTGGGCCGTACCGGCCTACGCGCTGTCATCTTATGGCCGTGCCGCTGCAAGCGGCGCATGGGCAAGTTTGCTATGCTCTTGCAGAGCAAAAGGGCCGGACGGAATGGTTCCGTCCGGCCCTTTTTATGCCGTATGCGCTCTTTACTTGATAGGCTCGCCGGCCTCTTTCTTGGCCTTGATCTCCTTCAGGGCGTCCCGGTAGGAGAGGTTGACGCGGCCCTTCTCGTCGATATCGGTGACCTTGACCCAGATCATGTCGCCGATGTTGACCACGTCCTCCACCTTCTCCACCCGGCGGTCGGCCAGCTTGGAGATGTGCACCATGCCGTCCTTGCCGGGGGCCAGCTCGACGAAGGCGCCGAACTGGAGGATGCGGACCACCTTGCCGTAGTAGAGCTGGCCCACCTCGGGCACGAACACGATGGTCTCGATGGTCTTCTTGGCGGCGTCGCAGGAGGCCTTGTCGGTACCGGCAATGTAGATGGTGCCGTCGTCCTCGATGTCGATCTTGGCGCCGGTGTCGGCACAGATCTTCTGGATCACCTTGCCGCCGGAGCCGATGACCTCGCGGATCTTGTCCACGTCGATCTTCATCTTCACCATCTTGGGGGCGGTGTCGGCCACGTCGGGGCGGGGCTTGGAGATGCAGGGGAGCATGATCTCGTCCAGGATGGCATAGCGGGCGTCGCGGGTGATCTCCAGGGCCTCCTTGATGATCTCGTGGGACAGGCCGTCGTTCTTGATGTCCATCTGGATGGCGGTGATACCGGCCTTGGTGCCGGCCACCTTGAAGTCCATCTCGCCGTGGAAGTCCTCCACGCCCTGGATGTCGATGAAGGTGGTGAAGCCGCCGTCGTCGTCCTGGATCAGGCCGCAGGAAATGCCGGCCACGGGGGCGGAGATGGGCACGCCGGCGTCCATCAGGGCCAGGGTGGAGCCGCAGATGGAGCCCTGGGAGGTGGAGCCGTTGGAGGAGAGCACCTCGCTCACCACGCGGATGGCGTAGGGGAAGTCCTCCACGGAGGGGATCACCGGCTCCAGGGCGCGCTCGGCCAGGGCGCCGTGGCCCTTCTCGCGGCGGTTGGTGGAGCGGGCGGCCCGGGCCTCGCCGGTGGAGTAGGCGGGGAAGTTGTAGTGGTGCATATACCGCTTCTCCGTCTCCTCCCAGATGGTGTCCAGCTTCTGGGCGGCGGAGAGGGTGTTCAGGGTGCAGACGGAGAGCACCTGGGTCTGGCCGCGGGTGAACAGGCCGGAGCCGTGGACGCGGGGCAGCACGCCCACCTCGGCGGCCAGGGGACGGATCTCGTTCTTGGCGCGGCCGTCCACCCGGTGGCCCTCCAGCAGCCAGGCCTTGACGATCTTCTTCTGGAACTTGTAGGTGATCTCCTCCAGGTACTTGTCCATCTCGGGATAGTCCTCCAGGAAGAGCTCATGCCAGTGCTCGATGAGCTTGTTCCACCGCTCCTCGCGCACGTTCTTGTCGTCGGTGTCCATGGCGGCGCGGGCCTCATCCATGGTGGCCTCCACGATCTTGTCGAACAGCTCCTGGTCGAAGTCGGCGTGGTCGTAGGTCATCTTGTCCCGGCCGATCTCGGCCACGATCTGGTTGATGAAGGCCACCTGCTTCTTGATGTCCTCGTGGGCGGCCACGATGGCGTCGTACATGATGTCGTCGGGCAGCTCCTTGGCGCCGGCCTCAATCATGATCACCTTCTTGTCGGTGGCGGCCACGGTCAGATCGAGCTGGGAGGCGTGCTTCTGCTCGTTGGTGGGGTTGAGGACAATCTGGCCGTCCACATAGCCCACCTCCAGGCAACCGATGGGGCCGGCCCAGGGGATGCAGGAGTAGGCCAGGCAGGCGGACACGCCGATCATGGCGGTCACCTCGGGGGAGCAGTCCCGGTCCACGCTCATGACGGTGGCGGTGACCACCACGTCGTTGCGGAAGTCGTAGGGGAACAGGGGGCGGATGGAGCGGTCGATCACGCGGCTTGCCAGCACGGCGGGCAGAGAGGGCTGGCCCTCCCGGCGCATGAAGGAGCCGGGAATGCGGCCCACGGCGTACAGCTTCTCCTCAAAGTCCACGGAGAGGGGGAAGAAGTCCACGCCGTCCCGGGGGCGGGGGGACACGGTGACGGCCACCAGCACGGTGGTCTCGCCGTAGGTGACCATGGCGGAAGCGGTGGCCAGCTCGGCCACCTTGCCCACGTCGATGGTCAGGGGGCGGCCCGCCAGCTCCATCTCGTACTTGTGGTAGTTGGGGAATTGTCTCTTGGTGATGATGGTTGACATGTCTGGTCTCCTTTTTCGTATGATCTCCGCGGGAGCCAAACCATTTAGCACTTGAAGCAACGGCCGGAGACCCGGTCCCTCCTTCAACTGCTAAAAGATCGGCCTGCCCGCGGGCGTTGAAAGAATGCGGGAAGAGGGTGGTGCGGCAAAGGCGCACCACCCTCCACATGAACTTACTTCCGGATGCCCAGCTTGGCGATGAGGGCACGATAGCGCTCGATGTCCTTCTTCTGGAGATAGTCCAGCAGACGGCGGCGCTTGCCGACCATCTGGAGCAGGCCGCGGTTGGAGTGCTTGTCCTGGGGATTGTTCCGCATGTGCTCGGTCAGCACGTTGATCCGCTCGGTGAGGATGGCCACCTGGACCTCGGGAGAGCCGGTGTCCCCCTCGTGGGTGCGGTTGGCATCAATGATCGCAGTCTTCTGTTCTTTACGCAGCATGGTAAATTTCCACCTTTCTTCATATATACCCGCAGGACTGCGCCCCGGGATCGGTGAAAGTCCACGGAGCGAAGGGCTGGGGCCGCACATCGCGTGCTGTAGCATGATACCACAGAAATCCCGGATTGTAAAGATAAAAATGCAGATTTTCCCCGAAAGTTCCGAAAAAGATCTCACTTTTTGTCCCGCAAGGCGGACTTGACAAATCCTGCCCTTCCGTGATATGCTAACCGTACTAATACGGTTAATACAGTTGCAGAGGCCGCGCCGCGCCCTCTGCGGAAGGGAAGGTGAGCGGATGATCAGCCTGAACTACCGGGACTCCCGGCCCATTTATGAGCAGATCCGGGATGGACTGCGGAAGCTGATCGTCACCGGCGCGCTGGGCGCTGATGAAAAACTGCCCTCAGTGCGGGCACTGGCCGCCCAGCTGGCCATCAATCCCAACACCATTCAGCGGGCTTATAATGAGCTGGAGGGGGAGGGATACATCTATTCCGTTCCCGGAAAGGGAAGCTTCGCCGCCGCGAATGCGGCGGCGGACTCCGCCCGCCGGGCGGAGCTGATGACCCAGGTGCGGGAGCTCCTCTCCGAGCTGCGGTATCTGGGTGTGAGCCAGCAGGAGCTGCTGGCTCTGGTGAAGGAGGTGACTGCATCATGATCGAAGTGAACGGCCTGGTAAAGCGATTCGACGGATTCACCGCCCTGGACGGCGCCACACTGTCGGTGCCGGCAGGCAGTGTCTATGGCCTGGTGGGCCCCAACGGCGCCGGAAAATCCACTCTGATCCGCCACCTGACGGGCATCTTCCGCCAGGATGCGGGCACCGTCCGCATCGGCGGCGAAAACATCTGGGAAAACGCCGCCCTGAAAGCCCGGATCGCCGCCATCCCCGATGACTGGTACTATTTTCTCCAGTCCTCCATCCGGGATATGATGCGCTTTTACCGGGGATTTTATCCCGATTTTTCCATGGAGCGGTATGAAAAGCTGAAGGAGGTCTTTCAGCTGGACGAAAAGCGCCCCATCCGCCGCCTCAGCAAGGGCATGCAGAAGCAGGCCGCCTTCTGGCTGGCCCTGTGCTGCATGCCGGACTACCTGATCCTGGACGAGCCGGTGGACGGCCTGGACCCGGTGATGCGGCGCCAGGTGTGGTCCCTGGTGCTGGCGGACGTGGCCCAGCGGGGCACCACGGTGCTGGTGAGCTCCCACAATCTGCGGGAGCTGGAGGACGTCTGCGACCACGTGGGCATCATGGACCACGGCAAAGTGCTGCTGGAGCGGTCCCTGGCCCAGCTGCAGGACAACATGGTGAAGCTGCAGGTGGTGTTCCCCGACGGGGTGACGGAGGTGCCGGCGGACCTGCCGGTGCTCCACGCCAGCCGGATCGGCCGCATCCACACCCTCATCATGCGGATGAACGCCCAGGAGGCGGAGGACCTGCTGGCGGCATACAGCCCCCTGCTGGTGGACGCGGTGCCCCTGACCCTGGAGGAGATCTTTATTTACGAACTGGGAGGTGCGGACTATGCTGTCAAAGACATCGTACTTTAATCCCACACTGTTCCGCAGGAACCTGACCCGGTTCTGGCCGCTCTGGGGCCTGGCCTCCTTTATCGGGGCCCTGTTTCCTCTGGCGGTCCTGCTGGACATGGTGCACCGGGGCTGGCATTCCTTCTCCGGACCAGAGTTCACCCAGATGTACTACAATGCCGTCAGCGCCGTCCCCGTCATCAGCCTGGTGTACGCCGCTCTCTGCGCCATGGCGGTGTGGGGCTACCTGCACAACACCCGCAGCGTAGGGCTGATGCACACGCTGCCCATCCGACGGGAGGGGCTGTTTCTCACCAACTTCCTCTCCGGCCTCACCATGACGCTGATCCCCTACGCCGTCACCGGGATCCTGTGCGTCGTCGTCTCCCTGTGCGGCGGGGCCTTTGACGCCAGGGGGCTGGCCGTCACCGTGCTGGCGGTGCTGGGCGAGAGCTTCTTCTACTTCTCCAGCGCCACGTTCGTGGCGTTCATCACCGGCAACGTCTTCGCCATGCCGCCGCTGTACGCTCTGCTCCACTTTCTGGCAGTGCTGCTGGACTGGCTGATCTCCTCCTTCGCCCAGGGGTTCATCTTCGGCTTTTCCACCCATTACACCGGCGTGGCGGAGTGGCTCTCCCCCACCGTGTATCTGGTCAGCCGCGTGCATCCTGACGGGCAGTATGCGGAGGTCCAGCGGACCCTGGCGGACGGCACGTCTTACACGGACTCCGTCCTGACCGCCGTGGACCTGGAGAACTTCTGGCTGGTGGGCGTCTACGCCCTGGCGGGCCTGGCGCTGGCCCTGCTGGCCCTGCTCCTCTACCGCTCCCGCCGCAGCGAGACCGCCGGCGACGTGGTGGCGGTGGGCTGGCTGCGGCCGGTGTTCCGGTACGGCGTGGCGGGCCTCTGCGCCCTGCTGGGCGGCCAGCTCCTCTACTCCCTGTTCTGGTACGGCTTCCAGCAGGGGGCGTACTACGACACGCTCCCCATGGTGGTCTGCCTGCTGGCGGCAGGAACCATCGGATACTACGGCGCCTCCATGCTGCTGGCCAAGTCCCTCCGGGTGTTCCGGGGCAGCTGGAGGGGCCTGGCCATCGTGCTGGCGGGCTGCGCCCTGGTGTGCTGCGTGCTGCACTTTGACCTGCTGGGCGTGGCGGACCGGGTGCCGAAGGCCAGCCAGATCCGGTCCGTGGACATTCGGGTGTCCGACAATTCCTACACCTTTACGCCGGAGCAGGATGCCGACCTGGTGGAGCAGGTCCGTGCCCTGCACCAGGCGGTGGCTGCCGAGGAGGCCTATATCCGGGAGACGGAGGCTGCGGGATACACCTCCTCCATGGAGGAGAGTCCCGACAACAGCCATACCGGCCTGTCCATCACCTATACCCTGAAGAGCGGCGCCAAAGTGGACCGCTGGTACTTCCTGCCCATCACCCGGGACCGGATGGCCCAGCCGGGGACCTATGACCACCTGCTGGACCAGTTCGTCAACAGCGAGGCCATGAAGGCGCGGCGCCTGCATCTGGACGACGGCTTCTGGACCGTTACCGGCGGCAGCCTGTTCCTCTCGATCCGGGATCAATACTATGACCTGGGCAGCCGGGAGGCCTCTGCCATCCTGGAGGCCGTGGGCCGTGACATGGAGGCCGGAAACTGGGGCACCTACGACTGGTTCGCCTCGGACAACGGCGGCGATTACGCCCTGGAGCTGAGCCTGTACTTCGACGGTCCCGACGGTGAGGGCCATGACTATATCACCGTCGTCGTCTGCCCTGCCATGACGGAGACCGCCCAGTGCCTGAAGCGGCTGGGGCTGGCATCGGACGAGGATCTGGTGACCTACCGGGAGCTGTATCCGCAGGACTATCTCCAGGACTATGAGGATACCGCGTACTACGGCGCCCAGTCCGGCAACAGCACCGCCGAGGTCTACGGCGCCTCCGGCGGTGTGGCGGTGTCTCCCCTATGAGCAGAGCAAGGGCCCGGAGAAGGCGTCTGAACCTTCGCTTCGCGGCGCTGTGCCTGATGGCCATTTTTCTTCTGGCAGGTGCCGTCATCTGGCTGGCAGCCGGCCGGGGCCTGCCGGCCGAGGGCGTGGAGGTGCCGGACTATGTCCGGCAGGACTTTCTCACGGTGAATCCCTGGTCCCGGCCCGGCACGCCCCTGGAAAAGATCGACGGCGTGGTGATCCACTACGTGGGCAATCCCAGCACCACGGCCCAGGCCAACCGGAATTACTTCGAGTCCCTGTCCTCCGGGGAGACGGAGACCTACGCCTCCAGCCACTTCGTCGTAGGGCTGGAGGGAGAGGTCATCCAGTGCATCCCCCTGACGGAGATCGCCTATGCCTCCAACATCCGCAACGACGACACCGTGGCTATCGAGGTGTGCCACCCGGATGAGACCGGGGAGTTCTCCCCGGTCACCTACCAGCGGGTGGTGGAGCTGACGGCCTGGCTGTGCCGGACCTTCGGCCTGGACCCGGAGACGGATGTGATCCGCCACTATGATGTGACGGAAAAGCTGTGCCCGCTGTATTATGTGGAGCACCCGGAGGCCTGGGACGCCTTCCGGGCGGACGTGGCGGCAGAAATGGACTGCCAGACGGCTGTCTCCTGACACGCGCTGAAAATTTTTCAAGATCGGGTGAAACAAAACGCCCTCCTTCTTCGTCTTAATAGGTAGAGAGGGATTTTACATCAGAGGGGGTCTTTTTCCATGGAACAAAATCCGGCTGCCGCCACGCTTTGGCGCATGTGGGTGGATACCAAGCGGCGCATCGTTTCCTTCCATGAGGAAAAGGACTGCCAGCTGCTGGAATTCCGCAGCCACGAGATGTTTCTGAACTGCGTGGACCAATACGCCTGCAAGCAATACCGCTATCAATGACCCTGCGGGGCCTTTCGGCCTCACTCCGGCGGCGGATGCCGCCTAAGGAGGCGTTCCATCGATGTCACACCGGCGCGGCCCGGCGCTGCTCTGTCTGCTGCTGGCCACTGTCCTGACCCT
>ERZ791932.706-NODE-706-length-15015-cov-192.108957_pt1 | contig 15015 bp, 7 predicted proteins | sample MGYA00510126_ERZ791932 | MGnify/ENA primary metagenome ERZ791932 (study PRJEB30046, sample SAMN00993244) | human gut metagenome | study: EMG produced TPA metagenomics assembly of the A metagenome-wide association study of gut microbiota in type 2... | reverse complement strand
TCCCTGTCGTTTCCTGTGAGTCCAGATCTGTTTCGTCCTGTAAGCAGGAATACAGCATCAGACCAAAGGCAAGAAGTCCGACAAGGTAACAAACAGGTCGTTTGATTTTTTTTGTTTTCATGTTCTTAGATTCTAGTGAATAATTATTGTAGCTGATCTTCGAAAATCCTTCGTAATTCTCTATGCATTTCATAGGTTTCAAAACCGTATACTTTTACTTTTTCAGTAAGCACTTCATTGGCAAGTCGGTTTGCTTCAGAGATACGCTTTTGCTGATAGTACATGAGAGCTAACTTGTATCGTGCTTTCTGTCGGGAGGGTACCATAAAGTGAGCTGCCCAATAAGCTGTTTCAGCCTCTTTTATTTTGTCTGTACGTTGTAGAGCGTCGCCTTTAAGAATATAGGTATGTGTGCTTGGATATAATTGTTCCCAATAAGTGATCTTATCCAGTAAGATGCTGTCTCTCTGTGATTTGTAAAGAGTATGACAATAGTATGGCCAAAATATTGTTTCATTCTTCATTGCTGTTTCCAGCTGTGAAAGGCTCGTTATAATTTCTTCCGGTGATTGGCTGGAAGTACGATGGGATATTTGATATAACTCCCGGTGGCATTGAAATATTTTTATTAGTAGAGCTCCCTGTCCTGCTATGACAAGGAAAATGACTGCTTTCAGAAATATATATTTGTGAGGAAGTTGTTTAATTACACATTCTCTTTGTCTGTTGGACATTTCTGCCAGTGCTATAGTCATAACAGCCAGAATCGGGAAAGTCTGATCGGGATAAGAAAATAATCCACAGACAAGTCCGGCTATGTATATCGCCTGGGCGGATAAAGATTGTATCTCGCTTTTCTTATACGAGAAAATGCAATATAATATTCCAATATAAAGTAGCAATCCTGCAACTCCATATTCTACTGTCCAGCGTAAAGGTTCGTTGTAGACATAGTGGTTATTATCTGCTAACTGTTTTTCATATATGTTTCCTTCTTTTTTCAGATATTCACCTTGATAATGCATATAGTTGGCAGTAAAGCCATGAGGACCAAAGCCGGTAAAAGGCTTCTCTTTTATCATTTGTGCGGTAACTTTCCAGATCTGTATTCTTCCATCAGCTGAGGCCGGTTTGAACTGATATAGCAAGCACGAGAGTAGCGCAATTGTAATCAAGGTTGATATACCCCATCGAAAAGAGATTGAAAAGCGACAATAAATGGAATAGCTGATGATAGCCAATACTGCTATCCAGGCAGAACGACAGTGAGTAAGCCACAATATGGGCAGAGCTACAATACATGTAAGAAAACTTACTAAATAAGTATATTTATGGATGGTATCTGACTTGAAATGAGATAATACCACAATAGGAGCACTCAGTAACAAGCATAATATTCCGGCATAAATCGTAGGGTTTCCATAAGGACCTGTTAAATCAAAATGAGGATGATGGGAGGGAAGTATATGCAGTATTTGCATATAACCGATCATTGACAGAACTAAAATAGTTATGAGAATGATAGTATATAAGAGAGTGCCATTTAATCCTCCTGTCTGACGTATGCTCCAATATAGTATGATCAGAGCAAAACGGGCTAATCCGAGAAGGTTAGAGTTAGGAGGATAAAAGTATATGCTCCCTACCGCTATTAGAATGACTAACAAGTCTATAATAGTTAGTCGTTGAATGAATGGCTTAGTGGGATAGAAAGCTGCAATACCTATTACTGTCGCCAGGAACGTACAGGTAAACAAGAATGATTGATGAGGAACATCAGGTATTTCTTTGATCGGATGGAATAGCAAGCCTAATAAAAGGAAGCCGATAAGTAAGGATACTATATTTTTTCTGGTTACTGCCATCTTTGTTTTTAGGCTTAATTTTCATCATATTATATCAAATACTTCCTAACAATGGAATTGGTGTCAATAAAGCGAAAAGAGGAGACTATGTAAACCTCCTCTTTTCTTTAGAAGTTCCTAAAAACCTTGGCTCCTACCTTAAAACCTATTTATCTAACTTGGTTATTTTTACCCAGTCAATTTCCATGATGGCAGGTAAGTTGGCATCATCGATAGGACCTGCCCATGAGCCCGGTCTGTCTCCTCCTAATCCCATGTTCAGGATGAGATAGAATGAAGAATCTTTTGTGAACGGCCATTGCTTCATTTCTGCTTCATTCTCCAGTTTCAGGTTTGAGTAAGAGAAAGTCTCCTGTCCATTGACGAAGAAAGTCAGTTTGTCTTCGCTCCATTCTAAAGCGTAGATGTTCCAATCCTGATAATTGCAAGTTACTTGTGCGGTGTTGGACGGATCTTTGATGTTCAAATCATACGTGTAGTGAGTATGTATCGTATGATGGATCGCGGATTCCTGTTTCACATGTTCCATGATATCGATTTCTCCGCAATTCGGCCATCCGTCATAGATATATTTCTTCGGCATCATCCAGATAGCGGGGAATGCGCCATTGGGGTAACTGGTGATTTTGGCTTTTACTTCCACCCGTCCGAAGGTGAAGTCAAACTTACCTTGCGTTTCGATACCGCCGGCTTTGTATTCATCACCTATTTTTTCGGCTTTCAGTATAAGTCTGCCGTCTTTTACGTAAGCCTGGTCATAACTTTCGGACATTTCGTCGTTCCAGTCGGAGCCTGCTTTCTGGCAGAGTACCCATTTGGTCGGGTCCGGATTGCCGTCCACATCGAACTCGTCCATGAAGAGAACGTCCTTCATGGTGTCGTCAAACTTGGTCAGTACGATAGTATAGGTCGTTGTTTGATTGTCTTCGGTGGTGACGGTCACTGTCTGCTCTTTTTTCCAGTTGTGTACAAATGTTGCCGGGTCCGGTGAGATGGTGGCTCCATCGCTCATTAGCGTATAGTCTACGCCGGTGATGGTATTGGCATCCTCGATCGTACCGATTTCCACTCTGTGGGTTGTCTGGTCTATCTTCCCATGATAATAGGAAGTCGTATTCGCTGACACATTATTTACTGCTACGGCAAAATCAGTGAGCGGATATTTCTTTTCCGGAGTGATGTAATTGGTCTCATCATCCGAACAGGCAGCAGTGGAAAATCCGATGATTGCCATGTTCAGTATAAGTAATATTTTTCTTTTCATCATACTCTTTTCTTTTTATTGATTTTTGGGTTTGTTAGAAGCGATTGCCTGATTGGGGGAGTTCAGGCAATCACTATCCTTAGAGAATTAGTCTCCCCATACTAGTGGAGCGATGTATTCCCATTTAGTCAGTGTGGCACTGCCGCCAGAAATTGTCATCGAGAAATTACCACCATCTTTGGTATCCGAGAATGGTACTTTGTAAGTATCACTTGTACCGTTAGCGTCTATCACACCGTCGCTGGTTGCTTTTCCTATGACTGTACCGTTGAGAATCCATTCCGAGTAAATCCATGATTGAGTTGGATCATTGGCATCTATAGCTTCGCGTATCTCGAATGATAATACGTTTGGCTTGCTGGTATCTACATCACGGCCGCTGTTCTCATTGTATACGTCACCGTTCCACGGTCTTGTACTTAATTGAGTCCGTTTGCTCAGAATATGGAAGCGAAGTTCTACGTCTCCTCCGTCAAATGCTTTTCCGCTCCAAGAGAAGAAAGTAGTCAGACTGGCGTCGCCAAGCGGTTCCCAATAGAAGCTGTAATGACCCGGCATTAAACCACCCGGTCCGTAGTAAGCACCGCTGATGGATCTGTTTACTTCAGTAACCACAGGTCTTTGTGGATTCGCTTGTTTAATCTTGATTGTCTTCATAAGCGGAGTAGCGCCTTCGGCAGCTTTGGTGCTCAGTACGATAATTCCGGTACGGACAGAAGAGCCTTCGTGTGCGTCTACGTTAATCACGATGTCGGCAGAACCGTCGAATGAAGTCTTTTCGAAGTGATACCAGGTATCATCCGCTTCGTTTTCTTTGGATACTTCCCATTCTGCATTCGATTCTACGTGGATGGTGAGTTGCTGAGCCTGTTCATACATAGCAAACCACTTACCGTTTTCCGGTGTATCTGGTGTCAGCAATACACCGTCTTGTATACATTGTACTTCTCTGGCTATTTTCCCGTGTCGGTCATAGATGGTTACAATACCGGTACGTTGTTCGCCTGTATTCGGTGAAGCGGTGACAGTAATTTCTCCGTTCATTTCGCCCGATGCTCCGGATTGGATGGAGAGCCAAACATCACCGTCTGTTACTTTAGCAGTCCATTTCTGATTGCTGAGTACGCTGAATGTTTCGCTGTTTCCTTCCTGGTCGATCATATCCACGCCTTCTACATTCAGGTAAGCAGTACCTTTCTGGGTCAGAACGAATCTTTTTCCGGTCCAGTAGTCACTTTTAATGTTGAGTGTGTCTATACGGTCGTCCAATTCAGTGTTTTCTTTGCAGGTAACAGTTACGGTGTAGGTCTCACCTGCCTCACCTGTACTGGGTGAGATGGTGTACCAATCATATTTTCCGAATACTTCCCACGGGTCAGTTGACTTGACCTGGAAGGAGACTGGTTCCGGATTTTTCGCTTCAACCAGATAGGAGTCTTCTACTCTATAGCGCAGGTCTACCCATTTCTCTGCTTCACTGTCATCGCAACTCTGCAATAAAGAGAATGCAGGTAGCAATGTAGCGAGAGAAATGCCTGTAATTATTGATTTTCTGATATTTAATCTCATACTCTTGAATTTTAGGGTTCGGTTATTATTCTACTGGTTCCCATGTGATAGACTTCACGGTGAAATTGGAAGCTTTATTTGTGGTATGCATCCTGAAGTATACAGGTGCTCCCGGTTCGGTTGCATAAGGATCGGTTATGTTATTATCTAATACGGCAACCTCAACACCATCAATAATCAGTTTAAGAACTAATGCGTTCGAACCTTCTTCTTTGTTGACAACAAGGAATTCAATCTTCTTCACTACATTCGTTTGTTCCGATGTCCAGGTAAATGTTTCCTGAGTCCAGTTTAAGCCTGAACCTCCACAAGTGAAGTTACTTTCTTTATTTGCGTAGAAATGCAAATGGAAGTTTGTATTTCCTGAGTTGGGCCACATATTAAACTCAATCCAATCTTCTCCGGTTAAATTGATAGATTCGAAATCGAATGCGAGACGTCCTTTTTTGAATAAATAGTTGGTGACTATTCCACTGCCATAGAGTGTCATGTAACCGGTTTCCTCATCCACAACATAGTTATCTGCTCCTCCTTCTTTCCAGAAAGCAGTACCTTGACTGATGTCGAACGTAATGCCGTCAAATCCGTCGATGACTTCTTTGGTCTTCATAATGATGTGGCCGACACGGTTTACCATCAGATTATTAGTCGTTGTTGTCGTTACTTTCAACTCTGTTTCACTCAGTGCCTCAGCTTTCAGCCAACTCTGATATTCCTTAGGAACTTCAACTTTCCATTCTTTGTTTGCGCGAATCAGTACAGTCTTTTCCATACCACTGCCTGTTCCGGGCATGCTGATTGTTGTACTTTCGGGATCTTCTTCCAGTTCAATGATCACTCCATTTTGAGTAATGGTAAAGGTGTATTCTTCAAACTCAGTTTTTACAGTCAGCGTGCCTGCTCTCTTGGCGCCTGCATTGGCAGGCAGCGTCACAGTTACGGTTTCTGCTATGGCATCTTCATTACCTGTACCGGATGTTTTGTCGATATTGGAAAGGAAAGCGGTGGAAGGAATGATTTCCCAAGCTTTGTTGGAAGCAATGGTAAAGGTGATGCTGCCGCCTTCTGTCGGTACCAGTTCATCGTAAGGAACCACCACCAGGTCTTCTTTCGAAGCCTGCTCGATAGTAAGTACCTTGGTGCCTTCAACGCCTTCTGCCTTGATAGTCAGTTTGGCTGTACGTGCTTTCTTTCCTGTATTGTTTTCCATTGTCACCACAATCTCCGACACAAGTGAGCTGGCTGCACTCATCGAAGGAGTCGGCTTGCACCACTGCTGGTCGCTTTCAATCGTCCAGGGAGTGTTGGAGCTGATGTTGAACACTACATTGCTTGGAGAAGTTGCCAAAGCAGTATAAGACTCCAGAGCATCTATCTGGATATTGAGAGGACCTTCCGGCTGTGAGTCGATGTCGAACTCCTGGCATGCTACAAAACTGAATGTGCACAGTGCAAGAATCAGTTGCATTAACGTGTTGTTATATAACTTTTTCATATATCTTTTAAATATTAGATTAGACAATTAATTACCATCCTGTGTTTTGAGGATTTAAGTTTGTATTCTTGTATAGTTCGCTTTGAGGGATCGGATACAGATACATGCAATCTCTCCAGTTACGAGTTTCGTAAAGGTTCTTGTAGAAGTTGAACGTACCGTCCGCCTGCTTCTCGATCTTTACTCCGTATAGTTCCCGCTGGGTAGTATCGGCAATCTTCCATCTCCGTACATCCCAGAAACGATGATCTTCGAAAGCAAACTCTACACGCCATTCATTGTACAGGCGTTCCATGAATTCATCTTTTCCCATGGAAGGAATCAACGGCATATCGGCATTCTTTCTCACTTCATTGATGGCCCACAGAGCAGAATACTTATAAGTCTCATCTGTGTAATTGACATCATTGAAAGCGTTGACCATAGATTCCGCATACGTTAGTAATGTTTCCGCATAGCGGTAAATCACCCAATGATGCTTGCTGACAGCTTCTTTACCCGGTTCAAAGCTGGTAGCTTCCTGAATGTACTTGCGCAGGAAGTATCCTGTCGGTGAACCGCCTTGTGATACGATTCCGTCGTCGGCGCCACCTTTGAAGGTTTCAATGGTGTAGTCTTTAAACGACATTCCGTTGGCAAGAATAGCGCGGTAGAAACGTTTGTCACGATTCTCATAAGGTGATTGCGGGTCAAATGCAGGGTCTTCGCAAACCCATCCTGTGTTTTCTAGGGTTACTTTGTAACCGTTGACTGTCTCGAATGCGTCCACAAGGTTTTGTGATGGGTAATTGCTGTATGGGATAAGACTGGAAGTGCGTGTTCCCGCAGTCATGCGAAGCGGGAGATTAAACATTTCGAAGTCCGAATCATCACCATTGATCCTCATCAGTACAACTTCTTTTGAGTCGAGGTTGTTGGCACTCTCCTGGGGGTCGAGAGAGTAAAGCCCTGTGTTGATAATATCTATTGCTGCTTTGGCAGACTTTTTCCACAATTCGGTATCCATAGAAGGATTATGTAGCTTACTGGCAGCATATAGCAGTGCTTTTGACTTTACTGCCATTGCAAAGCCTTTGGTCACTCTGCCGATTTCTGCTCCCGGTTCGTTTACATAGCTGTCCGGCAAGTTATTGGCAGCGTCGTCGCATTCACTGACAATGAAGCTGATAACTTCGCTGAATGGTGTCTTGCCGATTGTATTGGCTTCCTCTTCAGCCAGTATTTCCAATGGCATGGCGATGTCACCGTAGCGGCGTGCCAGTTCAAAGAAGTAGTGTGCCCGCAGCACTCTGGCTTCGTAAGGGAAATATTTCAGCTGCTTCATCCAGTTTGTATATTGTCCGTCGTGCTCGTAGCGTGTGAAGTCCACTTGGGCAATCTCTGCTATAAAGCTGTTGGCAGCACGTATACCGCGATACAGGGTCCATGAATCGTCATAAGTTTTAATAGGCGACCAGTTACCGTTATTGGTATTCTGGATATTATCTGCATAGGCTCCGAATTCGCCGTCATCACTGGCACAGTCGCGCATGGAATATCTGTCTTCGGTGAAAATTCCGCCGGAGGTCGCAAACAGTTGGTAGCCTTGTGGCATGTATGAGTATACGTGGGTAAGCATTGATTTGCTTGTACCGAAATACTTGTACATGTCTTCTTTTGTCTTCAGATTGTTCGTTTCATCAAAGTCAAGGTAGTTGCACGAAGCAAAGACCAACGAAGACAAAATGGTTAAGAGTATGTATTTGGTTCTCATAATGTTCATTTGTTACTTTGCATTAAAAATTAAGTTTGATACCTGCCCAATAACTTCTTGTCGACGGATAAGCGATGCCAAGTTGTTCCGGATCGGCAAAATGGATATTGTCTAATGAGAACAGATTGGTGCCTTGTACGAATACTTTCAGGTCGGCAAAGCGAGTCTGCGATTTCGGGAAAGTATAAGCTACCAATAGGTTACGCAGTTTCAGGAATGAACCGTCACGGTACCACAGTGAGCTGGCGCGATAGTTATTCAAGTTTTCTTGAGTAGTCAGTCTCGGCATGGTTGCATTGGTCTTATTCTCCGGTGTCCAGCTTATTTCTTCATTCAGGAATGTATTTGAAATGTTGCCATTGCTTACAAGTGGACTATAAAGCGGACTGTTGAGCAATGAAACAGTGACTCCGGTCATTCCCTGGAAATCAGCGGAAAGCTCCAGTCTCTTGTATGAGAAGTTCAGATTGAATCCGAAATAGAAGCGTGGAACAGATGAACCGAACATTTTCACAACGTCTTTCTCGTCGATTCGGTTGTCACCGTTCTGATCTTTGTATTTCACGTCACCGGGAGCTACGTCCGAGAAGGTTTGTTGCGGACTGTTGTTGATTTCCTGCTGGCTGTTGAAGAAGCCGATAGCTTCCAGGCCGTACATCTGTCCGATACGGTTGCCCTTGGTATACAAGTAGTCGTATTCCTGATATGCCTGGTTTACATTGACTACCTCTGTATTCAGATATGACATGCTAGCACCAATACCATAATGGAAATCACTGATCTTATCATTCCAACTCAAAGAAGCATCCAGTCCTTTGTATTTATAGATTCCTTCGTTCACCTGACCTACTGTGATACCGATAATACCGGAAGTAGAATTGGCACCTGACACAAGTATATCCGAACGTTTTTCGTAGAAACCTTCTACTGTTGCATTCAAACGATTATCAAAAGCAGCGAGATCAAATCCGAAAGTCGCTTTCTGTGATTTTTCCGCTACCAGGCCGATAACCGGCAGATCGCCTTCACTGCCACCGGACTGTCCTCCGGCATTCACTCCGAAGTTATAACCGGCACCGCCGCTGCCATAAGACTGACGCCATAGTTCGTGGCTCAGATTGCCGTCCCATCCGGACAGACCGTAAGAGGCGCGAATCTTAAAGAGATTGATCGGTGTCACCTTTTCCATAAATGCTTCGTTGGAGACGATCCATGCAGCAGAAACGGCAGGATAGTTCGAGTATTTGTCTCCGTCGGGCAGGTAAGCTGATCCCGAGCGGTTGAATACGGCATTGAGGCTGTAACGGTTGTCGTAAGTATATGTGGCGTTCACCAGCACAGACTGATTCTTCTGAGAGTTGTTTCTGCCGTTTTTGACAACAGACTGCATATCATAAATCAATGCTCCTCCCACCTGATGTTTGCCAAAAGTGCGGTTATAATCCACCTTTGCCTGGAAATCGCTGCGTAGCATCAGCCTTTCGAAAGGCTGTGTATGTCCCAGTGTTTCGGAGTCTGTACCATAAATGGCAGGGGTTGTCACCAGTGTACCATCGCTGGTGATACTTGCATTGCTGTTCATGTAACGATACTCTTTATTGGTGGTTTCATTCATTCCTCCGATATTATCGAAAGAGACGGATGCTTCGGCTGCCAGCCCTTTGGTCAACGCACTTAAATCCTGACGGATGCTCAGGTCGGCGAGTAGTGTTCCGTATACGTTACGGATGTGTCCGTAGTCTTTCAACAGAGCTACCGGATTACCGGTTCCGTACACAGAACTACCTCCATAAATGCCATTCTCATAACGAATGGGGAATGCAGCGGATGGAATGCCATAGATTTTGTTGAAAATAGCGCTGCGTCCATAGCGGGTACCTCTGAATTCTTTCAGTCTGCCTACAATGCCGGCTTTCAGCAATGTGCTTTCCGTCACTTTTACGTCCAGATTGGTACGTACGGTCAGACGTGTGTCTGTAGGTGTAGTGTCGAAACGTGTATCTTCCGTGTTTTTCTTCAACATGGAGCGATCCCGGTAATAGTCAACTACCGTGTAAAAACGGAACTTGTCACTACCTCCGCTGAAAGACATTTTCAGGTTGTGGGTCAATCCTGTGTTGTTCAGCGTTTCATTCCACCAGTCTACATTCGGATAGTCATACGGATAGATTCCTGTCCGGAAAGCATCCAGTTCCTGTGCATTGTAGCGTGCAGGCAGACCGTCTCCGCTTAATGCGGTGTTAAGAGCGTTCGCATACGTATAGGCATCTGCGAAGTCCGGAGAACGGAATTGGGTATTGACACCGAAATTATAGTCCACATTTACCTTCAGACCATTGCTTATTCCGCGTTTAGTCGTAATCAGTACTACTCCATTCGCACCACGCATACCGTAGAGAGCAGCGGCTGCCGCATCTTTCAGAACGTAGCATGATTCGATTTCCATCGAAGTGATGTCACTGATATCACGTGGGAAACCATCAATTAATACTAGCGGGGCATTTCCGTGTATAGAGAGGGTGGATACGTTATCGGCTGACGAGCCTGTACCCTGATATACATTCAGACCTGCCACTTTTCCATACAAAGCTTTGCTGATATCTATGTACGGGGATTTTTCGAATGCGGAAGCATTGACTCCGTTGATAGAGTAACTGCTGGTCCGGGAAGATACGTTCATCTGGTAGCCGATGCTCAGTGTATCTGCCAGCTGCATTTCCGAAGCAGCTTTCGATGTCTGTGCATTCAGGGATACCGAACCTCCCAGGAGCAGAGTGATTAATATATAATTTATTTTATTCATTGTTCAAACGATATTAGTTAACGTGTCATTTACCAGCCCGGGTTTTGGGTCATTCCATATTGCTTGTTGATTTCCTCTTGAGGAATCGGAGCCAGATACCACTTGGTATCCCAGTTGGTAGCCCAGTAATGGTCTCCCAGTTCGATCTTCTCGAAGGTGAACTCAGTCGGATTGTTCAGGTCGTTACCTCTGCTTCTGAGTCCGTACAACTTCTTCTTGAAGTCGCTCTGACGGTCTCTGCGAACGAGGTCGAACCAGCGTACTTCTTCAAATCCTAATTCGAGTGCTCTTTCTCTCAGTACTGCTTCGAGGAACTGATCGTGATTCATCGTCTTGGAAAGTTCCGGCAGACCTACTCTCTTTCGTACATCGTTTACCATTTTGTAAGCCTCGTCGGTAGGGCGTCCGTTGACTTCGTTGAGTACTTCCGCATATCCCAGCATGATTTCCGCCAGACGGGTGTGTGACCATTGTACCGGACCTTCGCGATCGTTGTTTTCCTGTAAGATGTACTTCATGATCAGGAATCCGCTACCGTCTTTGTAGTCGGCATGGTTGATATAAACAGGAGCTGTTGTTCCGTTGCAGTAGGTGTCTCCGGGACAAGCTACATTTTCATACAGACGTGGGTCGCGGGTGGGCACCATTTCGCCTTTTGTAAAGAACGGTTGCTTGGAGGGTGACTTCCAGTCGAAATTTGCCGGAAAATCAGTTCCGTCTTCCCACGGAAACATATCTACATAGTTCAATGTAGGGCCGCTGTAATAACGTTGACCGATAAAGCTGCTGTGAACATCGGAGCCATATCCTTGACGGGTAGAGATTAATATTTCTGTTCCGCCGCGGTTGTAGTAGGCCTGACGATAGGCCAGACGTCTTGCCCGGTGCGTCTCTTCCGTAGGTTGAATCAGTTCGTATTCGTGCCGTTTTTGTAATTCTGTGAAAAAGGCTGCGCCTGCTTCGGCGGCATCTTTCCAACGCTGGTCACTGTAATTTCCGTAGCAGGTATATTCGTCTGCTTCCGGATGCCATTTGGTGTTTGAGTTGAAAGTCGGACTGGCTGCCCATTGCAATACCTTGAACTTTAATGCCATCGCTCCTGCCAGGGTCATACGTCCGTCATCTGCTTTCTCGGCTTTCCAGGCCAGATTGGAGTTGATGGCTTCGTTGAGCAATCCTACGATCTTCTCTACCGTTTCGGCAAAAGTGATACGGGGGAAATTCATTGTCTCGTTTACGTCTACATAGTGGTCCAGCCATGTCACACCGCCTACATATCTCAGCATTTCGAAATAGCAGAGGGAGATCAAAACTTTGGCTTCCGCGATCCGTTCACTTTTCTCGCTGGCTGTCATGTCGGGCACTTTCTCTACGTTCTCGATATATAACCAAGCGTAACGGATGGTGGTCCAGTCAGACTTGCTTCCATAACGGTAAGCAGAATTCTTTGGGACGTTGTTGGCACTGAGTGCTCCGTTGTAATAGAGCTTGACAGGCCCATCACTGATATTGTCACGGAAACTGTAACATAAGTCTGTGATTGATTCAAGTATGTTCACACCCAATTTGTAGTCAGAGCCGGTCGGTAGCCCATAAGGTAATCCGGTATATGCTTTGGTCAGCACCTTTTCGGCATTTATTTTCGAAGAGAACATTTCTTCGGTAGTCGCTCCGGAACTCTCAGGCTGGTCGCCCAGAAATTTATCCCCGAAGCTGATTTCAGAACAGGAGGAGGCTATCAGTACGCAACCCAATGCTATTCCGAGTCCTTTTATTATTCTATTCATACAGTCGTTTTTTAGAAGTTAAGATTTAAACCGAAGCTATATACTTTGATCAGCGGATAATCTCCGAATCGGTTAGGATCACTTTCCGGATCAAGATATTTAAGCGGTGAGAAGGTCAGCAGGTTGTAGCCGCTGAAGTTTAATCCGAGTGAGCTGAGGCCCAGTTTCTTCAGGAATTTCTTTCCGGTGATGGTATAACCGAAGCTCAGGCTCTTCAAGCGGAGATAGGAAGCATCCACCAACCAGAGGGTAGAGGGTTCGGAGTTCCAGCTTTCCGATTCTTCTGATGGACGTGGATAAACAGCTCCCAGTTGGTTTTCCGGAGTCCAGCAACCGTCGTAGAAGTAAGTCAGCAAACCACGCTTTCCGGCATTCGTATAAGGGATACGGTATTCGATGTCATACATTCTGTTAACGTTCTTGGAACCCACCCATTGCATGGTGAAATTGAATCCTTTCCAGTCGAATCCCATGTTCATGCCGAAAACGTATTCCGGACGGGTAGCATAACCTGCTACGCTCTTGTCATTACCGTCCACGATGTGGTCTCCGTTGAGGTCGGCGTACATGGCGTCACCCGGATATACCTTCTGATAAGGCTGAGGCAGTTCCGGCTTTAAGGTCAGTTCGCCGTCGGCTCCGGTGATGAAGTCGCTGTACTGATAGAGACGGATGTAGTTGTATACTCCGGTCTGGCGTCCGGTAGAGCCACCGGTCTGGTTCATATAAGAGAATTGCTTGGGCACTTCGTCCATATAGAGGATTTTGTTGCGTGCGAAAGAGACGTTGGCATCCACATTATAGGTGAAATCCTTTCCGATCTTATCGCGCCAGCCGAGAGAAACTTCGTAACCGTGGTTGTCTACCTTACCAATGTTCAGGTTAGGCAGTGCAGTTGCGATGATGCTTGGGGTCGATTCCGGAGAGATCAGAATGCCTGTGCGGTGTTCGATAAAGTAGTCGAAGGTAGCGGACAGGCGGCTGTTGAAGAACTTAAGATCAATACCGTAGTTCTGCTTGTCGGCTGTTTCCCAGGTTACTGCCGGGTTACCCATACGTGAGATGGCTGCTGCCGATTGGGAAATCGGATTGTCCACACCGAAGCTGTAACTGCCCGATGATCCCCATACGGCAGGCATGTACATAAAGCGTGAGTCTACTCCCTTGTCGTTACCTACACGTCCCCAGGATGCTCTGAGTTTTAGGTAGTCTACGATTTTCTGGTTTTCCATAAACTTCTCGGCAGTTGCGATCCATCCGGCAGAGAAGGAAGGGAATACACCGAAACGTGTGCTGCCCGGAGCAAAGTTCTCCGAACCGTTGTAGCCGACGTTTACGTCGAGCAGATATTTACTTTGATAGGCATAAGTAGCACGTCCTACCAATCCTACGTAGTTACGGGGCAGATAAGTGTAGCTGTCCGGATAATAGTTACGCGACTGATTGTAAAGGAACAGACCGGATATTCTGTGGTCGCCGAATGTACGGTCATAGTTGATACGTCCTTCCAGATACCAGTTCTGTCCGCGTCCGCTGCTTTCCGAGTAAGTGAGCGGAGTATCGCTGCCGCTGGGTACATAGATAAGTGATTTATCGTAGTCGGGATCGGTCTGTGACATCGTACCGTTGGTGTCAAAGTATGATTTGTAGTACACAGTCTGCGCTTCGATGGCGCCTCCCGTACGTACTTTTTCCAGTTTGAATTTATTGTCGTAAGCACCTTTCACGGAAACGCTCAGTCCCGGAGTGATAAAGTCCAGTTTCTGTGTGATGTCTAAATCCAGATTCAATGTCGTGTCATACGTTTGATTGTAACCTTGTCCGTAGAATACGAACATACCGTCACGCATCACTTCTCCCAGCGGAACCATATCTTTAGGAATCAGTGTACGTACTCCGTTGATAAATCCCGGTCCGGCAAACGGATGTGACCAGATCTGTGCGATTACCCAGGGGTTTTGGTCTTCTCCTGTACCCGAAACGACGCTGCGCGGTTCCTGTATCTTACCTAAAACACCACCGACACCGAGTTTCATCGAAGTGGTCTTGGTCAGATTGGCATCGATATTGGCGCGGTAGTTATAGCGGTTGTAACGATAGTTATTGTCGTACATTTGTCCGGGAAGTTCTTTCAGAAGTCCGTTCTGATAAGTATAACCTACTGAGATGAAGTATCGTACATTATCGCTACCGCCGGAGATATTTAGGTTGTTCTGGCTTTGAAGATAGATATTATTAAAAATATACTTCTTCCAGTCCATACTGGGATACATGATGGGGTCTGAGCCGGTGCGATAGGCTTCTACCTGTTCCGGAGTGAAGTATAACTTAGGATTCGTAACGTGGTCCATCTCCTGCTTCATATTCCAGAAGCGTGCGAACTCGTAACTTCCGGTCTGCTCTACCAGTGAGATGGGTTGTTGCAGACCCAGTTTGGTGCTGGCGGAAATCTGCGTTTTGCCTGCTTTACCTCTTCGGG
>ERZ791932.702-NODE-702-length-15064-cov-11.315278_pt1 | contig 15064 bp, 14 predicted proteins | sample MGYA00510126_ERZ791932 | MGnify/ENA primary metagenome ERZ791932 (study PRJEB30046, sample SAMN00993244) | human gut metagenome | study: EMG produced TPA metagenomics assembly of the A metagenome-wide association study of gut microbiota in type 2... | reverse complement strand
AACTCTCCAAACTTTCATAACAGGGATAGATACTCCATTTGCGGAGGGAGGAACGGCGTTTCTTCGCCGCACCTTCCTCCGATTTTTCTTTTTGTCTGTATCCTTGTCTTTTGCCTGTCCGTACCGGATAATATGAGTAGAATAAGAAGCGTAGCAAAGGAGCGAAAACAGATGTTGACCTTTGAAAAGGTGCTGGAGATTTTTGCGGATTACCTGACCGCAGACGAGACCATGGAAGTTTATATCAGCCGCCATGGATGTGTAAGAGTTGAATTTGACCAAGATTTTCACTATTGCTCTGGCGAGGTGTGCCATACTCCCAAGGAACTGTTCGACCTCTTAGCCGATGATTACCGGACTTATCTGGAGATTGAACTGACCAAAGGAAAACGGGAAGTGACGGAAGATGATGAGAGAGAAGCGGATGCCCTGTGCAAACGGCATCTGGAGCGTTGGAGGGAGGAACTGGAATGAAGATTTTGAAATGCTTGCTGATGATTGTAACTGCACCGGTCATTTTGGTGTTGACGCTTTTTGTCTGGCTCTGCATGGGGCTGATTTACATATCCGGTCTGGTGCTTGGTCTGCTCAGCACGGTAATTGCTCTGCTTGGCGTGGCTGTGATTATTACCTATTCCCCGCAGAATGGTGTGATTTTGCTGGTTATAGCTTTTTTGATTAGCCCGATGGGATTGCCGCTTGCGGCGATCTGGATGTTGGGTAAGGTGCAGGATTTGAAATATGCAATTCAGGACAGGGTGTATGGGTGAAGGTATCTTACTCACAATCTTGGTCACTGACTAAGATGGTGTGGTTATAGTACGATAAATATTTTGTGAAAAATGGTTGAGAAATAATTTATTCATAAATTTTGCAGAAAAACTGCAAAAACAAGCTATAAATATTGACCAAAGCATTTTTAACTGTTATAATAGTGGCTGAAAATACGAATACTGAGAATGGAGGTATTCAATTATGTTGATTCAGTTTACAGTTGAAAATCACAGGTCAATAAAGAACAGTGCCGTAATCAGTTTTGCGGCCTCTAAGGATAAGTCATTTGAAGAATATCTGCTTCATCCAGATGAAAAGAAGGCATTGTTGCCCGTACTTGCAATTTACGGTGCCAATGCAGCCGGAAAAAGTAACGTATTACACGCAATGATGACAATGAAAGAAATGGTTGTAGGAAATGCAGCAAAAGTTTCTAAGGGACAAAAGTTGCCGTGGGAGCCGTTTGGCGGAACAAAGGAACCGACGTCTTTTGAGATGGTATTTATTTTTCAGGGAGTTCGTTACACATACGGTTTTTCTTTTGATGCAAAGAAGATTTATAAAGAGTATCTTTACCATTGGCCAAATGGTCGTGAAGCCTTAATCTTTTCAAGAGAAAACGGAGTATATGAGTTCCGGGAAAATGTAAATGAGCAGGTAACTCTGAGCAATCGAACACCAGACAATAAGCTCTATCTGGTATCTTCTAATGACTGGAATCTGCCTCAGACGGAAAATGCTTATCGGTGGTTCCTGGAAAAGTTGACATTCTTGATGGATGAAGAACCAGCTACCTCAGAAACTGTTGCCCAGATTGCCAGTGGTGATGATAAGAAAGCTCGAATCTTAAAGGAATTGCTGCTTGCCGATCTTGGAATTACCGATGTTACAATCAAGAACACTTCCGGTAAAATTCCGGTTATTACGACAACACATCGAATTATTAACGAGGATGGTACAACAGAATACTTCCAGCTTTTAATGGAGCAGGAATCTGTCGGTACACAACACTTTTTTGCCCGCATTGGAGGATGGTTGCAGGCACTTGAAAACGGCGCACTTTTAGTTGTTGATGAAATTGAGGATAGTCTGCATCCTCTTTTAACCAGAAGGCTGATTGAAATGGTGCAGGATAAGGCTGTCAATACAAAGGGAGCGCAGCTGATTTTTACAACACACGATGCAATGCTACTTGACTTGAATTTCTTCCGTAGAGATCAGATTTGGTTTGCTGAAAAGAATGATGAGACTTGTGCAACAGAGCTTTACTCGTTGGCATCTTTCTCTCCAAGAAAAGGAGAAAATGTGCGTAAGGGTTATCTTCAGGGACGGTTTGGTGCAATCCCTTTTATCGGAGGTGACGCCTGATGAGCAAGATGCGAAAAGAGTATGACCCGAACAAAGTTAAGCGGCGTAAGCGTAAACCGATTGTTTATATCATCTGCGAAGGAAAAGAAACAGAGACACTTTATTTCAAACATTTTCGTTCACGAAACTGCCTAGTGGATATTATCCCAATTCCATCGAAACATAAGGCGGCGGAACATTTGGTGAAACACGCAAAATCCCTGATTTCTCAAGCAGATTATTATCCGAAAGATGGAGATCAGCTTTGGTGTGTATTCGATTGTGATGATAATAAAGACTCTGAGCTTCAAGCCGCAATTTCTTATGCGGAGAAGCATGGGTACAAAATCGCATATTCCAATCCAGCATTTGAGTATTGGTATCTGCTCCATTTTGAAAAACGGAATGGATATTTGAAAGATTCCGCTACGGTAATTGACATTTTGAAAAACAAAAGGTATTTGGAGAACTACGGAAAAAGTGTGGATGTTTTTGAAGAACTGCAGGAATATCAACCGGAAGCTATTCAGTACGCAAAAGAACGGGTGGAGCGATTAACCAGAGATCAGGTTGCTGTGATCTGCCGGGATAGTAATCCGGTAACAACAGTCTATGAGCTGGTTGAATTTTTGAATAGTAAAAGAACATAAAAACACCATTGCAGAGGTGTGCATAATGACAGAAAGCTGTCACTTCAACGATAAAAATTCGTTGGGTGGCAGCTTTTGTATTTGGAAAGGAGGAAGCATTATGGCAACTACAAGAATCATGCCGCTTCATGTTGGCAAGGGCCGCACAGAAAGTCGGGCAATCAGTGATATCATCGATTATGTAGCAAACCCACAGAAAACAGATAATGGCAGGCTCATCACAGGATTTGCGTGTGACAGCAGAACGGTTGATGCAGCGTTCCTTTTAGCAAAGAGGCAGTGTATCGCTGCTACCGGGCGAGTGCAAGGAAGATATGAAAATTAAAATTATTCATAAATTGTTTTGATAGATTGAAGAAGATTTTTGAAAAGAGTATACTGTAAAAAGAATATAAAAACTCAATTTAAATATTAGACATTATATAGAGAGTGGTACTTTTTGAGGGGGAATAGCTGTATGATTTTAAAAAAAGTTAAAATTACAAATTATAGGCAGTTACAAAATGTTGAATTGGATATGCAAGATTCTTTAACAGTATTAGCAGGGCCAAATAATAGCGGAAAGACGACTTTGATTTCTGTTTTAAAGGGAATGTTTTGTGATAAGAAGCTGAGTTTTAATTATAGCGATATTCCAATACAGTTATCATCGGATTGGTTGGATAAGATACTGCCTATTTTTCAAGCAGTTATGATTAAATACGATAGAGAATCAGGCGTTAGGGAAATTATTACTAAAATATCAAATGACGATAAATTTATTGCTGACTATATCATGGATAGTTTCCAAGCACAGATCCAAGTAGATTATAATCCTGATAATGATGATATCCAATATTTTGCAGATTATCTTATGGATTTGGATGACACCAAACATTCATTTTATTTTATCTACACATATGAACCAAGTATATCTTCTTTTGAAAAGAATTTAACTGAGCATTATGATAGGATGTCGGCTCGCTTTAGAGATATTAACAATCCTCAAGGTGTTGAAAAAGATACTAAGCTTTACTTTTTAAAAGAAGAATTACTTAGATTATACTGTAATGCAGCTATTGAAAAATGTTATTTTTGTAATTCGGACTATGGGAATGCAAATCCAATGGAAGTTTTTGCGTTTAAAAATTTATTCAATTTTCAAAATATACCTGCAATACGAGAGTTAGACGATAGTGAATCTGATTCCTCTAAAGGAATTAGCAAACGAGTCATTTCTCTGCTAAAGGATAATGATACTTGGGTAGAAGCAACTAAAAAACTTCCCGATTTGTTAATGAGTGATATTGAAAACTCTGGGGCAAAAAACGAAATTAAAAATTCATCAATTATATCATTGGATGATACGATAAGAGACATATCAAAAACTAGTGGTGGACATATTGGAAAGCTTCAACTGGAGATGGATGTTAGCGAACATGATGTAGAGGAGTTTATTCAGCGAATCACGCGAGCAAAATACGATATTGATGGGTTGCTGTTAAATGAAGATTCTCAAGGATTAGGATTCAGCAATTTGATTTATTTACACATGAGATTAGAGGAATTTTATAAATCTATTGAGAGTAATAAAGTGAATGTATTTTTTATAGAGGAACCTGAATCGCATATGCATCCTCAAATGCAAAATGTATTTATTAGATTTCTCAAAAGATATTATATGGATAAAAAAATACAAGGTCTTATCACAACGCATTCTAATGAAATTGCAAGAATGGTTGGTCTCGATAGTCTTAGAGTAATTCGACAAACTGGAAGATCAAAGAGTGAATTATTTAATTTGAGCAAATTTAGAAATTCAATAAAAGGAATAAAGGTTACGAATATTGAGGAAGAATCTCAATTTCTTTTAGAGAACTTCTTTGATTGGTTTTTTGAAATAGGATATTCTGAGTTGATTTTTGCAGATAGAGTTATACTATACGAAGGCGATTCGGAACGATTATATATTAGAAAATTAATCAAATTGCCAGAATTTTCAGCTTTAACTGACAGCTATATAGCATTTATTCAAGTTGGTGGCGCATATGCTCATAATTATCTACCAATACTTAAAATGCTTAAAATGAAGACTCTGATAATAACTGATTTGGACTATAATAAAGATGCTATGAGTATGGAAGAAGTAAAAAGGGAAGATTCCAAGAGTACAAATGCAACGATAAATTATTGTTACCGATTGGTTCATGCTGATAGAGAAAAAGATTATTCTCCTACTATTAAAGAATTATATGATTTTCAAGTTAAAGGGGAAAGTGTGTTGTATAATGGGTTAGTATATCTTACGTTTCAGGATGAGAAAAGTACTGCGCGAACTTTAGAGGAAGCTATGCTGAATAAATTATTAAAAGTAGATGTGTTTCATGCGATAAAAAGAAGTGAGTGGAAAGAAAAAAGAAAGATTAATAATCTAACTTTTTCTATACCTAACAATAAAGAAAATGAAGAAGATAGTGAATACTCTATTCATAGAATTGTAGAAGCAACATCTAATAATAAAACAGATTTTATGTACTCTGTGATTTTGAGTGGAAATGAGAAAAAAATGCTTCCAGACTACATAGAGAAGGGGTTATTATGGCTGGCAAAATAAAAAACAACAAACATTTAATAAATGCTCCAGCAGGAAGCGGAAAGACCACATATATACGCAATGAGCTAAAGAGTATTTGTCTTAATAATCCTGAAAGTAGAATTTTGTGTATCACATATACTAATCGAGCGGCAGATGAACTTAAGAAAAATTTGGAAGGTGCTAATATTACGGTAAGCACCATTCATTCTTATATTAATGATTTGATTAGTCCATTCTACTCGCACAAAGAAGTGTTAGATTTATATTGGGAAATATATGCTGAAAAAATCAAGAATAGAATAAAGAATGTTACAAACGATGAGAATATTAAGAAAAGCAATCAGTACTATATTGGAAAATATGGGGAATTAACAGAGAAAGCCGTGCAGGAGAATATATCTGAGTTATCATATGGAGAAACTCCGTTCACTTCTCTATATACGGGTAAATTATCTCATGATGACTTACTTATGTTTGCAAACAAATTAATAAAAAGATATCCGATTTTGTTGAGAAAAATTGGAGATAAATATAACTATATTTTCATCGATGAGTATCAAGATACGTCGGCTTATGTGCTTGATATTTTTTATGATGCAGTAGAAAATAGAGAGAATATTCAGATATATCTATTTGGAGATCGGATGCAACAGATATATAAAAATTATGATGGTTCATTTGAAGAAAGACTGAAAAAGTTTGATACTTCCGATCAGCTTGGAACTAACTTTCGTTCTATAGGGAAAATTGTATCTATTTTAAACAATATTTACAATGATGCTTCATTTAAACAGTATTCCACAGAAAACAATATTGATGTTGTTCCAGATATAATGCCACAAGTGATTATTTCTTCTAATACACAAGAGTGTATTTATGAGTTACAAAAGGAGTTTCCGGAAATACTAACATTATACTTAATGAATAAGGAAAAATACCAGGAAATTGGAGCCCAAAATCTATATAATGCATATGAAAATATGGAGAAATATTCATTTGGCAGAAAGTATTCGCCAACGGATATTTTGTCAGATATGTCAAGTGATAATCCAGATATATTGATGAAATTTCTGTTTTTGTTAAATAACATAATGAGTTTTTATGCAAATGAAAACTATGGTATGGTCATTTCGCTTTGTAAGAAAGAGAGTAAATATTTTGATTCGTCGCAATTCAAAATAAAAAAGCATACGGATAAGCAAAGGATAAAGAGTAAATTTGATAAGATTCAAGCTGAATATGAAAAAGAGGGATGCCTAATTCGAGATATAGTAGAGTGTTTGTTTGCTAATGGTTTTATACCAGAAGCAGTAAAAAATGATTTTGAAGAAAGTACGGAATACCAGAGTGTATTAGATATCAAGATTATAGAAGTTAAAAATCTAGCGAGATATTTAAATATGCCTCATATATCAACCCAGCATGGTGTAAAGGGTGAAAGTCACTCTTCTGTAATTTTTATGGCTTCAGATAACAATAGTACTCCGAATGTACGAATGTACCCATTTTTTGAGCTGTGGTCAAATTTGGAATTTTCTCTTCCTCAATTTGAAACATTGTTCTATTCATATAATAGGATGATAGAAAAAGTAGAAGCAGAGCTTGGAATGAAAATTAGTGAGCTTACAGCGGAAACACATAATAAAAGTGAAAAGAATAAAGCGATTTTGGTTAGATATAGTAATGAAGTTTTAGAAAAATATCAAGGGAATATATTATTTGATGCATTGTGTAAAGATGATTTTATATCATATTTAGCCAAGCAAAATGTTGGAAATGCAAAGAAGATTTTCAAAATTACGAAGATGGAGGGTATATTAACCGCTTATAAATTATTTTATGTAGGATGCTCACGAGCAAGAAAAAATCTTATTGTTGTAGTTGATGCATATAAGGTTAATGGGTTTAAAGAAGCTTTCATGAATAAAATGAAAGAGATTGGATTTTCTGTATTTTGCAAATAGTAGGATATAATTTCTACCTTTTGGATTCTACGTATTGAGAAAAATTAATTTAAAACAGTTACTTATAAGAGTGGTCTGCTATGTCAGGCCGCTTTTTTTGAGAGGAGGCACACTTTATTATGGCAACCACAAGAATCATGCCGCTTCATGTCGGCAAAGGCCGGACAGAAAGTCGGGCGATCAGTGACATCATCGACTATGTAGCAAATCCACAGAAAACAGATAACGGCAAACTCATTACCGGTTATGCGTGTGACAGCAGAACGGTTGATGCGGAGTTTCTTTTAGCAAAGCGGCAGTATATTGTTGCTACCGGACGAGTGCGCGGAGCGGATGATGTGATTGCCTATCATGTGCGCCAGTCCTTCCGCCCCGGTGAGATTACCCCGGAAGAGGCCAACCGTCTGGGCGTAGAATTTGCAAGGCGTTTTACCAAAGGCAATCATGCCTTTGTGGTCTGCACTCACATAGACAAGTCGCACATTCATAATCACATTATCTGGTCATCGGTCAGCTTAGAATATGACCGGAAATTCCGAAACTTTTGGGGCAGCACCAAGGCGGTTCGCCGGTTAAGTGATACAATCTGCATTGAAAACGGACTGTCCATTGTAGAGAATCCGAAACTTCACGGAAAAAGCTATAACAAGTGGCTGGGAGATCAGGCAAAGCCCTCTCACCGAGAGCTGCTGCGTGTGGCGATTGACAACGCATTATCACAAAGTCCTGCTGACTTTGAAGAACTGCTGAAGCTGTTGCAAGAGTATGGTTGTGAAGTCTCAAAGCGCGGAAAATCGTATCGACTGAAACTCTCTGGTTGGGAGAAAGCCGCCCGCATGGACAGTCTGGGCGAAGGATATGGATTGGAAGATTTGCGGGCAGTTCTCTTAGGGAAGAAAGCACATACCCCGCGAAAGAAAACAGTCACACAGGCAGAGCCGCCGAAGATTAATCTGCTGGTGGACATTCAGGCAAAATTGCAGGCTGGAAAAGGTGCTGGCTATGTTCGATGGGCTAAAGTTTTTAATCTGAAACAAATGGCGCAGACCATGAATTACCTGTCAGAGAACAATCTGTTGGAGTATGCGGTTTTGGAAGAAAAGGCTGCGGCTGCCACGGCACATCACAATGATCTTTCGGCGCAGATCAAAGCGGCTGAAAAGCGCATGGCAGAGATCGCTGTTCTGCGTACTCACATCGTAAATTATGCCAAGACCCGTGAGGTCTATGTGGCATACCGCAAGGCAGGATATTCCAAGAAATTCCGGGAGGAACATGAGGAAGAAATTCTGCTCCACCAAGCTGCTAAGAATGCCTTTGATGAGATGGGCATCAAGAAGCTGCCAAAGGTCAAAGAGTTGCAGACAGAGTATGCGAAATTGCTGGAAGAAAAGAAAAAGACCTATGCCGAGTACCGGCGTTCCCGTGAAGAAATGCGGGAGCTTTTAACGGCAAAGGCCAATGTGGATCGGGTCCTGAAAATGGAGGTAGAACAGGATGTTGAAAAAGAAAAAGACCACGGCCAGCGGTAAGCTGGTCCGGGTCAAAAGCGTTCGCAGGCACTGGACATCCGGGGGATGTCCGTTTAGTGCCGACCGGAGTGGAACGGAGACCGCGCAGCCACAGAATGAAATTCTGTGTTCAAAGGGGCTTGGGGGCGCTGCCCTCAACAAGCAAGCAGAGAGGAAAATCACAAAGGGATTTTCTTCTCTGCGGGCCTGTGTGTATTAACACAGGCATTGCTTGCCTCTTTTCTCTGGAAATAAAAAGAACCAGTGAGAGAATCGTTAAATTTCACTCACTGGCTCAATTCATTTCAAATTTCTCGGACAACTCTGTTAGCTCTTTCACCGTTTCCTGTGTGTGATGCAACAGGGTGTCGCGCATTTCTGGCGGACAGCTGGAATAAAGCATTTTCATCTGATTGACACCCTCATCCTCCAGAGAAATATCTGGATTTATAAGCGTATCTAAAGAGATGTGCAGAACCTTTGCCAATGCTCTCAAAATCAAATAGGAAGGATTCATTTTCCCTTTTTCGATATTGGCGATTTGCTTTACAGAAACATGGCTCAGATCCGCAAGCTCCTGTTGTGTCAGGTCTTTTTCCTTTCGGGCTTCCCGCATTTTTTGCCCTAAAGCAGTCAAATCATCAATCGGCATAATCGTTCACCTCAATAATATTGTATCGTTCCGGTTTATATGATGGAATGACCTTATTATGCCGGTTGATGGGCTTGATTATACCGATTATAAAACTGAGGATACAAATTCCATTAAAAAGTAATGAAGGATGCAAACTTACCTGTATCTGTGACAGCATTCGGCGCGGTCTGAGGCAACTGGCAAAGTATTTTTAGGATAGAATAACAAAGGGCGCAAGGTCTCAAAATGTTTCCAGCACAGGGGCTTGCGCCTTATCTATATTTGGCCATTTAATAGGTTTGATTATGCAGATTAAAATTTAATATCTTTATGAAATCTTCAAATTTCCCTTGTATCCTCTTGTTGAAACCAAAAGAAAGGACAGTACAAAATATGAGTATAATCTTGAAAACAACAAATCTCTGCAAATCGTTCAACGGGCAGACAGCCGTAAATAACATATCGCTGAACATTGAAAGAAATTCCATCTATGGATTGTTAGGTCCAAACGGAGCCGGAAAATCTACAACACTCAAAATGATAACAGGTATCTTGAGGCCCACATCTGGGAGTATTGAGTTTGACGGCCACGCATGGAAACGCAGCGACTTAAACCATATCGGAGCGTTAATTGAAACGCCGCCGCTTTATGAAAATTTGACCGCCTATGAAAATCTGAAAGTAAGGACTACTATTTTAGGGCTGACAGATAAGCGGATTGATGAAGTGCTGCAAATCGTCCGGCTGACGGAAACAGGCAAGAAAAGAGCCGGACAGTTTTCTCTTGGTATGAAACAGCGTCTTGGAATTGCAGTTGCATTACTAAACAACCCGAAGCTGCTCATACTTGATGAACCAACCAACGGGCTTGACCCGATTGGGATTGAAGAACTTAGAGAGCTTATCCGTTCCTTTCCTGCAAAGGGTATTACCGTTATTTTATCAAGTCATATTCTCTCCGAGGTACAACAGACCGCTGACCACATCGGCATTATTGCGGGCGGCGTCTTAGGCTATGAGGGGAAACTTAATGCAAACGAAAATTTGGAACAGCTTTTTATGGACGTTGTAAAAAGCAATCACAGGGAGGGTTAAGGCATGGACTATCTAAAATCAGAACATTTGAAATTCAAGAGGACAATATCGAACAAACTGATTTTCATTGTTCCGCTAATTACGGCTATTTTTGCGTGGCTTATGGGTGGATATATGGGGTATCAGTACATGACGCTTTACTGGTGGTATGCGTTCCTGCTTCCGGGAGGAATCGCAATTTTGTGTTCTTTGTCACACAGAAAAGAAGAAAACGCCGGGAAATACTATTCGGTATTTTCTATGCCTGTAAATCTTTCGAGATTTGAATTTGCTAAGGGCATTATCTTAGTCGAAAAACTGCTTGTTTCAGCGATATTTTTAGCATTGCTTATTTCTATCAGTAATATCATTGCTCCGGCAACGGCAGTATATTCTCTTTTACACAGCATTACAGGAAGTATCGGAATTATCCTTGCGTCTGTCTGGCAAATCCCTTTGTGTCTGTACTTAGCACGCAAAACGGGAATGTTTGTGCCGATTGTGTTAAATACAATACTTGGGATTGTCCTATCTACTGCTACCGCATTAGGAAATACAATAGCATGGTGGTTTGTACCGTATTGTTGGGCAGCAAAACTGGCAGAGCCACTTATGGGAATTGAAATAAACGGAACTTATGCGGGGAATTGTGGATTTTCTATAGCCATTATGATTTCCATTTCGTTGTCAATACTCTTGTTTCTTATTTTATCCTATGCCGACGCGAAGGATTTTTCCAAAGGGAGGTAGACAGAAATGGGTTTTATTTATGCGCTTCGTTCTGAACAGGAAAAAACGAAGCATACATCGTTTGGGGCTATTCATTTTTGTGTACCCGTTATGGGGGCATTGTTATTTCTTGCTTACTATTCCCAGTATGCCAGCACCGCAGACAGTAAAAAGCTCAAAATGATATTGGAAATTACGACAACGTTTTTTCCGTTGTTGATAAGCGTTATTGTTAGTCTGAACGTTGCACTGGAAGAAAAGGCTTCACACTTCCAAACACTGCTTGCTGTACCAAACAGACACAAAAATATGCTTGCAAAATTAACTTATCTTTATGGTTCGGGGGTATTTGCATTGTTCTTTCTGTTCCTGTTATTTGTGATTGGCATACATCTTTTGGGAATGGCTGATACAGTGCAGCTTGGGATGCTGATTGGAGCCGCCGCCGGGATGGCCTTTTGTAATTTGATAATATACATCTTGCACCTGTTCCTTAGCTTCAAATTTGGATTAGGATTATCCCTGTTTTGGGGCGTGTTTGAAAGTCTGCAATGTATCTTATATAGCAATATTGAGCTGAAAGGTGTAGCCCGGTATATCCCCTTTGCATGGTCTATGAATTGGGTACAGGATATTTTGAGCCGACAAATTTTCAACTATGGAACAGAAAAAATATGGATTGCAGCATTAACGACAGGTGGCTTGTTGCTGACCTTATTATGGTTTTCTCATTGGGAGGGAAGAAAAAATTATGAATAAAAGCAAAAAAATAATGCTACTTCTGCTGTTTACCTTTATCGTTTGTGTGGCTCTTGCTGGCTGTACTTTACAGGACAGAATCGAAGAATATTCCAGTGACAAGGAACAATGCTATTTGAATACGGAAAATGTAACACGTTTTTCCTATAAAGGTAACGATTACACCATTTTGGCAGATACCGTATCAAATGGCGGGCTTGGAGAATGGATTGGATATATCCGGCAGCTTGCCGCCATAGACGAGAACGGAAAAATATTGCTGCAAGAAAATGTTGAAACGGAAACTTTTCAATCCTTAGCGGATTTGGCGGAGAAAGCACCAGAAGCCGCTTACATTATTCCTTTTCTCAATGTATATGCGGCTCCTAACGCAGACGATTATCTTATTGTAGATGTAAACGGAGGGTATCATAAAGCTGTTATCAGCGAAAATGTCAAAGATAGCGATACTGTTTTTGATTTTAAGAAAACAGAAGAATCTATAAATGACAGCTTTGAAGTCAATCCAGAAAATGCGACACAACTTCTTTGGGGCGGGACGGTTTATCAAGTAACGTCTGATATGGTATCAGATGATGAATTAGGCAGCTACATTGATATTCTCGCTGAAAGTGTTACATTCGATACAGAAACGAAAATCCCTTTGTCAAAAGAAGATTTAAGCAAGATTGACTGGTACGGGGAAAATGCCGGACAGGGGCGAGAGTCTTGGTTTTACACAGATGTCTATGAGATTTACGGAACCGATAAAGCGGAAGCGGTTGCGGTCAATGTAAATGATAACTACTATATTGCAAAGCGACAATGACAGCTTTCCTACCTTCCTACCCTTGGAGCTTGTGTTATACTAAAAAGGACAACGAAAGGAGGCAACAATATGGCAGCGATCCTTATGATTGATGATGAACAGGCTATTTTAGAGCTTGTCAAAAACGGGCTGCGAAAGGATGGGCATTTCGTGACCACTTATACCTCTGCCGCACAGGTACCGATTGATAAGCTGAACAGATATGACTTGATTATACTGGATATTATGATGCCAGATGTAGACGGCTTTTCCTATTGTGATAAAATTCGTTCCCTTGTAGACTGTCCTATTCTTTTTCTGACGGCAAAGACAATGGAGCATGACATCACATTTGGGCTTGGTCTGGGAGCAGACGACTATCTGACAAAACCATTTCGTATTGCAGAATTGCGGGCGAGAGTAAACGCCCACTTACGGCGTGAACGTAGGGAACGACATACCGCACTTACCTTTGACCGCATAAAAATTGATTTATCTGAAAAAGAATTACGGATAGATAACACGCCTGTTGCCTTAACGAAAAGCGAATATCTGATTTGTGAATATCTTGCAAGGAATAAAGGACAGGTATTTTCAAAAGAACAGATTTACGAAGCTGTTTTCAGCTTAGAGGGCGACAGTGATAATTCTACGATTTCTACTCATATCAAGAATATCCGGTCAAAATTGAACAAACTGGATATTCAGCCGATAGCGACAGTCTGGGGGATTGGATATAAATGGGAATGAAAAAAACAACATCACTGAAAGCGTCTTTTTGGAAATTCTTATGTATGCTGTTGATTGGACTAATAGGTGCGGTGGCAATACCATTTAGTCTTATTTTAGCTGGAACCAGTACAGGGCTTATTACCTATGCGGATTATTCAGAACGCTGCACAAAAGATCTTGCTCCTGTTATTGCCGCAACGCCGGATTTGGCAGATGTGCAGCTTCCTATGGGCTGTAAATATTTGGTGCTGGATAAAAATTATCAAGTGACGGAAACGACCTTAGAGGGTGACGATTTGGACCGGGCTATGGAATACGCAATATCCGGGAAGATAAATACAAACCTCAACAAACAGTATTTGCTTGTGACCCGCGAAAATGAATATGTGGTGCTGCAATATTACATAGGTTCACAGTTTACAAATGAATGGCTTTATGAGCATTTTCCCTCACCGGAAATTCTACTTTATATTTTTATAGCAATCAACTGTATTGCAGTATGCGTGATATTGACAGCGAAGTTTGCAAAAAATATGAGGACGCAGCTCTCCCCACTTTTTGAAGCGACAAGGCAGGTAGCAGAACAAAATCTTGGTTTTGAAGTGGGACATTCAAAAATCAAAGAATTTGAGGATGTACTTTGCTCTTTTGAAAATATGAAAGATAATCTGAAAATATCTTTAGAGAAGCAATGGAACGCGGAACAGTTACAGAGAGAACAGATTGCAGCACTCGCTCACGATTTGAAAACACCTCTGACCGTCATTCAAGGAAATATTGATTTGATAAATGAAACGGAGCTTGACGACGAACAACGTCTATATGCGGGTTACATCACTGAAAGCTCCGAGCGGATAGGCATTTATATTAAAGCGTTAATTGACATTTCCCAGACAGTCGCCGGGTATCAGCTTCATTTGGAGAAATTTGATATAGCTGATTACATGGGCCAGATTGAAGCGCAGGCAAGCTCTTTATGCCTTACCAAAGGAATTTGTCTGCAACTGGAAACGGGGGTTAACCTGGGTACACTCAAGGCGGATAAGCTGCTGTTGGAACGGGCAATTATGAACGTGATAAGCAATGCGTTAGACTATTCTCCACCACAGGGGACAATTTATGTAACGGTGCAAAAAACTGACTGCTTTTTGCATATATCTATAACGGACGAGGGAGGCGGCTTCACGCCGGAGGCCCTACATCATGCACAGGAACAGTTTTTCATGGGCGACAAAAGCCGTACTTCTAATATGCACTTTGGTATGGGACTTTATATCACAAGCAGCATTATCAAGCAACATGGCGGACAGCTTGTTTTAAGCAATGCTAAAAAGACTGGCGGCGCACAGGTTATTATCAAAATTCCATATTAAAAGTAGTGGGCGGTACTGCGGTATCGCTCATTATTTTTTCAAATCTTTATGAAATCTACAAACTTTCCATATAGCATATAGGTAAAGAATAGAACTACAATCTGCCGGACGACGGCAAAAGAAAAAAAGCCGTCGTAGAGCAGACAATTTGACAC
>ERZ791932.678-NODE-678-length-15564-cov-17.431814_pt1 | contig 15564 bp, 10 predicted proteins | sample MGYA00510126_ERZ791932 | MGnify/ENA primary metagenome ERZ791932 (study PRJEB30046, sample SAMN00993244) | human gut metagenome | study: EMG produced TPA metagenomics assembly of the A metagenome-wide association study of gut microbiota in type 2... | reverse complement strand
TTACCCGGATTGATAATGGCGGAACCTGCACTGTTCATATTATTAAAAGATATAATGCAATCCATACTTACTGCGCTGCATCAGGAGCTACATACGAGTATGCATTTGACATCTTTGCAGCATTGTTTGTCAGAGTGACAGCCTCTCTATAGTAGGCAACAACAGGAGTGCCCTTATCCACAGCGTTGAACAGCTGCTCTGCAAAAGCAGGAGGCACATTGATACAGCCGTGTGAGCCGGAGGTTTTGTAAATTGTTCCTCCGAAGGTATCACGCCAGCTGGCATCATGGATACCTATATTGTAGGCAAACGGCATGAAATAGCTGACAGGAGAAGAGTAACCCTCACCCACAAGAGTAGCATTTCTCTGCTTGTAAACAATCTTGTATACACCATCTACGGAACCATTCTGACGGGCGAGATTACCTGATACGAAATCAGACTCCATCTGGAGAGCACCATCCTTGTAATACCACATGTGCTGCTTTGTGTAGTCAATCTCTATGTATGTATTACCTATGTCGTCAGCGCCTCGGTAGAGTGCTGTCTGCTCGTAAACAGGCTCTCTTTCTACAGGCTTGCCTCCCTCTAAATCGGAAAGAAGTTTGGCTTTCTCATTTTTCTTGCTGACTACCCATCCGTAGTCTCCACCACCTATTTCAATAGTGTCACCGGACGATGTCTTGAATGAGCGTTTGCGGCCGAAGGTATTGTACTTGGAAGCAAGCTGCTGGACATATTTAGTGACCTTGGCATCATCTATGCTCACGCTGCCGTCATCTGAGATGCTTAGCATATCAAGGATTTTGGCTGAGTCAAGCTTCTCGTCGGCACCTTCAATTTTGTAAGTGACGGTTGAAGCAGTGTATTTGTCGAGGGCTTCTTTTTCATTTTTGATTGTATCGCTTTCCTTTGTGATTTTTGGAGCTTCATAACAGTCATCACTTAAGCTAAGCTTTGGAAGCTCGTTGTCCAGGGCATTCTTTACTTCGGCAAGGATGCTGTCATATATCGGTTTGCAGCCATTTTTCTCTTCAATCACATCGTATTTGCCGTCTTTTATCTCGATGTGGGCATCCTCCGGATTTTCAATGTAGTCATCACTGAAAATATCAAGAGCCTTGAGCTTTTCCGCCAAAGCGGCATCGTCATATTTGGACGAACCCTTTAGAGTATAGTTTTGAGCTTTGAAAAGACTGACAGGCCATGTAAAAGCATTCTGGCTTTTTAGGATTTGCTCCTCGTCACCGTTTGAGACATATTCATAGGAAAAATCAGGTCCCTTAAGTGAGAAGTTGTTGCCTTTTCTATCAGTGATTGTGAGCAGGTAGTCGCGGCTTAGGGCTGTATTTTTTTCTATTGCCTCTTTTGCGGTTTTCCCTGCGTATTTTACAGAGTTAATCTTTGTGTTGAACAGATAGTGGCTGCTAAAATAAAAGGCAAAGCCAAGATAAACAGCCAAAATCACACCAAACACAACGGCGCAGGTTATAAGTACTTTTTTCTTCATGTAAATCGACCTCCTTGGAGATATGCTGTTGCTGCGCACACCGGGGTGTAGGCGGCAGCTAAAATCAGTTACATTTGTGAAGATGTGACACATCCATATAGTCAGGCAGACCATTCTTGTAGGCTACAGCGGTTTCTCCCTGAATAAGTGGCTTTAAGTATTCGATAAGCTCAGGCTTCACATCATTGCCGGCATCATTGATCCACTCTCTTGGCACAGACTTGGCCTCGTTTGCGATATTCTTGATAGCAGAATATGTGTATTCTACCTGATAAGGATCATTTGAGATGCGCTTTAAGCATACCATTGATGCGGTCACACCCTCTGCTGCAATAGTGACACCCTTTTTACCCTGAGCAAAAGATTCCTCGATATCGGTTAATGATGCAAGATGTGAGGCACAGCGCTGGAGCACATTTACCTCTACTGAGCGAACCTTGACACCGATGTTTTCTTTCACAATGAACTCAAGAGCCTTTCCGGCACCGCTTAGCTGCTGGTGTCCGAACTGGTCGCATGAGGCATTTGATGATGTAATGTATGAGCCGTCTGCGTCATGTATTCCTTCGGATACGGCAACTATTACATTGTTAGTGTGCGCAAGAGCTTCTTTTATATCGGCAACAAATTTGTCCTTGTCGAAATCCACCTCAGGCAGATAGATGAACTGAGGCGCTGTATTGTACTCATTACGTGCGAGAGCGGAAGCGGCAGTTAGCCATCCTGCGTCACGTCCCATGATTTCAACGATTGTCACACTCTTAACAGCATAGATAAAGGTATCATGGGCTATCTCAAGCATGCTTGATGCAATATATTTGGCGGCAGAGCCAAAGCCCGGAGTGTGGTCTGTCATGCACAGATCATTGTCGATGGTTTTTGGAATCCCTATAATTTTCACATCACTGTTGATTTTTTTTGCATAATCGGATAACTTTAATACGGTATCCATCGAATCATTTCCACCGATGTAAAAGAAAGCCTTTACGGAGAGCTTATCAAACTGGTGGAAGATGTATACATATGGTGAATCATCATCCTTGTAATCAGGGAGCTTGTGACGGCATGAGCCAAGATACATGGCAGGTGTGGTCTTGAGCTTTTCAAGATTAGCATCATCTGCAAAAATATCTGACAGATTGAGATAATTCTCATTTAATATGCCGAGTATTCCGTTTACGGCGCCATAGCAGATATCGTATTTATCAGAGCTTTTTACTCCTGCGATGACTCCTGCAAGGCTTGCGTTGATTGCAACAGTTGGACCGCCTGACTGGGCGACGATACAGTTTGACTGATTCATTGTAATCTCCTTATTGTGTATTTTAACTATTCTCTTCTGTAAGAATAGTTATGATATAATTTTAAAATGACTATTGAAGGCGCATGGCATATGCACCGCATAATCATATAGATTGTAGTATCAAACATTATTTTTAGCAAGGGTTAAAATGAAAAATATGAATAAATACGAAAATTGCTTATTGTGTCCAAGAAAATGTGGCATAAACAGAAGCACCGGACAAACAGGCGTATGTGGCGTTTCATCTGAAATAAAGGTGGCGCGAGCAGCACTTCATTATTGGGAGGAACCGTGCATATCAGGAAAAAGAGGAAGTGGGGCAGTTTTTTTCTCAGGCTGCAGCCTGCACTGCGTGTTCTGCCAGAACAGGGAGATTTCTGACGGAAAAGCGGGAAAGGTAATCAGTAAAGAGAGGCTGAGTGATATTTTTATAGAACTGGCGGACAAAGGCGCAAATAATATCAATCTGGTCACACCGGGGCAGTATATCCCTGATATAGTGTGGGCGGTAAACGATGCAAAAAGCCGTGGCATGAAGCTTCCTATTATATACAATACGAGCGGATATGAAAATGTGACAGAGCTAAAACTGCTTGAGGGCATAGTGGATGTGTATCTTCCGGATTTTAAATATATGGACAGTACGCTTTCGGCAAGGTATTCAAGGGCAAAAGATTATCCGTCTGTCGCAAAGCAGGCGATTTCAGAGATGGTCAGGCAGCAGCCGGATGTCGTGATTGACGATGCGACAGGACTCATACAAAAGGGAGTTATTGTGCGACAGCTTCTACTGCCGGGACATGTAAATGATGCAAAGGCTGTACTTAAGTACCTGTATGATACATATCATGATCACGTATATATAAGCATGATGAGCCAGTTTACGCCGATTGCACTAAAGGATTATCCTGAGATAAACCGCACAGTGACAAAGAGAGAGTATGAAAGACTTGTTGACTATGCCCTCGAAATAGGAATTACGAATGCATTTATACAGGAGGGGGACGTGGCAAAGGACAGCTTCATCCCGGCATTTGACTGTGAGGGAGTATGATATTTACCGTTTTTCTTAATAAAATAGTAAGAATTGGCAGGCAAAAATGACTGGATTTTGTGACGCCGGTGTAGTACTATGGTTATGTGATATTTTTTAACTGTGAAGGTACTGAACAGTTACGATATTTTGTTATTACTCACATCCCGGTGTGACAGATGATAATGTTTTTGATCACATAGGATACATTATTCAATAGAGGATACAGTGATGAAAAATATAGAAGAACAGCAGATAATAATTGAATGTCCGAATACTATCTTTCATCTATACATTGACAGTGAGGATGAGCTTTCAAAGGTTAAGGTGTTTATGAACAATATGAAGAATGTTGATTCGATAAGTCTGCATGATATATACAACTGGTGCAACAGACAGCATGTGCAGTACACGACGACATTTAATTATGACAGTAAAATGACCTGGACAGAAATGATAAAATCCTACACATTTTACTTCAGACAGAAGCTTAGATATGTAAATAATAGTGATAGGATGATAGAAACATGAGATACCCTGAATTTCTAAAGGATAGAGGAACAATAGGCTTTGTGGCGCCTTCGATGGGCTGTACAACAGAGCCGTACAGGAGTGCCTTTGACAATGCCATTAAAAGGTTTCACAGCATGGGTTATAAGACGATAGAGGGACCTAACTGCAGGTGCGACAGTGGCATAGGTATCAGCAATACACCTAAGAAGTGCGCAGAAGAGCTGAACGAGAGCTATGCTTCTGCTGACAGTGATGTGCTTATATCCTGTGGTGGCGGCGAGCTGATGTGCGAGGTAGTGCCTTATATTGATTTTGAGCGCGTGAAGCAGTCAAAGCCGAAATGGTACATGGGCTATTCCGACAACACGAATTTCACATTTTTGGAGGCTACTATTGCAGATACAGCAGGTATTTACGGGCCGTGTGCGGGCAGCTTTGGCATGGAGGTGTGGCATGAGTCACTTACCGATGCATTTGATCTGCTTTGTGGCAGGAAGCTTTCATTTACCAATTACCCTATGTGGGAGAAGGAATCGATAAAGGATGAGAATGCTCCGTTTGTGGGCTACAACCTGACTGAAAAGTCGTGTATCAGCTCTATTCCTGCGGTGGCAAAGGAAAGCAGGCTTACCATGAGAGGCAGGCTGCTTGGTGGCTGCATGGATTGTCTTATCAATCTGCTTGGTACATCGTTTGACCATGTAAGGGAATTTAATGAGCGCTACAGTGATGATGGTATCATATGGTTCCTTGAGGCTTGTGACCTTAATGTGATGGGCATGAGAAGGGCTATGTGGCAGATGAAAAATGCAGGATGGTTTTCAAATGTAAAGGGCTTTCTTATCGGACGCCCAGCGCACTTCGGAGAGGAAATGTTTGGCATAGACCACAGACAGGCGCTTGCATCACTGCTTAGAGAGTTTAATGTGCCAATCATCATGGATCTGGATATAGGTCATATGTCGCCGATGATGCCTGTGATATGCGGAAGTATGGCAGATGTCAGCTTCGACGGAAGCAACTTTACAATTTCGTATGATATAGAGCAGTAGATTGGAGGAAAAATGATTAGATTAATAAAGAAAAAAGCAAAGAGTATTGTATGTAGCGTGCTTGCTGCGGTGACACTGTTTACAATGAATCCGGCTGTATTTGCAACAGAGACAGCTACGCAGACTGATACAGTTTCAAGTGTTGATGTATCAGGCAGTGACAGCAGTGACGCAGCTGATAAGAGTAACACAGACAGTACTGCAGACAGCACAACGACAGCCGGCAGTGAGGCAAACGACAAGGTGACCATCAGCAAAAATGATAAGCCATACTTAAGTCTTGGAGCAGACCTCACACCGGAGCAGAGAGCGACAGTGCTTGGATTTATGGGAATCGAGCTCACTGATCTGGACAAATACGATGTGGTCTATGTAAATAATGATGAGGAGCACAAGTACCTCGATTCATACATCAGCAAGAGCGAGATTGGCACAAGGTCACTTTCCTCAGTACTCATTACAGAGGATAAAAAGGGTGCGGGGCTTAGTGTTTCCACACACAATATCAATTACTGTACGGTAGGAATGTACAAGAATGCGCTTGCCACAGCAGGCATAGCTGATGCTAAAATCATAGTCGCAGGACCTTTCCCTATTTCCGGAACGGCAGCACTTGTAGGCACACTAAAGGCATACGAGGAGATGACAGGCAAGAAGCTTGACGATAAGGTGACAGACGCAGCGATGGATGAGCTTGTCACAACAGGAGAGCTAAACAAGAGCATTGACGGCGATTCGCAGGATATCGAGGCAATGATTGCAGACCTAAAGAAGCAGCTTGCCGATGGAAGGCTCAAGGATGAGAGCCAGATAAAGGATGCGATAAAGGAGGCTGCAAAGGATTACGACCTGAAGCTTTCTGATGATGATATTGCAAAGCTGACATCGCTTCTTATGAAGCTTAAGGATGCCAATATCGACTGGGATTCAGTTATCAACCAGGCACAGGACTGGGCATCAAAGCTTGGCGACAAGATAAATGACCCGGGCTTCTGGGAAAAGATTGGTAACTTTTTCATGGATTTATGGGATAAGATAAAATCCCTGTTCAGCTAGAAAAGCTACAGGAGACAGTAAGAAAAAGCAGAATATGAATCAGACAACTCCCTGAAACGTAAGCATGAGCTGCACGTTGAAGGGAGTTTTTATATCATTAATAAAAAAATAATAAATTTCTGCCGAATACATTGATACAAAGGTCATATTCTATTATAATTAAATGGATAATGGATTAATGTAAACAATGCACATAAGAAAGAGGGGATTTGATGATAAAGATAAATAAATTTCTGGCAGCCTCTGTCGTAACATTGTCATTAGCTGCATGTGACCTGGCACCATACAGCAGCATAGCAGTCTATGCGGATCAGGCGGCTAAGGTTGTGTGTGATGAGAGATACTGGGTAGCGGCGAGAAGCGGACCGGGAACAGAGTATGAGCTGGAGCACAAGCTTTCAAACGGCAAGGATATTACTATTCTTGAGCAGACCACAGGCGCAGACGGCAAGGTGTGGTACAAGGCAAAGTACAATCTGGCAGCAAATAATGAGGAGTGTGTCAGCTATATCAGGTCTGATTTTGTATCAGCAGGTACCGGTACAGCTGCATCAGACAATGCGCAGACAGGGGATGCTTCGGCAGACACCGGCAATGCGGATGCCATACAGCAGAATAATGAGGAGCAGCTTGCCCTTGCAACCGCATCGGGAGCATATGCTACAGGTACGATTACAGGTGGTAATGTGTATGTCCGCAATGCAGCAGGCACATCCGGCACTACCAAGGTTGTCTCACTCAACTGGAACCATCAGGTTGACATAATAGGAGAGACCAAGGTAAACGGTGTGGTCTGGTACAATGTCAAGGGTACTTTAAACGGCAAGGCATTTACGGGCTGGACTATCAGTACATACATAAAGGTGACATACAATAATAGCGGAGACAATACCGATTTTGTCACGGCTATGAAGAATGCAGGCTTTCCTGACAGCTATATTCCAAACCTTACAGCTCTTCACAATAAGTATCCAAGCTGGACATTTGAGGCTGTAAATACAGGGTTGAATTGGGATACGGTGATAGAAAATGAGAGTAGAAATGGATTAAATGTCGTTTCTAAGACGGCAGATGATTCCAAAAAGTCTACTGCAGTTGGAGCATATGATTGGGCTACAAACACGTGGACGGAGTATGAAAAAGGCTGGGTATCAGCTAATAGTGCATATATAGCATATATTATGGATCCGAGAAATTTTCTTGATGAAACGAATATATTTCAATTCCAAAGCTTGGCATATTCAGCTAATGATAATTTATCAGGAGTAAATGCGATTCTAAAAGGGACATTTATGGAAGGAACAAAAAAATATTCCACTGAATCTGTTAATTATGCGAACACTTTTTTTGATGTAGCTAAAAATACAGGTGTAAGTGCATATCATTTAGCATCGCGAGTTAAGCAAGAACAAGGAACAAAGGGGACTAGTCCGCTTATTTCAGGAACATATTCCGGATATGAAGGGTATTATAATTTCTTCAATTTTAATGCTTATGGAAAAACAAAGGAAGATATATACAAAAATGGTTTGTATTTTGCTAAACAACAGGGATGGAATACTAGAGTAAAGTCAATTCAGGGAGGAGCTGAAAAGATTGGTAAAAATTATATAAATAAAGGTCAAAACACGTTATATTTTGAAAAATTTAATGTTGTAAACAATTGTCCATATTATTCACATCAATATATGACAAATGTTACGGCAGCGCTTACGGAGGGACAAAGTGTTGCTAAGGGATACTCTGATAAAAATCAAGCTTTTACATTTAGAATACCAGTATACGATAACATGCCTACATCGGCAGTTGGATTTAATAAAGCAGGCGATACGAATAATTATTTACAGTCGCTTTCTATTAGTGGAGTTACGTTAACTCCATCATTTAATGGAGCTACAACAAGTTATTCAGCAGTTGTTTCTAACTCAATTAGTTCTGTTGTTGTTTCCGCTAATCCTGTATCAGCTAATAGTGGAATAACAGGCACAGGAAGTTACTCACTTACTGTTGGGAATAATGCAATCAAGATTAATTGTAAGTCACAAAGTGGTGACACAAGAACTTATACTATTAATATAAATAGACAGGCATCAGCAGCAAATAATACAAACAATAATAACAATACAATTAATTCATCTGTTAGTATCTCATCGTCTAAGTATAAAATAGATACATATGTTACTGGCGTAGAACCTAATGTTAGTTCAGATGTAATTAAGAAGAATATTTCTGTTTCTGCAGGTTCGATTAAAATTTTAAACAGTTCGGGTGTAGAAAATAATGGAATTGTTGGTACTGGAAATAAAATAGCTGTATATGATCCAAATGGAAACTTGGTAAAAACAGTTGATATTGTTATATTTGGTGATGTAAATGGTGACGGAAAAGTGACCATTAAAGATATAATGCTTACAAATAGAAATATTCTTAAAAAAATATCATTGAATGGAGAATATTTGGAGGCAGCAGATGTAAATAAAGATGGAAAAGTAACTATAAAGGATATTATGCTAATAAATAATTCGATTTTAGGTAAATCAAAATTAACACAATAGGAGTAATTAATAGAGATGAGAAGAATTCGTAGTATTATTTTAACAATGATGTTGATTTTAACGACGACATTATTTAGTAGAGTACCGGTACTGGCGGCAGCCAATATTAGTGTTTCAGTAAATAAGTCGAATGTTAAAGTTGGTGATACTGTAACAGTTACGTTGTCGATTACAAGCGGATATGGAGCTCAGGGAATTTTGCAAAAAAGTTCAGGAGTGCTTGGCGGAAGCAGTGATGAGTATTTTACAATTGGAGCTGGTGTAGGTGATGTTAAGAGTTTTTCATATAAGGCAACATCTGTAGGTACATGTACTTTTTCGATACCAAGATTGGATGATACTACAGATGCGGGTGGTGGAACTCCGAGTATTGGAGTGGGTTCTGCAACAGTGAACGTGACAAGTCCTTCATCAAACAATGATTCAAACAGCAACAAGGATAACAAGGACAATTCCGGCAGCAATACCGGCAATGACAGCAATGCAAATAAAGATAATGAAAACAAAGAGGAAAAGAAATCCTCAAACGCATCTCTTGGCTCGCTTGTTATCTCAGCAGGTACGCTTTCCCCTGAGTTTTCTGCTGCGACAAAGGATTACACAGCTACAGTAGATTACAGCTGTTCAAGCCTTGCGGTTACAGCAAATCCGGCTGATTCCAAGGCGAGTGTGACATCCGTCACAGGCAATGATTCACTTGAGGTGGGAGAGAACACAGTCAGCGTTGTTGTGACAGCAGAGGACGGCAGCACAAGCACATACAATATAGTTGTTACCAGAAGAACCGAGGATGATCCGGAGAATGCGGATAAGCAGGATAACTGGAAGAAGTTCGATATAAATGGCACAGAGTGGACTATGGTAAACGACATTCCGGAGGATGTTGTTCCTGAAGGCTTTGAGCACTCAAAGACAGTGATTGACGGACTTGAATACAATACCCTTCATGGCACCTTTGGTGATATCACGCTTGTGTATTTACAGTCGGAAAGCGGCAATGGGCTTTTTGTATATGATGCAGCACAGAATGCAGCATATGAGTTTGTCCGTATCAATTCCGAGTCACATTTTATAGTGGTTTTACTGCCTAAGGTGGATGATGTGCCTGAGGAATATAATGAGATATCGCTCTCCATAGAGGGCAAGGGTGTGGCAACAGCATACCAGACTAAAGCCGAAAAAAAAGATGATCAGACAAAGGATTTTTATCTTGTATATGCCATGAATGACAATGGTGAGAGTGGCTGGTACACATATGATAGCGTAGATGGCACATATATGAGAACCGAGCTCAGTACACCTACAGTGGCACAGGAGGAAAACGATACAACAAAGAGCGAGCTTGTCCCGGGAATTGCCAATAAATATCTTGTTTTAGCTGCAATACTGGTTCTTATTATCATTATTCTGTTACTGTTGCTTATTGTATCAGCTGTGAAAAACAGAAAATATAAGGCAATGGACTATCATGATGACGATGATGATGTAGATGATGCAGCAGAAGATGTATCAAATGAAGCTTTGGAAGAAACAACTGATGAAACTGCGGACGAGATAGCAGATGAGCTGGAAGGAGAGGTTACAGAAGAGCCGTTAGATGAAGTGGCAGAAGAAGCTGCAGAAGAGTCGGTGGATGAAGTGGCAGGAGAAGCTGCAGAAGAGTCGGCAGGTGAAGCCGCAGAAGAAACAGCGGAAGGTGCTGCGGATGAGCAAAAGATGGCTACGGATGAAAATATATCAAATGCATCCTATGTCGGAAGAACCGTAGAAATTACACCTGATTCTAAGAAAGCTGTTGAGAATGAAAACTCTGAGTTTGATTTAAAAGACGATTCAAGGCAGGAAAACGTTTCTGACACAGAAAACGATGCTGATGAGGATGCTTTAAAGAATCAGCTTCAAATGGCACTTGATGGCTTTGTCAATGATGGAAATAAGCCGTCTGAGACTATAGACAGCAGTGCAAAGGATGATAATGAAGATGACAGCGAAGATGATGATTTGCAGTTCATCGACTTAAATTAGTGAATATGACTGGAGGATATGACTTGAAACCATATACAAGTAAGGCTAAAAAAGCAATAGATTTGGCTGCACGTATATCAAAGAAAATGAATTACAGCTATGTTGGAACAGAGCACATACTGGCTGGCCTTATAAAAGAGGGCACCGGTGTGGCAGCTGAGGTTCTAACAGCCTGCAATGTGGAATATGATAAGCTTATTTCGATGATTGAAGACCTGATTTCACCGGGGGATAACATCGAAGTGATGGACAGGGATGGCTATTCACCAAGGACACAGAGAGTATTGGAGCGTGCATCGGAGGAAGCCGATAGATTTGAGTGCAATGAGATAGGTACAGAGCACTTGCTGATGGCTATAGTACTGCAGGGAGACTGTGCAGCTGCAAGACTTTTAAACACCATGGGTGTTAACAGTCAGAAGATGTTTATAGATATTCTTGGTGCGATGGGTGAGGATCCGTCTGCATACAGGGATCTGATGAAAAGCTACAGTACATCATACAATTCTGCGACTCCTGTATTAGATCAGTATTCCAGAGATTTGACAGATATGGCAGAGGCAGGGCTTCTTGACCCTGTTATAGGCAGAAAAAAGGAGATGGAGCGCGTTATCCAGATACTTTGCCGCCGTGGCAAAAACAATCCATGCCTGATTGGAGAGCCGGGAGTGGGCAAGACCGCTATAGTAGAAGGACTTGCGCAGGATATAGTCAGTGGCAATGTGCCTGATATTCTTTTGGGAAAGAGACTGGTTTCCCTTGATATGTCCGGGCTTGTAGCCAAATCAAAGTATCGTGGTGAGTTTGAGGAGCGTATCAAGAAGGTGATAAGCGAGGTTTCAAATGCCAAAAATGTACTGCTTTTCATTGATGAGCTTCACACTATAATAGGTGCAGGAGGAGCAGAAGGCTCGTTAGATGCATCTAACATATTAAAGCCTGCGCTTGCCAGAGGCGAGGTACAGGTAATCGGCGCCACAACCATAGAAGAGTACCGCAAATACGTGGAAAAAGATGCTGCGCTTGAGCGCCGTTTCCAGCCGGTGATGGTTGAGGAGCCTGGTGTGGATGAGACAATAGAGATACTCACAGGATTAAAGGGACTCTATGAAAAGCATCATGGTGTCATCATCACAGATGAGGGTGTGAAGGCAGCAGTAAACCTTTCTGCACGATATATAAATGACAGATTTTTACCTGATAAGGCGATAGACCTGATGGATGAAGCGGCAGCCAGGATAAGGCTTAAGAATCTGACATCATCTGACGAGCTGCTTGCTCTGAAAAAAGAGATAACAGATAAGCAGGACCGGGTGGAAGATGCTTTGTCGAAGGGAGATATCGCAGCTGCCGGCGCGCTTATGTCAGAAAAGGAAGTGCTTGAAAATAAACAGCAGAAGCTTATCAGGAAGAATCACCGCACAGGAGCCAAAAACCAGCCTGTAGTCGGCGAAAATGAGATAGCGGATGTAGTATCGGGATGGACCAAAATACCTGTAAATAAGCTTACAGAGTCAGAGGCAGGACGACTTGCAAAGCTTGAACAGATACTTCACAAGCGTGTAATAGGACAACAGGAGGCTGTTTCTGCCGTTGCAAAAGCAGTCAGACGAGGCCGCGTTGGTTTAAAGGATCCTAAGAAGCCGATTGGCTCATTCCTGTTTTTGGGACCGACAGGAGTAGGTAAGACGGAGGTGTCAAAGGCGCTTGCTGAGGCTGTCTTTGGCAAGGAAGATGCCATGATACGTGTTGACATGTCAGAGTACATGGAAAAGCATAGTGTTTCAAAGATGATTGGTTCACCACCGGGATATGTGGGCCATGAGGAGGGCGGACAGCTCTCAGAGAAGGTCAGACGCAATCCTTTTTCTGTTATACTGTTTGATGAGATAGAAAAAGCACATCCTGATGTGTTCAATATACTTTTACAGGTGCTTGATGATGGTAGAATCACTGATTCACAGGGGCGCACGGTTGATTTCAAGAATACAATAATCATCATGACATCAAATGCAGGAGCTTCTTCTATTATAGAACCAAAGCGCCTTGGCTTTGGCGCTGGTGATGATGAAAAGCAGGATCACGAGCGTATGAAGAACAGTGTCATGGAGGAGGTCCGCCGTATATTTAAACCTGAGTTTTTGAACCGAATCGACGAGACTATTGTATTTAGAGCTCTCAACAAGGATGACATGAAGCATATAGTGACACTTCTTGTAAAGGAGCTTAAGAAACGCTGTAAAGAACAGCTTGATATAGAGCTCACAGTGCGCGACAGTGCAAAATCCTTTATCGTGGACAAAGCCTATGACAGAAAATATGGCGCAAGACCTCTTAAACGAAAGCTTCAGGAGGAGATTGAAGACCGCATGTCAGAGGATATTATTACCGGCAAAATTAAGCGCGGCAATAAGGTAATAATTTCTACGAAAAACAAACAAATTTCATTGACTGTTGAGTAGAATTGGATTTATAATTAATATATCAATATAGCTACGGGAGGATAAAAATGGCTGTAATAAGTGAATTAATCCGTACTGAGGAAAACGGAAAGCTCAGCTTCGGAGATTATACATTGGCTGCAAAGGCAAAGCTTGACAATTTTGAGAAGGATGGAGATATCTACAAGGTAAAGACCTTTAAGGAGATTACAAAGCTCGAAAGAAACGGACTCTTTGTATACGAGTCTGTTCCGGGAACAGCAGTTATGGATTTCGAGGAGACTGCTGATACAGTGACATTTACTGTGGAGGGACCAGAGGATGCTCAGATTACTCTTGGCCTTGAAGAGGAGACAGAGTACGAAATTGATATAGCTGGAGCTGTTGCAGGTACTATGAAGACAAATCTCGGCGGCAAGCTCAGCTTAAGCGTAGAGCTTGAGGGTGTTGATTCAGTCGATATCAAAGTATCAAGAAAATAGAGCATATTTTTAGCCCGGTGAAAGCCGGGCTTTTTGTATTTTATAAAGGAGAACAATATGGCAAAAGGAAAGACCTCTGTATTTTTCTGCCAGGAATGTGGTTATGAATCGGCAAAATGGATGGGACAGTGCCCGGCCTGTAAGGAATGGAATACATTTGTAGAGGAAACCGTAGATAAAAAGTCGATAAGTTCGTCGGGAAAAGTAAAAAAAGAATCAAAGGCGGCACAGGTTCTGCCTCTTTCGGCAGTAAAAAGCGAGAAAGAGGAGCGTATAGTGACAGGTATAGCCGAGTTTGACAGAGTACTTGGTGGAGGAATTGTGAGGGGGTCACTTGTGCTTGTGGGAGGAGATCCGGGTATAGGAAAATCCACGCTTCTACTTCAGGTATGCAGGGAACTTTCACAAAAAAAGGTGCCATTACTTTATGTGTCAGGTGAGGAATCCCTGCATCAGATAAAGATGCGTGCCGACAGACTTGGCGATTTTACGGATTCGCTGGAGCTTTTATGTGAGACAAGTCTTGATATAGCAAAGGACGTGATTCAACGAAAAAAACCGGAGGTTGTTGTAATAGATTCCATCCAGACTATGTACAATGAGGAGATAGCGTCGGCACCGGGCAGTGTCTCACAGGTCAGGGAGACAACCGGAGTGCTTATGCAGCTTGCAAAGACTCTGGGTATTTCTGTTTTTATAGTAGGACATGTGACAAAGGATGGTGCGGTTGCGGGACCTAGGACGTTAGAGCATATGGTTGACACTGTGCTTTATTTTGAGGGTGACAGATATGAGTCGTACAGGATACTTAGAGGCGTTAAGAACAGATTTGGTTCGACCAATGAGATAGGCGTATTTGAAATGAAGGCGGAGGGACTTGTTGAGGTGGAAAATCCGTCGGAGTATATGCTTAGCGGTAAGCCCGAGGGAGCATCAGGATCAATTGTCACATGTTCCATAGAGGGAAGCCGACCGATACTTCTCGAGATACAGGCTCTTGTCTGTCACAGCTTTTTTAATAATCCAAGGCGTACAGCAAATGGTACAGATTATAATAAAGTAAACCTGCTCATGGCGGTCCTTGAAAAAAGAGCCAACCTGTCGCTGTCAGACTGTGACGCTTATGTGAATATAGCAGGCGGTATAAGGATGAACGAACCGGCGATAGACCTTGGGATAGTGCTTGCAATCGCATCAAGCAAAAAGGATATTATAGTGCGTGAGGATACTATATGCTTTGGAGAGGTGGGCTTAAGCGGCGAGGTTCGCGGAGTTACCATGTCCGAGCAGCGTGTTGCTGAGGCAAAGAAGCTTGGCTTTAAAAAGTGTATTGTTCCCAAAGTGTGTCTTGCAGGGGTATCGCATATCAGTGGAATTGAGATTGTCGGTGTGGCAAATATCAAGGAAGCGATAGAGGCTGTCAGATAGTAATTGCGAGAATTGTATATAATAAACAGACAATTTAGAAAATTTGTGTTTTTTAAGATAGTTTTACTACTTTAATTAATTGCAGTAAATCCGTTGACATATGTGTGCCGGGATGATATTATATCAAAGCTGACTCGCGGGACACATTGAGTTGTAGAGCTTGTGA
>ERZ791932.560-NODE-560-length-18445-cov-35.613486_pt1 | contig 18445 bp, 13 predicted proteins | sample MGYA00510126_ERZ791932 | MGnify/ENA primary metagenome ERZ791932 (study PRJEB30046, sample SAMN00993244) | human gut metagenome | study: EMG produced TPA metagenomics assembly of the A metagenome-wide association study of gut microbiota in type 2... | reverse complement strand
GCCGCGAAAAAGCATTTCTGGGTACGCCTGTCATTTTACAGGATCGTTGTGTTGGAGTGATAAGTTTGATTGCCGTTACCCACGAGCAACAAGAGCATATTAGTGATAATTTACGCGAATTTTCTGATTACGTTCGCCATATATCCACCATTTTTGTTTCTAAACTTCTGGAGGATCAGGGACCAGGAGATAACATCAGTAAAATATTCGCGACCATGATCGATAATATGGATCAGGGCGTGTTAGTGGTTGATGCTGATAATCGTGTTCAATTTGTTAATCAGACAGCTTTAAAAACACTCGGTGTTGTACAAAATAATATTATTGGAAAACCTGTTCGTTTCAGACCATTAACATTTGAGAGTAATTTTACCCATGGTCATATGCAACATATTGTTTCGTGGGATGATAAAAGTGAATTAATCATTGGTCAGTTGCATAACATCCAGGGCCGACAACTATTTTTAATGGCGTTTCACCAATCGCATACCAGTTTTTCTGTAGCAAATGCACCTGATGAACCGCATATTGAACAATTGGTTGGCGAGTGCCGTGTTATGCGGCAATTAAAACGACTCATTAGCCGTATTGCACCCAGCCCATCCAGCGTTATGGTGGTTGGTGAAAGCGGCACAGGTAAAGAAGTCGTCGCCCGTGCAATCCATAAGTTGAGCGGAAGACGGAATAAACCCTTTATTGCTATCAACTGTGCCGCGATTCCGGAACAGCTTCTGGAGAGCGAACTGTTCGGTTATGTTAAAGGCGCATTTACTGGCGCTTCTGCCAACGGTAAAACAGGGTTGATTCAGGCGGCGAATACGGGCACGCTGTTTCTCGATGAAATTGGTGATATGCCATTAATGTTGCAGGCTAAATTACTGCGCGCTATTGAGGCGCGTGAAATTCTGCCGATTGGTGCCAGTAGCCCAATACAAGTCGACATCCGCATCATTTCTGCAACTAATCAGAATTTGGCCCAGTTCATTGCCGAAGGTAAATTCCGCGAAGATCTCTTCTACCGACTTAATGTTATCCCGATAACTCTTCCACCGCTGCGTGAACGTCAGGAAGATATTGAATTACTGGTGCATTACTTTTTACATCTGCATACCCGTCGTCTGGGATCGGTTTATCCTGGCATTGCTCCGGATGTCGTCGAAATATTGCGTAAGCATCGTTGGCCCGGAAACCTGCGCGAGTTAAGCAATTTGATGGAATATCTGGTTAACGTGGTTCCTTCAGGTGAAGTTATCGACAGCACGCTATTGCCACCAAATCTGCTGAATAATGGCACAACGGAGCAAAGTGATGTAACAGAGGTCAGTGAGGCGCACCTGTCACTCGATGATGCGGGCGGCACGGCGCTGGAGGAGATGGAAAAGCAAATGATCCGCGAGGCGCTTTCACGTCATAACAGCAAGAAGGAAGTTGCTGATGAACTGGGCATCGGCATTGCTACGCTCTATCGCAAGATTAAGAAATATGAGTTGTTAAACACATAACCTCAGTGAATCCGGCCTGAATTCAGGCCGGATATCCTTTTACTTCGTTTTCTCGCAATCCAGAACTGTATTTACAATCATCTGATACCCCGTGCAGCGACAAAGATTTCCCGCCAGTCCGCGACGAATTTCCGTAATGGTTAATGGCTTCTCGCGTGGTTTCGCCAGCATTGCCGTGGTAGCCATAATCAGGCCTGGCGTACAAAACCCGCACTGCACTGCGCCGGATTTCGCATAAGCCTGCTGAACATGAGAAAGTTTTCCGCCTTTCGCTTCACCTTCCAGCGTGCGGATCTCTTTTCCTTCAGCCCAGGCGGCAAGGTATAAGCAACTGTCTATTGCTGTGCCGTCGACCAGCACCGTACAGGCACCACATTCACCCACGCAGCACCCTTGTTTGACACTTAGCAGTCCTTGTTCGCGGAGTAATTCCGAGAGCGGCGTGCCTGGTGCGGCGTGAAGCTGAAAAGGCATCCCGTTAATGGTGCATTCGATGGTAATTGTTTCGCTGTGATTCATTGCAATTTTCCCCCCGCCGCGGCGACGGCTTCGCTAATCACTTTTTTGGTCATCGTCTGGATGAGATGCAGACGAAACTCTTTACTGGCCCGCCATGAAGAACGCGGGGCGACATCTTGCAGGACAGATTCGCTGATAGCTTCCAGCGTTTGCAGGTTTAATGGCGCATTTTGTGCAGTCTGTTCGGCATGTTGGCAGCGAATCGGCGTTGGCGCGGCAACACCAAATGCCAGGCGTAATTCGCTGAAATTGCCGTTATCCAGTCGGCAATGTGCGGCACAGCCAATCGTTGAAATATCCATTGCGTCGCGCATGGCATATTTAAAATGCGCGCTGCCCGCGTGTTCTTTCGGCTGGGGCGGAAAATGAAAGGCGACAAGGATTTCGTCATGCTCAAGAGACACTTTGCCCGGCTCAGTGTGAAAGCCATTAATCGGGACGAAACGAACACCGCGCGGGGAGTGAATCTCCAGTTTCGCGTCATAAATTAGCGTTGGCGTGGCAGAATCTGCGCTGGTAGCACCGTTGCAAATATTTCCACCGTAGGTAGCGACGTTACGGATCTGCGGTCCGGCAATGGATGAGGCCGCAGCACATAACGCCGGGAGATGACGTTGAGTTACAGGATCTTCAATGAGCTGGGTAAATGTCGTTGCAGAGCCGATACGTAGTGAGCCATCTTCCGCCAGCGTAATTCCCCGCAGCTCCGCCAGATTATGAATATCAACAATATGGCGATAACGGTCATTGTGATGGTGGAGCTGAATCAGTACGTCAGTGCCACCGGCGAGCAGTTTGGCCTGCGGGTTGTCAGCCAGCAGGTTGATGGCATCGGCAAGGGTTGCTGCGCGATGGTAAGAAGTAAAATCAAACATGATGTTATCCTCAAATCAATCCTGCCAGATGGAACTCTTCATATAACCGTTTTGGCGTCAGCGGCAGTGTATTGATTGCAACACCGGTAGCCATCTTCACCGCGTTACGAATAGCAGCGGCAACAGGAATTATTGGTGGCTCACCCAGTGACTTATGTCCGTATGCGGATTGCGGCTCATTGATTTCGACGAACGCGCTTTCCAGTTGTGGCAGATCCGGCATGGTCGGCATTTTGTAATCCAGCAGATTGGGGTTACGGACCACGCCGCTTTTCGCATCGATGATCATCTCTTCAAATAGCGCCCAGCCAATGCCCATTCCCATTCCGCCGTGTACCTGACCTTCTGCCAGCAGCGGATTTAGAATATGCCCCGAATCATGAACGTTGAGGATGCGGTTGATGGTGACTTTACACAGCGCAATATCGACCGTCAGATCAACAAAGGTACAGCCAAACGCCGGTGGGTTAGTGGTGGTTTTGATGGAGCTTTCAGCAGAGAGCTGCCCGCCGCGTTCAGGGTGGTAGAAAGCGTCCATCGCCAAATCTTTTAACGACATTAACGGTTCTTCCGGTCGTTCAATCAGCACGATATGGCCTTTTATCAGGGTCAGATTCATCGCTGACTGATGTAGCATGACTGCGGCGTGAGCGATGATTTTCTCTTTTAATAACAGTGCCGCACTGCGCAGCGCAGGCGCGGCAACATAGCTCTGGCGTGAGGCAAATGCGCCGGGATCGAACGGCGTAACATCGGTATCTTGTGTTGAAATAACGCGAACGTCGCTGACCGGAACCCCCACGGTTTCTGCCACCATTTGCGAGAAGACGGTGTCGGCACCCTGACCGATTTCCGTCGCGCCGCTTTGCACGTTGATGGTTCCATCCTGATTCATCAGAAGGCGCGCGCCTGCTATTTCTACGCCGACAGGCCAGGTGTTCGAGGTGTAGCTAAAACAGGCGACGCCAACGCCGCGGCGTAAATTGCCTTTCTGGTTCTGGCACTCTGCACGGCGTTTTTCCCATTCAAAGATTTTCCGGCCTTTTTCAAGACACTCCGGCAACCCTGCGCTGTAAATACGTTTGCCCGTGAGCGGATTAGCATCTCCTTCGCGGGCGGCGTTGCGTAAACGAATTTCAACAGGATCAATACCTAACGCTGTCGCGGCGTCATCAAGCATAGACTCAACGGCAAATACGACTTGTGGCGCGCCATAACCACGCATCGCACCAGCCGAGGGGAGGTTGGTATAGCAGGTCTTTGAACTGTAAGCGTAGGCACAACGAGGATAAAGGTAAGCGACTTTATTCCCCCCCGCAGAAGCGATGGAGTGCCCGTGAGATGCGTAAGCGCCGGTGTTAGACAGAACATCCAGACTATAACCTTTCAATGTTCCGTCGCGGTTCACGCCCATTTGCCCGTCAATAGTAAAAGCGTGGCGGGTACGGGTTGCGAGGAAACACTCTTCACGGCTAAGGGAAACTTTCACCGGAATGCCGCCAAGCTTGCTGGTCAGGAATGCCGCCATTGGCTCTTCCAGTACATCCTGTTTATTACCAAAACCGCCACCGACAAACGGTTTGATGACTCGTACGCATGACCAGGGAATATTCAGCGCCTGACCAACCACACGGCGAACAATGTGTGGGATCTGGGTGCTGGAAACGATGGTAATTCGCGAGTCATCCTCCATCCATGCCAGCGATGTCACGCTTTCCATGTGACAATGTTGAATGACCGGCGTCTGATAGTGCCCCTGTACCTGGTAGTCGGCGGCATCGATTGTTTGTTGGACATTGCCCGTCGACATCGTGCTTTGTTTTAGTAAATTGCCGCCGTTATGGATTGGTTCAGCGTCATCAGCCAGCGCCGCTTCTGGGGTGGTGATAACGGGTAATTCTTGCCACTCAATGCTGACCAATTGCGCCGCTTTTTCTGCCGTGAGTTCATCACGGGCCACGACGATGGCAACGGCGTCACCATGGTGACGAACATGGCGAGTTAGCAGTGCGCGATCGGCGGTATCGCGCTTGTTTTCGTCAAGTGTCCAGGCATGCCCAGCTGTAGCGAATGGGATATCAGGCACATCTTCCCAGGTAAAAATCGCCAGTACGCCCGGTAAACTTCTGGCTTGTTCATCATTAATACTTACGGCATAACCATGTGCGATAGGGCTACGTACATATTTCGCGTAACACATGCCCGCCATAACATAATCGTCAGTATATCGTGCCCGCCCGGTGACCTTAGCAATGGCATCTACGCGCATGCATGATTCACCTGTAGCGGTTGCTTCCCGCGCTTCCATAGAAATCCCCTCGATTTGAACATTTGGTTCTTATGGCAAAGATTTAGTCTAAGCAGGCAAGATTTACGCCAGAAACGACGATAAGCGTTAAGGGAGGAAGGAAGTGTGATGATGTTAAAAAAACACAGATATGATACGAAACAGGACCCTGAATAGGGGCAGTGATACGTATCAATATGAGTGGCGATAAAATCAATGTGATAAATTGGGATTATTACGCATCAGGATGGGAAATAGGGTAAATGAGTCAGGAAATTCGATACCTCTACAGTGAATATTTTGCTGATGATACTTCCCTTTGCCAAATGAAATTAACCTCTTTCTCTATTACCGCGTTTTTCCAGAAGCAAGAGATTGGGTATCAAGAGGCTGGCTGCTATGATATGGCGTCTTGTTTTTTAAGCGAGGAAAGATTTTGAGTGCGGGACGCCTGAATAAAAAATCTCTGGGTATCGTGATGTTGTTATCGGTTGGACTGCTTTTGGCGGGCTGCTCGGGTAGCAAATCATCCGATACAGGAACGTATTCCGGCTCCGTTTACACCGTGAAACGGGGGGATACGCTATATCGTATTTCGCGCACCACGGGAACCAGCGTAAAAGAGCTGGCGCGACTGAACGGCATTTCCCCCCCTTACACCATTGAAGTTGGTCAGAAACTAAAACTGGGTGGGGCGAAAAGTAGCAGTACACGTAAATCAACCGCCAAATCAACGACCAAAACCGCATCGGTTACACCGTCATCAGCAGTACCGAAATCTTCCTGGCCGCCAGTAGGGCAACGTTGTTGGTTATGGCCAACGACAGGGAAAGTTATCATGCCGTATTCGACAGCTGATGGCGGCAATAAAGGGATTGATATCTCAGCTCCACGGGGTACACCTATTTACGCCGCGGGTGCAGGAAAGGTGGTGTATGTGGGCAACCAGCTGCGTGGCTACGGTAATCTCATCATGATTAAACACAGTGAAGATTACATTACGGCTTACGCTCATAATGACACGATGCTGGTAAATAATGGGCAAAGCGTGAAGGCTGGGCAAAAAATCGCCACTATGGGGAGCACTGATGCGGCATCGGTTCGCCTGCATTTCCAGATTCGTTACCGTGCAACGGCAATTGATCCGCTACGTTACTTGCCGCCTCAGGGCAGCAAGCCAAAATGCTGATGGCGAATTAATCAGCAGTCAGCAGCGCGGTACTTGCTAAGGAGAGCGTAAGGTTTATAATGCCTTACGCATCTCGAAGCGGGCGTAGTTCAATGGTAGAACGAGAGCTTCCCAAGCTCTATACGAGGGTTCGATTCCCTTCGCCCGCTCCAATTTATCTTCACCTCATCAACCTGCCATTTTTGCTGTATCTGACTTTCTATATTATCTTAATTCAATTGCTTCAGACTTTTCGCAATCGCTGTAACACTTCCCCATTTTTTTGTAAATAAAAAGCGTTTACGCAATGCAATCCTTTTGTAACAACCCAGGTAAAATACCTTATTTTCAAGTTGTTAAATAAGTGGTTATCTACGCTTTTAACAAACGATTGATGGAATCTTTTATGAAAGGGAAATCTACATTAACTCTTCTGCTCGCTGGTATATTTTCGTGCGGCACATGCCAGGCGACAGGGGCAGAAGTGACGAGTGAATCTGTATTTAACATTCTTAATTCCACGGGGGCAGCAACTGATAAAAGTTATTTATCGTTAAATCCAGATAAGTATCCTAATTATCGTCTTCTGATTCACTCAGCCAAATTAAAAAATGAAATAAAGAGCCACTATACCAAAGACGAAATTCAAGGATTGTTAACATTAACAGAAAATACACGAAAGTTAACGTTGACGGAGAAACCCTGGGGAACATTTATTCTTGCTTCTACTTTCGAAGATGACAAAACAGCGGCAGAAACCCACTATGATGCTGTCTGGCTGAGGGATAGTTTATGGGGCTATATGGCATTAGTATCAGATCAGGGAAATAGTGTAGCCGCAAAAAAGGTTCTGCTCACTCTGTGGGATTATATGTCTACGCCCGACCAGATTAAGCGGATGCAGGACGTCATTAGCAACCCAAAACGACTGGATGGTATTCCTGGGCAAATGAATGCTGTACATATCCGATTTGACAGCAACTCCCCCGTGATGGCAGATGTGCAGGAAGAAGGCAAGCCGCAGCTGTGGAACCATAAACAAAATGATGCGTTAGGTCTTTATCTTGATCTCCTTATACAAGCAATCGACACTGGTACTATTAACGCTGAAGATTGGCAAAAAGGTGACCGATTAAAATCGGTTGCGCTGCTGATTGCTTATCTGGATGAAGCCAATTTCTATATTATGGAAGATTCCGGAGCGTGGGAAGAAGATGCCCGATTAAACACATCTTCCGTTGCACTGGTGACCTCTGGACTGGAACGTTTGTCAAACCTACTCTCGAAGAAAGACTCTGTTTTTGTCTCTGATTTACTACGCGAAGCTAAAGCCAATGAACTGGATGCAACTTTTTCAACAACGAGGTTGAACCACCTCATAGATAAAGGTTATGAAAGAATAACGTTACAGCTTGATTTAGGGGGAGAATCCCCAGGTTATCTGGAAAAAGATAAACATTACAGAGAAGCCGATGCGGCTTTACTTAATGTTATTTATCCTGCAAATCTTTCAAAGATAAATACCAGAAGAAAAGAGCAAGTTCTAAAAATAGTTAAAAAACTAGCAGGTCCGTATGGTATAAAAAGATACGAGAAGGATAATTATCAGTCGGCAAATTTTTGGTTCAATGATATTAAAACCGATACCGATCAAAATTCACATGCGAAAAGAGAAATGAGCTTCATTCCATCAACAGAAGCAGAATGGTTTTTTGACTCATGGTATGCAAAATCAGCAGCAATTGTTTATAAAGAATCAAGAAAAGAAGAGTATTTGAATGACTCTGTGCAATTTATGAATAGATCATTGGCCCAAATAACAGGCGAGAATATGATTGGTGCAAATGGCAGGAGTGTACCTGAAATGGCACTTCCCGAAAGCTATAACTATATCCACAAGTCGGGAACTTTGCATGAAGCGCCAAGCCCTATCATTCCGCTAAATTGGTCGAAAGCTTCAATGACTCTCATGTTGAAAGAGATGTCCAACCTTATCAATGATGAGGGAAATAAATAGTTTTCATAATGAGGCGGTCCTGGATTAAAAGGACCGCTCAAAGAGAAATCGAAAGGGGAGGTAAAAGTGATCAATAAATTACTGTTAGCTTACCTGATAGGTCTGGTTGTGACATCGACCTTAATATTTATCTTCTCGGAAGAAAAAGTAACATATCGGTTGTTTGCTGCAGCAATTACAGGGTTGACCTGGCCGCTTAGCCTCATTCCATCCATCATAAGTCTCATGATTCGTAAATCCGACTAACAAGAAAATTATATGAACGATTAAGAAAAATAGAATCGAAAAAGAGAATAAAATATATGCGGGGAGTAACAAAACACTCGCAGTGCGTTAATGTGTAACTAACAAATATGATTTTTATTGAAAATAGTCACCAAACAAGTGTTATAAGAAATACGGGGTATGTTTAAGTAAAACATATCAACAGTTGCAATTCTGTATATGGACAGGATGACTTACTACTGTAAGTAGCTGATAGCTATTCGCTCATAACAAAATCATTATTTTATAAATAGGAATCATCACTTTTTAATCATGTTTTTATTGCAAGTTTATGGAGAATGAGAATATGGAATAAGGAGATGAAACATGATTGAAGAAGGGCTGTTACTTCCAATGAATGTTTTGCTTCAAGGACAGAGGTTAACCCTACTCGACCCTGAAATGTGGTTCTTACGGGGAAATGAAAACAAGGATGTAACCCTTGTTATTACGATTGGTAATAACCATCAAAAATTAATGGTAGTGGAAGACATATTACTGCTCATTGACCGAAGCCAAATTGAGGTAACTGCAGGGAAAGTAATTTATCATCCACTTCGCATTGATATCCTGAGTAAATTATTAGCTTTTATTGATGAATCAACGGGGAGTGTGGAAAGGGAACACCATGAGTTGTTTGCTGATGCCTTGCCCTTTGCATCAGAAGTTGTGCTATTCAGTAAAGTTGCAAGTGAAGCCTGGTTTTTAGCCACTTATCTGAGCAGCGATAATATTAATGAAATTCTGTTTCAGCATCTAAGAAAAACAGAATGCTATAAACTGGTTCGCTATTTATTATCGCAATCGCTCATACAGACTTCACTCTATGATCTTGGTGAGCTTTACGGCGTATCGTATTCACATTTTCGCCGTTTATGTAGTTATGCATTGGGTGGTAAAGTTAAAACGGAATTATGTGGCTGGAGAGTTGCCAGAGCCGTGTTGGAAATCATTGAAGGAAACAGTGATATGACAACTATTGCGCATAAATATGGCTACTCATCCTCATCACACTTTTCAGCCGAAGTAAAAAGCCGGTTAGGAAAAACACCGAGAGAACTATGTAAAAAGTTATGAAAATAAAATTACGTATTACTATTATATTAATTTCAGCCTTATGCATTTTTAATGGATTATTGACTCCTGGTGCATATGCCGCAACAGCGAATGGATACGTAGCAAATAAAGAAAATCTACGTAGTTTTTTTGAAACGGTTTCATCATATGCGGGTAAGCCTACAATAGTTAGTAAGCTTGCCATGAAGAAACAGATCAGCGGAAATTTTGATTTAACCGAACCCTATGCCTTGATTGAACGCCTGTCGGCGCAGATGGGGCTTATTTGGTATGATGATGGCAAAGCTATTTATATCTATGACTCATCAGAGATGCGTAATGCACTGATTAATCTGAGAAAGGTATCGACGAATGAGTTTAATCATTTTTTAAAAAAATCAGGTCTGTATAACTCTCGTTATGAAATTAAAGGGGGAGGCAATGGTACTTTCTATGTTTCAGGGCCACCGGTGTATGTTGACCTGGTCGTTAATGCTGCAAAATTGATGGAGCAAAACAGCGATGGCATCGAGATCGGACGAAATAAAGTAGGAATAATTCATCTGGTCAACACATTCGTTAATGATCGGACTTATGAATTACGTGGCGAAAAGATAGTTATTCCTGGCATGGCAAAAGTACTATCGACATTGTTAAATAATAACATTAAGCAAAGCACTGGGGTTAACGTACTTTCTGAAATTTCAAGTCGTCAACAACTAAAAAACGTATCACGTATGCCTCCTTTTCCTGGTGCTGAAGAAGATGATGACCTACAAGTAGAGAAAATAATATCGACAGCTGGAGCGCCAGAGACTGACGATATACAAATTATTGCATATCCTGATACCAACAGTTTACTTGTTAAAGGAACAGTATCTCAGGTTGATTTTATCGAGAAGTTAGTAGCTACGCTCGATATTCCAAAGCGACATATTGAATTATCTTTATGGATAATAGATATTGATAAGACTGATCTAGAACAGTTAGGAGCTGACTGGTCGGGCACGATAAAAATTGGATCCAGCCTAAGTGCATCATTTAATAATTCAGGTTCAATTAGTACCCTGGATGGGACACAGTTTATTGCAACAATACAGGCACTTGCGCAAAAAAGAAGAGCCGCCGTTGTTGCTCGTCCTGTCGTTTTAACACAGGAGAATATTCCTGCTATATTTGATAATAACCGTACTTTCTATACTAAATTAGTCGGCGAGCGTACTGCGGAATTGGATGAAGTAACCTATGGTACGATGATTAGCGTGCTACCACGATTTGCTGCGCGAAATCAAATTGAATTACTCTTGAATATTGAAGATGGCAATGAAATCAATTCTGACAAGACCAATGTTGATGATCTGCCTCAGGTTGGTAGAACGCTTATAAGTACTATTGCGCGCGTGCCTCAAGGGAAAAGTCTTTTGATTGGTGGATATACACGAGATACGAATACCTATGAAAGTCGCAAGATCCCAATATTAGGCAGTATTCCATTTATTGGTAAATTATTTGGATATGAAGGAACAAATGCGAATAACATCGTTCGTGTCTTTCTTATTGAGCCAAGAGAGATCGATGAGCGCATGATGAATAATGCGAATGAGGCTGCGGTTGACGCCAGAGCAATAACACAGCAAATGGTAAAAAATAAAGAAATCAACGATGAATTACTGCAGAAATGGATAAAAACTTACCTGAATCGTGAAGTCGTCGGAGGATAGTGAAATGGCGATTCATGTAGAACATGTCGGTGTATTAGAAAGAGCCAGAGAAGTTTCTCGCTTAGAGGACATTATCACAGAAGATAATGAAGATATTGAAGCTGAAATGCCTAAAATGGGGGATGATCCCGCCGGTAAAGAAGCTCGATTCTTACAAGCTACTGACGAGATGTCAGCAGCGTTAACGCAGTTTATGAAGAAAAAAATCTACGAAGAACAACTGGCCAACTTTCTGGACGGAGAAGAATATGTCCTGGAAGATCAGCCAATAGAAAAAACCGATAAAGTCATGGAGGCGCTTAAGGCAGCAACTACCCATGACTATGAAGTGTATAGCTTTGCTAAAAAATTATTTCCAGATGAAAGCGATCTGGTGGTTGTATTACGTGCAATTTTACGTAAAAAACAAATATCTGAAAATGTGCGGCTAAACGCTGAAACATTACTTAAAAAAGTTAATCAAGAGACTACTAAAAAATTCATTAATAGCGGTATTAACTCGGCATTAAAAGCAAAGTTATTTGGCCAGGCGTTGTCATTAAATCCAAAATTACTAAGGGCAAGTTATCGACAATTTTTAATGGCAGAAGACGATGCTGTAGATACTTATGTCGAATGGATTGGTAGTTATGGCTATCAAAATAGAATGCTGGTGACAAAATTTATCAAAGAGACGCTTTTCTCAGATATAAATGCACTTGATGCGAGCTGTTCATCATTGGAATTTGGTATGTTTCTCAATAAGTTGTCACAACTATTGTCTCTTCAGTCGGCAGAGGCTTTATTTCTGAAAACTTTAATGAATAACCCAATAATTAATAAATTTATTAGCGCAGAAGATTATTGGATATTTTTTCTGATATCGTTAATAAAATTTCCTGAGACTGCAGAGGAACTCCTGAAAAATGCACTGGTAACCCTACCCGCAGATGCTAATTATAAAGACAAAACGTTACTCCTGAAGGCGATTTACAGCGGATGTACAAATCTTCCATTTTCACTTTTTATTAATAATGAACAATTATTAGAGATTAGGGAGTGTTGTAAACAGGCAATAAAAGTAACATTTGCAGCAGAGCTCTTTGATACACAAAACAGTAATAAAAAACAAAATAAAAAACCATGGAAGAAGGTAATGTTCAATGTTTAACAAAGTTTTGATAGGGTTAAGGAGTCATCCAGAATTAATAATTCTTGGATTAATGGTGATGATTATCGCCATGCTCATAATTCCATTGCCCACCTACTTAATCGATTTTTTGATTGGGCTGAACTTAACATTGGCAATACTTGTATTTTTAGGATCATTCTATGTTGATAGGATCTTAAGTTTTTCTTCATTCCCATCAATTCTTCTCATCACAACGTTATTTCGTTTGGCGCTGGCGATCAGTACCAGCCGACTTATACTTCTTGAGGCGGACGCCGGAGAAATTATAACGAGTTTTGGTGAATTCGTTATTGGCGATAGCCTGGTAGTTGGTTTTGTTATTTTCTCCATTGTGACTATTGTTCAGTTTATCGTGATTACTAAAGGTTCGGAACGTGTGGCTGAAGTTGCTGCCCGCTTTTCGCTTGACGGTATGCCAGGTAAACAAATGAGTATTGACGCCGATCTACGCGCCGGGATCATTGATGCAGATTTAGCAAAAGAACGTCGTAGCGTATTAGAACGAGAGAGTCAGCTGTATGGTTCCTTTGATGGTGCGATGAAATTTATCAAAGGTGATGCTATTGCAAACATTATTATTATCTTTGTTAATATTATCGGTGGGCTATCAGTAGGAGTAGGCCAAAATGGAATGGATTTCTCGACAGCGTTGACCGTCTACACAATTCTTACCGTCGGTGATGGTCTTGTTTCTCAAATTCCAGCTTTATTAATTGCTATTAGCGCAGGGTTTATCGTAACGCGCGTGAATGGCGATAGTGATAATATGGGGCAAAATATAATGTCCCAGTTATTAAGTAATTCTTTTGTCATTATTGTGACATGTGTCCTCGCGCTAAGTATTGGGTTGCTTCCAGGTTTTCCCCTTCTTGTGTTTTTATGTTTGGCAGTAATCTTAGGAATTTATTTTTACTTTAAATTCAAAAAGAAAGGGGTTGAAGAAACGGTTGTTGAGGGAGATATCACCGTTGGGTTGGAACCCTATAATCAGGATGATGATATTTCATTAGGTATTATTAATAAACTTGATCAGGTTATTACCGAAACGGTACCCTTGGTTTTGATTATGAATAGTGTACAGGCTAAAAAATACACTGAAATCAATCTTGCTGATAGGATTCGTAGTCAGTTTTTTATTGAATATGGTATCCGTATTCCCGGTATTGTCATTCGCGAGGGGGAAGGCCTTAATGATGAAGATGTCATATTAATGCTAAATGAAGTCAGAGCCTCGCAATTTAAAATTTATCATGATCTCGTCTTGTTGGTTGAATATTCAGATGAAGTGGTTTCGACTTTGATCAAGAAACCTGTCATCGTAAATAGTAATGGTGAACAATATTATTGGGTTACAAAAAGTGATGCCCAAAAATTAACAAAAATTGGCTGTTATACTCGCACGGCCATGGATGAAATGTACAATCATTTATCTGTATGTCTGGCGCATAATATTAATGAGTATTTTGGTATACAAGAAACTAAATATATTCTTGATCAATTAGAGATGAAGTATCCTGATCTATTAAAAGAAATATTAAGATATATAACCGTGCAGCGCATTTCAGAGGTAATTCAGCGTCTGATCCAGGAGCGAATTTCAGTGCGCAATATGCGTTTAGTTATGGAGGCTTTAGCATTATGGAGCCCACGAGAGAAAGATATAATTACACTCGTCGAGCATGTACGAGGTGCATTAGGTCGCTACATTTGCCATAAGTTTTCATATTCTGGAGAAATTAAAGCAATTGTGATTTCGCCTGAAATAGAGGACAGAATCAGAGATGGTGTCAGGCCTACCGCTGGCGGTACTTTTCTTAATCTCGATGCATCCGAAGCTGAGATGATTCTGGATAATTTTAAACTGGCTCTTTCTGGAATCAATATTCCTATTAAAGACATTATTTTACTGGGTTCTGTGGATATTCGTCGTTTTATCAAAAAACTTATTGAATCTAGTTATCGAGACCTCGAAGTACTTTCGTACGGGGAACTAACGGAAAATGTTCCCGTTAATATTCTGAAAACTATTTAGGATAATGTCTTGCGATATGGAGCATGCTGGTATGAAAAAATTAAAGCTATTAAATAAATACAGCTACTTACATAGCATAAACGGCTCGCTGATTGAAGCAGAGCTTGACGACGTTTCAGTGGGCGAAGTATGCGAAATTTATGCGAGCTGGCAAGCAAATGAACGTATAGCCAGGGCTCAGGTCGTTGGCTTTCGCAATGGAAAGACATTATTAAACCTTATAGGCAGCTCTGTGGGGCTTACACGTACTGCAGTTTTGAAACCAACGGGAGAGCAGTTAACCATACAGATCAGTGATGCCTTTCTTGGTTCAGTTTTGAATGCTTCTGGTCAAATTATGGAAAGGTTTGTCCCGGACACTCCAGGCGAAAGGGGAAATTTACGCCTGATTGATGAACTGCCACCGTCGTATCAGGAACGTCGAGTTATTAATACACCACTAGAGACACGGATAAGAGTCATTGATGGCGTACTGACATGTGGCATTGGTCAACGTGTTGGGATTTTCGCATCGGCTGGCTGTGGCAAAACGGTTTTAATGCATATGCTTGTAAACAACACTGAAGCTGATGTGTTTGTTATTGGCTTGATTGGCGAACGTGGAAGGGAAGTTACGGAATGCGCGGAATCGCTGAAAAAATCAGTAAATGCAGCAAAATGTGTTTTGGTTTATGCCACCTCTGATTTTTCGTCAGTAGATCGGTGTAATGCCGCCCTGATGGCGACAACCGTGGCAGAGTATTTTAGAGATCGTGGAAAGAGAGTTGTACTTTTTATCGACTCAATGACGCGGTATGCACGAGCACTACGCGATATGAAGCTGGCAGCGGGTGAACCACCTGCCAGGCGTGGTTATCCTGCTTCTGTTTTTGACAGTTTACCTCGCTTACTGGAGAGGCCGGGACCAACACTAAAAGGAAGTATTACTGCGTTTTATACCGTATTACTGGAGGGGGAGGATGAATCAGACCCACTGGGTGATGAAATTCGCTCAATCCTTGATGGCCATATCTATCTAAGTCGCAAACTCGCTGGGCAAGGTCATTATCCGGCAATAGATGTTCTAAAAAGTGTGAGTCGAGTATTTGGTCAGGTCACTGATGAAAAACACAGAGATAATGCTGCACGGGTAAGGAAGATCCTCACAACTTTGGAAGATCTACAGGTGTTTATTGATTTAGGGGAATATCGCGCTGGGCAAAATGTTGAAAATGATTTTGCTATGAATGCCCGGCCTAAACTCACAAATTGGTTAAAACAGTCAGTTAATGAAAAAATGCCAATGAGTGAAACGCTAAAAGAGCTTGAACGAATTGTTAAGTAAAGTTAATCGACTTATCAGAAGAACAGCGCAGAGCCTGGCTGCATGTGAAGCATCATTACAAAAGTTAAATGTAGAAAAAGAAAAGTTAGTCGAAAAGGAACGGCTGTATGATATGCAACTTAAAAACCTACAGTCACTGTTAGATATGAAGGAGTTACTCGGCGAAGTAGTATTTCGCCAGGATATATTTTACTCGTTACGTAAAGTTGCAGTCATTCAGCAGCAGATCGCTGAGATAAATCTTGAAAAGCAAAAAATAGCAGAGCGGCGAAAAATACTTAACAAGGAAATAGTTCAACAGCAAGCACAAAGAAAACACTGGTGGCTAAAAGGAGAAAAGTACGATCGACTAAAGAAGCGCATCAAAAAACAACTTTTAAATCAGATGCTTTATCAAGACGAGCTTGAACAGGAGGAGAAATATAATGGACGAAGTCAAGAAAATTGAACATTATAAAAATTTAAACACAGACACATCCGAGAATTCTGCTGCGGATTTAGACAGTTTCTTAAAGAAAAACAAAAAAAATAAAGAAATGAGTGAGATTGTTGCTGGATCCATTCTCCAGTTATTACGTCAGGCTCAGGATAGCCAATTCCCTACGTTTGGGAAAAAGAATGGGCAAATGAAGTCTATTGATAACAAATCGTCTCTCCAGGTTGACAGGAATTCATCTTTTTCTTTGCAAACAAATGGAATAGAGCAACTTTCTACAAAGAAAGTCCTCAATATGACTTCACGATATCAGGGTGTTAATTCTGAACTATCTGATAAAGCGATACAATTTAAGGGGGAAATCCATAATGGTATCCATACAGAAAACATCACGGTTCAAAACCACAGTAATAATAAAGAGCGTGAAAAAAAATATCGCGATGGAGACAAAAAAAATGGAGAGCAGGCCCATTTATTAGATATTACTAACGAAAGAAGGTTTGCTGATAACAAAATCATGTTTACTCAACATATCGAAAAGCAAAGGAATGTTCATACGCTCAATCAGAATGATATAAATAATTCTGTTAATAGTGCCAATGTACCCGAAAATGAATTGACATATCAGTTTCAGCGTTGGGGACAGAATCATACAGTTCGGATTCTGGAAAGTAGTGAAGGGATACGACTAAAACCATCAGACACGATTGTCTCCGACAGACTCCATGAAGCCCAACACAATGATGTTACAGCACAACGTTGGGTATTGACTGAGCAAGATGAACGACAAGGGCAACGACATCAGCCTCATGATGAGCAAGAAAATGAAGGTAAATTCGAAAACGATCAGAAGGACGAAAGTTAATGTTCGGTCTGAGAAAAGTAAATGGAAACACTCATTCCTTTGAAACCACTTTTCAAAACTGGAAAGAAAAGGGTGAAGATGTTGCGTTATTAATGCCCGAATTTAGCGCCAAATGGCTACCGATAGCAGAAGAGAGCGGCAGCTGGTCTGGATGGGTGTTACTTCGAGAAATATTTCCCTTAATTTCTGCCGAGCTCGCTGGGATGGCTTTAATGCCAGAAACGGAAAGGTTAATAGGGGAATGGCTCAGTTTAACCAGTTCCCCGTTAAATCTAGAGTATCCTGAACTAAAATATAATCGTTTGTGCGTAGGTAAAGTATTTGATGGAGTATTGAGTTCAGCTCAACCACTGATAAGAATATGGACAGGGGAATTGAATCTTTGGTTAGATAAAGTCACAGTCTGCCAATACGAAAACGCTCCAACGTTAGACAAAAAATCATTATATTGGCCCATTCATTTTGTAATTGGATTTAGTAAAACATGTTATATAACTATTGTTGATATTGAAGTTGGTGATGTTTTATTAATCTCAAATAATGTGGCTTATGCGATTATTTATAATACAAAGATTTGCAATTTATTTTATCCAGAGGAGCTAAAAATGGCTGATCATTTTGAGTACGAGGAAGATTTTGAAACAGATGACTTTGATATCAAAAAAAACGAGAGTGAGATTAATGATGAAAATGACGAACAGATGATTAATAGTTTTGAAGACTTGCCTGTAAAAATTGAGTTTGTTCTTGGAAAGAAAATAATGAATCTATATGAAATAGACGATCTCTGTGCAAAAAGAATTATACCTTTGCTTCCTGAAGCTGAGAAAAATATAGAGATACGTGTAAATGGCGCGCTAACTGGCTATGGCGAACTTGTTGAAGTGGATGATAAATTGGGCGTAGAAATTCATTCTTGGTTATCAGGGAATAATAATGTCAAATAGTATTTCGCTGATAGCGATATTATCATTATTTACACTATTACCGTTTATAATAGCATCCGGGACATGTTTTATTAAATTCTCGATTGTTTTTGTTATTGTCCGAAACGCTTTGGGACTTCAGCAAGTGCCATCAAATATGACACTTAATGGGGTAGCTTTGCTATTGTCAATGTTCGTAATGATGCCGGTTGGGAAGGAAATATATAATAACAGTCAGAATGAGAATCTTTCATTCAATAATGTAGCGTCGGTTGTTAATTT